>Ga0308165_1001044_pt1 | contig 41937 bp, 71 predicted proteins | sample PhyWR2_FD_201032 | JGI IMG/M metagenome (GOLD analysis project Ga0308165, IMG submission 201032) | Phyllosphere microbial communities from UC Gill Tract Community Farm, Albany, California, United States - DLSLW.R2 | ecosystem: Host-associated > Plants > Phyllosphere > Unclassified | place: USA...
CCAGAGCTTCCATTCTCATGCCCTGCATAAGTTGGATAAGGCACGCCCAGAGCCTCGGCGGCATCTGACGCTTTTTCAAAACCAGCCTGCTTGCGAGCGGCTGCTAATCTTTCATGAAGTTCCATGATTGTGATTATGTCATAACTCACTATGAGAAACTCATTGACAAATGACTATGAGTTTTCCATAGTCTGCGTATGGAACAAGCAATCAATGTCAAAGATCTCCGCGCCACATTGAAGATGACCCAGGCTGAGCTTGGGGCGGCAATCGGCGTTGACCAAAGCACAGTTTCACTCTGGGAAGCCGGTATGAAACCGCGTGGACCTGCGATGAAGCTGCTTTCGATGCTGGCGCAGAATGGCAAAGTTCCATCTGCCAAGCGCTCCCGCATGAGGGCGTCAGCATGACCACTCCAAACCTCAACCCCAATCAGGATTACCCAATGAGCGACGATATTACATCGGAAGCCCAGACAATTGCTGTCGGCCAATTGCGAGCCTTCATCGAGCGTATTGAACGCCTTGAAGAAGAAAAACACACCATCGGCGACGACATCAAGGAAGTTTATGCGGAACTGAAAGGCTCTGGTTTTCAGCCTAAAGTCGTTCGCGAAATCATCCGTCTCCGTAAGAAAGAAGATCACGAGCGTCAGGAAGATGAAGCGATGCTTCAGCTTTACATGGACGCATTGGGCATGGGCTGAACGATGAGCGCGACCGTATATCCCACACAAGACGGTAATTTCATTGCGACTTGCCAGATCACCGGCAGAGGCGCGAGCGGTCGCACTCGTCATCATGCTTTATCAAATCTCCTTTTGTCTGCCGCCTCCCAAGCCCCCCGCTTAAAGGCAGACGAAAAAGCCGTGCCACCTTTCAATAAGCGTGGCACGGCTCTCCTTTCGAGCGAGGGCGGCGATGAGGAATAAACCTCGCTCAATCTCAAATTCAGTTTCACAAATCAGCCGAGCGTTAAGTGCGCGTTCTTTTGGGCGCAAATGCCTGATCGCCAAGTTCTTCGGCTGTAGCGGGTGCAACTTGGCGGCGCGTGGCCGGGGTTTTCCTCTCTACCTTGAACAAAGCAGGGTCACGCATCTGAGCATCCGCGTCATTTCTTCGGGCTATCGCGGCTTTACGAGCGTTTTGCAGAACTCTCCAAGCCGCGTGTCCGATGTGTTCCATGACCTTCCTTTTGGTTGGGTATCTCGTCTGTCTGACAAGAAACCTATCGAAGGATTTCGTGCATGGGCGACTCAAAATTTCAGCAACAGCAACATCAATTGGTTTCGGAGCGCGAGATGAGTAGCTGCGAGATGGCGGGCCGCTATGTCCGCGAAATGACAGACAGAGAGGCCAAAGGGTGGGGCGACCAGAACAATGCCCTTAAGCGCCTAAGCCGTCGATACGGCATGTCTTACTGGACTTTGAACAATCTGCGCATTGGACGATCCAAGACGGTTGAAGCTTCGATCTTCAAGCGCGTCCAGTCCGCATATTTCGACTACTGCGAGCGCCAGATAGCGCAACTCCAACATGATCTTGAACTCGAAAAAGCGGTGAGCGGCGATGCTGATATGGAAGATCTGGTCGGCGAGGCTTCGCAGCTTCTGGCGTCTCTTCGTGAAGCGAAAGAAGCGAAGAAAACAAATCTTCGAGCGAATGGAGGCCGATAAGAAATGAACCTCTTTCACGCCGCTCTCGTCTCAGCCCTTTCAACAGCCCTGACAATCTTGCTGATCGACTTGATCGGCTTCTATTTCCTATGGAGAATGTAATGGAAGCGCAGAAAATCCCGCATTACGTAAAGCCTGCACTCGGTCGCCTCCATGGGGGGGGCAACCTTAGCTCGCGAAGCCTCGCACACGGAAGAAGCCATAAAGGGCGGTGGTTTCGTCTATTTCACATTGCCGGACGGCAGAGCAGTCGGTCCCGCTTCGGGCAAGTGGCTCATCGAAAATTCATTAGTTTCACCAACTGGCGACGATCTGTTTCCGGGTGGCTCTCAAACCTATCGTCTTGCGTGAGGTAGCAATGCTTAACCTGCGCGAGATGCACGATATTGCCAAAGGCGAAGTATCTTCGATGGAAGATCTTATTCGCAAAGGCCAGCGCTCAAAGCCGCCGCGTCCGGATAACTGGATCGCGCAGCATCAGCGCATCCTCCAGCACCGTAGACAGGTTGTTAAGCTCATAGAGAAAGACATTGCCGAATATGTTCGCAAGGCAGAAGGCGAGGCGGCAGCATGATCAGGCTCGCTCTCCCGTTCCCTCCGTCTGTCTGGGATATCTATGTCGGATGGGGCAAGTCTCGCCGCCTATCGCCTGAATATGCGAAGTGGCGCAAAGACTGCGGCTTCTTCCTCAATCGCAAGAATGAATTCATTGACGGGCCTTTCAGCATCTCAGTTGCTTTGAAGCGTCCGCATAAGCGCTGCGATCTAGACAATCGAATGAAAGCGCTTCTCGACGTTCTCCAGCATTACAAGGTCATCAAGAACGACAGCCTCTGTGAACGCCTCACAATGACGTGGGATGCCGGTCTGAAAGAGGAGTGTGTCGTCATCTTGCAGCGCTCCGAGGAGGCGTTAGCGTCATGAGCAGGTGGGTGCGCGTTCAAACCTCCATATTCGACCATGAACTGTTCCAGGCTGAACCACTGACAGAGCGCGAAGCATGGCTATGGCTCATTGCAAATGCAGCGTGGAAAGCTACGCGCCACCGTGTCGGTGCAGACATGCATGAAGTGCCAGCGGGTAGCCTGTTTGTCACTCTGCGCCAGCTCCAAACAGCATGGAAATGGAAGTCTGATTATCGAGTCCGCTCATTCCTAAAGCTCCTCGAAAAAGAGGGAATGACCGTTTCTGAAACGAACGCAGGTAAAACGCAGATAACTATCTGTAATTACTCGCATTATCAGGAAGCGGAACGCACGGATAACGCAAGCGCAACGCAAGAAAAACGCACTAAAGACACCAATACACCAAATACATCTTCACTTCGTTCAGATGTTACGGCGCAAGCGCCTGCAAAAGCAAAACGCGGTTCGAGACTGCCTGATGATTTCTTGGCGGATATCTCGGAAGCCGTGCGTCTTGGCCTTTCGGAGCAAGATGCTCACCGTGAGGCCGATAAGTTCCGCGATTACTGGAGCGGGCAGCCGGGGCAGCGTGGCGTCAAACTCGATTGGCCAGCCACATGGCGCAACTGGTGCCGATCAGCCGTAGAGCGCAAGCCTCACCGCAAAGAACCTCCTCCGAAGCCTCGAAATATCGGGGATGCAATACGCGACGAAGCACGGCGACTTGGAGTTTTGAGAAATGAACCAGATAGCGAAAACCGAGGATTTCACGGCGAAGGCAACGCAGGAGGAAACGTTACAGTGCTTGACCTTGCTTTCAAGCCTGCCCTCAAGGGCTTCGGCTGACGATCAGGTCAACATTGCTGGTTTCTACATGGCTCTCGAAGGTGTGGCGCGCCACGGTCTGCAAACCGCAACAAAGCAAATCATGCAGGGTTCGCTCGGTCACGCCTTCCTCCCAAGCCCGCCAGAGCTTCGTCAGGAATGCGACAAGGTAATGAAGCCGATCCTCGAAGCGCGTGCCAGAGACAGCTACGAGCGCCGTATTCTCAAGGAAATGGCAGCAGACAACACCCGCGCAAAGTGGACGCCAGAAAGCCGAGCCCGCGCAACCGCAAAGTGGGAAGCGACCAAAGCACAGCAGCGCCTCGACAATGCGGCAGAAGAAACCCGCCGCGACCAGTTCGACACCAGCCCAGAGGCTTCTATGGCTCGCCTTAAGGCAGCAGACGAAGAAGCTGGCAATGACTTCAACCTCGACAAAATCAAGAACGCGCCGAGCGACACATTCAAGCAAGCGGGGAAAGCAGCATGATCACGCTGACCAAGCGCCAGAAAGACGCATACGATTTTATCACCTCGTACACCCGAACTAATGGCTATGGGCCTTCCTATGAGGAAATCTCTACAGGGCTTGGCCTTGCCTCTAAGTCCGGTGTTAATCGCCTCGTCTACGGTCTGGTAGATCGTGGCTTTCTCATCAAGCACCCCGGCATTGCCAGAGGTTATTCATTCCCACAACAGGAAGGGAGGGCCGCATAATGTTCGCAGTATCAGCAACCCGGACAAATCAAGGCGCGGCGAAGATTATCGCGCAGCGTAATGCAGAACTTAAGGCGCAAGAGCGTTTGAAGCTTGAGGATCAGGTATCTGCGAGCAGTGAAGCCGAGCGCAAAGCATCGGAACAGCTTGCGAGCATTCGCAGGGCAGCAGAAATAGTCTCGAAATTTCGCGTGATCGCAATCGGGGAGACCGAGCGTCAGCCCATTCGTCAAATTGTAATGGATGCAATTGAGGGATCAAAGTTCGGATATGACGACATCATAGGCCATCGCCGCATGCGAGAAATGACTGACACGCGCCATTACATCATCCTTTGTGTTTGGGCTATGCGCCCAGACTTAAGCACAACCCAACTCGGTAAGCATTTGGGCGGGCGCGACCATTCAACAATCATCCATGCAAAGGGTCGCTTTGGTTTTGAAAGCCGGGAAGAAGCAGCGCGATTCATAAAGCAGCACGGCAGAGACGCCACACTCGCGCGTCTCGTCAAGCAAGCGGCATAAGCATAACCCCAGGCGATGAGGAAACACTATGGCGGCGTATAGCAAGGCAGCAAAGCGACGATTGAAAAAAGGCAGGCCATTGTTGCCAGCAGCAGAACGGGAGCCAAACGGACGCAAGAGCAGGAGAAAATCGGCTGTGGTACGCAGGATGCATGAGACGGAAGCAGAGACAAAGCTAGTTGTGATTTCTGCCCGCATGAAAATGGGCATGTCAGCATCAATCGCAGAGCGCCCAGAAGCTGGATCCGTTCTCGGTCGCCTGCATATCCTATTTCCTGATCGCGTCACCTATGCGCATTATCAGGCAGGCTTGCGCTACGGTGCAGACTATTGCCGGTATTACGCTTTGAGCGGCATTCCATATCCATCAGCGCGCGCTCACGACATGACCCGCGTTCAAGGCGTGGGTACAGACAAGCCAGAAGCCGCAGGGCAGGCGCGTGACCGCATCCTCGATCTGGGTGAAGCAATCCGCAAGGTCGATCAGCAAGGCCGACCAATCGCCACGACAATCCGCAAGGTGTGCATTCTCGATGAGGACACAGGCATGCACCTGCCTCACATGGTTCGCTTCCTCGCCATAGGCTTAGACGCGCTTGTGGATTTCTATGGGATAGATCGTAAGGCGATTCCACAGGACTTGACTAATGAATGACATTTAGTCAGCCTGAATAAGGTAGCTGATTTGCGCGACCAGAGAAGAATACAGCGGCTTTCGGGCCGCTTTTTTTGTGGTACCTTCCCGTTGGGCTAACTCATGGGGGTTACATGGAGCCGGGAAGAAACAATTATCCATTCCGCGATTGGCGCGACGATATGGAAGACGGTACATTTCACGGGGGGCAGCGACGGCCGCGCGAGCGCAGCTCAATATACGTTCACCTAGCGCTATTTTGTGTTTGGCTTGCATCAATAGGTTTAGTAACGAGCATTTTAGTGCCAATTTTTTTGGGATTAATTTCTTGTGTCGTTCAGAGCTACCTATTCTTGAAAAATGGTATTTGGCCTGGTTATACTGTCGTTGATTTATTGTCTCACAAGCAGATCAACGTTGAGTGGGCTCAACAGCCTGAAACAATGTTCGGGGTCCACAAACTTTTTGCAGCTACAGATTTGTGGATGCTGCTTCCCATTGGGTTGATATGGGCCGCAGCGGTATTGGCCATAGCTCGGATGGCAGTGAAAATCGCGCGCTATTGAACTGAAGCACATCGAATTAGCATCTACAGCCTCGCGAAAGCGGGGCTTTTTCATTTTAGGCGGCACTAAAGTATCGGTTGTAATTGCCTATATTGTGAGCAAGTATGTACCTTCCCTGACGGGGTTTTCGAATTTGCCCACTTAGCCAACCGGTTGAGTGGGTTTTTTCATTCTGGTAACCGCCAAGCAGGAAGGCCAAAGGCAAGAGCGGCACATGCCAAGCCGATATAGGCTGGAGCGCCCTCTGCCTTATACTTAGCAACAGAGTTGCGTGATAGATCAAGCGTCCTTGCTGCTTCGCGCTCACTGAAGCCCATATGTTCGATCCAAGCACAAAAGTCTTTCGCTTCCATTGGATTTGCCCTATATTAAGGAAGGAACTGACCGCCTTAGCGGCCAGCCCCTTCAATTACCTGCTGAGTTGGTCAATCATCATTGCAAGTGCGATGACCAGCTGGCAGGCTTGAAGGATAAGATTGAGCGTCTCGTAAGACATTCTCTTTTCCTTCGGTACACTAGGAAAGAACCATTCTTTCCTCTCAGTGTGATTATATTATGGCTCATATTTGAGCCAAAGTCAACACATATTGGCATAAAATTGAGCCAAATTATAATTATTTTGCAGCCGTTGGTCATTCCAGCGGCTTTTTTGTTTTCTGCAACCCAACAAGAGGTAAACACATGAAGCTGTTTCGAAGTCTGATCTTCGGCTGCGCTGCTATGCTCGCAGCTATCCTTTGCATGAGTGCGCCAGCATCGGCTGTTGATTACAGTCCGGGCGTGTATCAGATCCACTCAGTCAGTTATGATTATGTTGTGCCTGACGTTTTCAAAGCTGTCGCTGTTCTGCCAACAGCCGTCGCGCTTCCAGATCGAAGTAGCAACGCCCATGCAGTTGCATACATTTGCCAGAACCAGCCCAACTCAGCATTCCGCCAGTCGGTCGAAGCCTATTCGCATATCGACCCGCACATCAAAGCAGCCTGACATTGCTGGTTGTCACCCCGCCGTTCGTAACTGATCGGCGGCGGTGCTCATTTCCATCTTCTCAACGCGAGGGGATTGATATGAGCATCAAGATTTCATTTGGAGAGTTGAGGCAGGCGTTTAAGCGCCTACCCCTAATTCTAATCTGGAAATGTTTGCGTGAAGTTATTTCTTCTGCTTCTCAGTATCTTTGATCTGAGTGGTGAAGCCGCCACCAACCTTGCTTGCCGACTTATCAGCCGCGGCTGACTTGTCCTTCTTAGGTTTGCGCACTTCACGATTACTGCGTACTTGGCCTTTTGCCATGACGGAAACTTTCTTGCTTAAAGAGCGGAGTGTTCCAAACCTGCACAGATGTCCGTTCAGGTCATTTTGCTCTGGTTTAAGCCTATCACTAATGTCCCGCGCCTGTACGATAATTCAATGGACCGGATCGGCTATATGAGGATTGAGGAACGATGACCGCCAAGCTTCTCGCTCTCTCTGCGTTTATAAAGAAATGGTTCAAGCCTAAGCCTTATTGGGCTGACGACAATGAACGGTGCTAATTAATGAGTGAGAATCGTGACGAGAAAGGCCAGTTTCTAATAGGGCATTCGGAAGCAGGTCCGGGGCGTGACAGCCTCTATGATCCGTTGATGAATGACATGGTGAGAAAGCTCGCATTGCTGGGCCTCACAGATGAGGAAATGGCCAAGTTTTTCGGAGTGTCACAGCAAACGTTCTATAACTGGCAAAAAGAATTTCCCGCTTTTTTTGAGTCAGTCCAAGAAGGCAAGATTATTGCAGACGCTAACGTGGCTGACAGCCTCTATAAGCGCGCGACTGGCGAACACGTTGAGATTGAGAAGGCTTACCGGAATAAGACAACAGGTGAAGTCGAACTCGTTAAGATCAAGCAATACATTCCCGGTGAAAGCGGCGCGGCTATGAACTGGTTGAAAAACCGCCGCAAGAATGATTGGCGCGACAAGCAAGAGCACGAGCTTACCGGCAAGGATGGCGGCGCAATCATCGTGAATACAGTCAAGCGGGTGGTTGTCGATCCAAAGGCGGATTGATGAAAACTGAAGAAATAGAAATTCCAACAGCGCGTGTATTTCTGCCGCTACTTGAACCGGCCCGTGATAAGGGCGCTTGGGGAGGTCGCGGTTCTGGCAAGTCTCACTTCTTCGCTGGCATGCTGATTGAAGATAGCTTGGCAGAACCGGGAAACAGCGGTGGTGAAGGGCTTCGGTCTGTTTGCATCCGTGAAGTACAGAAGGATCTGGCACAATCTTCCAAGGCATTGATTGAAGCAAAGCTTGCTTCTCTGCGCTTGGGTGAAGCTGACGGGTTCAAGGTTTACAAAACCGAGATATCAACGCCCGGCGATGGCCTGATGATCTTCAAGGGCATGCAGGAATATACCGCCGAAAGCATCAAGTCGCTGGAAGGTTTCAAGCGCTCTTGGTGGGAAGAAGCGCAAACAGCATCTAAAGGATCAATCAAGCTTCTCCGCCCGACAATGCGTGCTCCAGGCGCTCAAATGTGGTGGAGTTGGAACTCTCGCAGAAAGACTGATGCCGTTGACGTGATGCTCCGAGGTTCGGAGATACCAACAGGCGCTATCGTCGTTAACGCAAACTGGCGGGATAATCCTTGGTTTTCAGATGAACTGGAGCAAGAGCGTCTCGACTGTCTGAGAATAACGCCAGACGATTACGAGCATGTCTGGGAGGGCGGCTACGTGACAATCGCTTCTGGTGCTTATTTCGCCAAATCGCTGATTGAGGTGAAGAAAGAAGGCCGTATAGGCCGAGTATCTGCTGACCCGCTTATGACATTGCGGGCCTTTATCGATATTGGCGGAACAGGGGCTAGGGCGGACAGCTTCGCTATCTGGATTGCCCAATTCATAGGCAAGGAAGTGCGTGTCCTTGATTACTATGAGGTTCAAGGGCAACCAGCCGCCGCTCATATCAATTGGCTGCGAGGTAAAGGCTTCTCGCCCGACAGGTGTCAGATTTGGCTCCCTCATGACGGTTCAACGCAAGACCGCGTGCATGACGCCTCATATGAGGGATACTTTCGACAGGCTGGTTACAAGGTGACTGTCATCCCCAATCAGGGGCGCGGTGCTGCAACCATGCGTATTGAGGCCGCTCGACGCCTGTTCCCTTCCATCTGGTTCAATGAGGAAACAACACAAGCAGGACGTGACGCGCTCGGCTGGTATCATGAAAAGCGCGATGAGCAGCGCGGCATTGGCTTAGGGCCAGAACATGATTGGGCTTCACACGGCGCTGACGCTTTCGGCCTGATGTGTGTTGCATACGACGAGCCAAAGAAAAAAGATGATTGGGGTTTCCAAGCCCGCAAGGTGGTGTAATGGCTGAACGTGAAAAACGCATGGATGACGAGCAGCTTTGCACTGTCGTCGGCGCCATGGTCAAAGACGCAGAGAGCTATCGCACGGAGCGTTCTGTCGAGCGCATCAAAGCCACTGAGTATTTTGACGGCGATATGAAGGACGTGCCGGTTGACGATGGCAGATCCCGTGTTGTGTCGCGTGATGTTCGGTCAGCGGTTAAAAAGCTTCTGCCGTCCGTCATCCGCACCATTCTCGGTAACGACGAGATTGTTGAGTACGCGCCAATTGCAGAAGGTGATGAGGGCGGTGCAGAGCAGGCAACTGATTACGTGAATTACATTGCGCTGCCGGAATGTAATGGCCGCCAAGCTATTGAAGACGCAATCAACGACGCGCTGCGCCTTCGCAATGGCATCCTCAAATGGTGGCAGCAGGAAATCATCGACGTAAAGGTTACGCGACACAGCGGCCTCGATGAAATGGCCTTTGTTCAGCTTGTCAGCGACGATGATGTTGAAGTGCTTGAGCATTCTGAGCGCGAGGAAACAATCGACGCGCCAGAGGGACCGATGGTCATCTCTGCGCATGACGTGAAGATACGCCGCCGTATCATTACATCGCTGCCGATGATCAAAGCGCTCCCGCTTGAAAACTGGCTTATCCATCCTGATGCAATCCGCCTGGACGATAGCCCGATACTGGGTGAGAACTACCGCATTCGCCGGTCTGATCTGGTCAAGATGGGGTATGACCGCGCCGTAGTGGATAAACTTCCCGCTTCCGGCAATAACTCGACAGAGCAGGAAGCAGAAGAAGACGCGCGCCGCCGTGATGTGTTCACGCAGGACAATGTGCAGGCTACAGCGCTGGATGAGATTGACTTCTACGATCTGCTTGTGCGTGTGGATTTTGATGATGATGGCATCGCAGAGCTTCGCCGTATGGTGTTTGCTGGCGGGATCAAAGCCGAATACTTGCTGGAAAATACCGAGTGGGACGAGATCAATTACGCTGATATTGTCTCTGAGCGCAGGCCGCATCAGTGGGAAGGCAACTCCATCCCTGATGATGTGATGGAAATCCAAAAGATCAAGACTGTTCTCCTGCGCCAGACCATGGATAATCTTTACTGGCAGAATAATCTCCAGCCGATTGTGCAGGAGGGCCAGATTGTTAATCCCGGCTCGGTGCTTAATCCGAAGTTCGGTGAACCGATCCGCGTTTCTCAAGGCGTCGATGTGCGTGCTGCTGTTGGTTACAATCAGGTGCCAATGGTTGCCGATAAGTCGTTCAACATGTTGGCCTATATGGATCAGGAAGTGACCGATCGCACCGGCATTTCGGATGCATCAAGCGGGATGGCTCCAGATGCTCTGCAAAACATGACAGCTAAAGCCACAGCGCTTGTTGAGCAGTCTGGAATTGGACAAACAGAACTTATGGTGCGCTGCATCGCGGAAAGCCTCAAGCCGGTATTCCGTGGCCTGCTCAAGCTGATTATCGAACATCAGGATAAGCCACGCACTGTCCGGCTTCGCAATAAATGGGAAACGTTTGATCCGCGTTCATGGGACGCGAACATGGATGCGATTGTCAATGTCGGGCTTGGTGCCGGTACTCGCGAGCGCGACATGATGGCAATGCAGCAGGTCATAGCCCTTCAAAAGGAAATACTTGCTTCTATGGGCACTGTCGGCATGCAGTATGTAACGCCAGACAATCTCTACAACGCGATTTCTAAGATGGTGGAATCGGCTGGTCTCAAGTCCGTGAACTTGTACTTCACGAAGCCTGATCCGCAGGCGATACAGCAAGCCATTCAGCAGCAGTCGCAGCAGCCAAGCCCAGAGGAAATCAAAGCCAACTCTGCCAAAGAGCTTGAGCAGATTCGCACGCAAGGCAAAATGCAGGTTGAAGGCTTCAAGTCTCAAACCAAGATGGTTGAGTTTGATAAGAAAATGCAAGCCGATGCTGTCAAGGAGCGGGAACAGCGTGATGCAGACCTGCATGTCAATCTCGCTGAATTGGACCGTGAAAGCGAGGGCCGCCGTCAGCAGATGGTTGTTGACGCACAGCGTGATGCTGATCGCAATCAGACCGATATTGATAAAGCTCTGATCAGCCAGCAGACAGAGCGCGAATGGATGGATACCCAGTTCACCATTCAAGCTATGCGCAATGCGGCTGACGTGCAGAAGGCAGAAGCGACAGGAATCAACAAGACGTTTGACCGCGCGCCAGACGGCAATAAGCAAGGCAGGACAGGGCGATGAACGACGATGAACGTCGCCGCGCTGCTCAGGCTCTGCGCGAAATCCCTTTCTTCAACGAACTCTGGAATGAGTTTGAGCAGGCAGCAATTAATGCATGCCTGAATGCCAAATACGATGATCACGAGGCCCGCCAAGCGCATGCAGCAGAAGCCCGTATCATCCGCAGATTCCGCTCACGGTTGGAAGCCATAGCAAACGAAGGCCAATCCACACTGAGCCGAAAAGCGCCAGCATAGGGCTGGCGACAACTCCCCAAGAGGAAATCATGACAGGCGAAACCGACAACCTGCCCTTGGGCGGGACCGATAACGCGACCCCTCCGACTGCTCTCGATCACCCAGACAATCTGAATTTTCTTGAACCCGATGACGAATTGGACAATCACGAAGCTCAGCAGCACGGGACCGATGACGAACGCGAGCCAGTTGAGATCAACGATGGTCAAGAGACTGACCAGCCAGAGTTTCTGGACGATACTGACCCCGCATTGGAAGCGGAACAGCCGGAAGGCTCGGAAGCTGCAATCAAGGATGATGTGGTTGTCACGGTAAATGGTGAACAGGTGGCCTTGGGCGACCTTAAAGCCGGATACATGAAACAGGCGGACTATAGCCGAAAGACACAGGAGCTTAGCAATAAGCGCCGTGATCTGGAGGTTCTCTCAACCCGCGTTCAGCACTCAGTGAATGCGATCGCACAGTTCCTAACGAACCAAATCCCACCTATGCCTGATGCAAGTCTGGCGATGACCGATCCAAGCCGCTACGTGCGGGAAAAGGCAGTGCATGAAAATGCCATGTCTCAGGTCACGCAGGTGTTGCAGCAATCCGGCGATGTTGTTGGTGTGGCGAACACGCTCACTGCTGAGCAGCGTTCTGAAGTCCTCGCGACGGAAAACGCCAAGCTTGCAGAAGCATTCCCACAGACAGCCACGCAGGAAGGACGCCAGAAATTCTTTGAGCGCGCAGCCGGTGCAGCCCAACATTTCGGTTACACACAAGCCGAAATTGGCGAAGTAACGGATCATCGCATGTTCGCTCTCGCTCATTATGCCAAGATTGGCATTGAGGCCGAGGCAGCACGCAAGAAAGCGCGTGAAAAGGTTGCTGACGTTCCCCCAGTTGCACCGCAGCGCAGACAACAGGGGCAGAATGCAGGGAAAGTTCAGGCCAACAGGGACGCGATTAAGCGGTTGAACGAAACCGGATCGATCCATGACGCAATGCGGATCGATTTTGATTGATCATCTTTGTTCATAGGAGGCCATAATGGCTGCTCTTGCAAATACGTACCGCACGACAAACGCTGTCGGTAATCGCGAAGAACTTTCGGACGTTGTGAACCGCATCACGCCCGAAGATACCCCAATTTATTCTCTCATTCCGAAAGGCAAGGTCGTTTCTGTCCATCCTGAATGGGAAACGGATGATCTGGCTGCTCCTGCCGCGAATATCCAGGCTGAAGGCGATGAATACGCGTTCAATGCGGTGACACCGCCTGATCGCATGGGCAACTACACCCAGATTATGCGCAAAACCTTCATTGTTTCGGGCACGCAGGAAGTTGTCGATAACGCGGGCAATGTTGAAAAGACCAAGTACCAGAAGCTCAAGAAGGGCGTCGAAATCCGCAAGGACGTGGAGTTTGGTATCGTCAGCAATACACCATCGCTTGGCGGTAACACGCGTCAGTTTGGCTCTCTGCCTTCATGGTTGAAAACCAACGTGTCGCGCGGTGCAACTGGGGCAAACGGTGGCTTTGACGCAGGCACGGGTCTGACGGTTGCAGCAACGAATGGTACGCAGCGCGCTTTCTCGAAGGCGCTCGTCGATAACGTCATGGAACAGACCTACAAGTCGGGCGGCAATGTTCGTCACCTTGTTGTTTCTCCATATGTGAAAAGCGTGTTCGTTAAGTTCATGTCTGACGCAAACGTGGCTTCATTCCGCTATGCAGCTTCGGCTGATGGTCGCAAGACTATCGTTGCGAATGCTGATGTGTATGAAGGCCCGTTCGGTAAGGTGCTTGTGCATCCAAACCGTGTCATGGCAACCGCTGCGACGGCTCGCAATGCCTTTTTCATTGATACTGATATGCTGAGCTTTGACTGGCTTCGTTCGATCAAGGAAGACAAGGAAGCCGGTAGCGTCAAGACAGGCGATGCTCATAAGGGCGTTCTGCTTGGCGAAGGCACTCTCAAAGTGAAAAACGAGAAAGGCCTAGGCGTCATTGCTGACGTGTTCGGCCTGACCGAAACCACTTAATCCTCCGCGCAAAACTGAACGTAAAGGGCTGGCATCCGCTGGCCCTTTTTCTTTTCAACCAAGGAGTTGGATATGACTGAGAACACAAATCAGCAGACCCCTGCCGTTACGCAGAGCGCGGAACAAGTAGCAGCTGCGCCCGCAACCACGACTGCGCCGCAGCAAGACGCAAACACCGCCCGCAAGAAGACTGCGCCGCAGCTTATTGAAGTTTCTATCAAGCGTGATTTTTGGGATGCAGACGGCGAGCGACATGTAGCTGGCACGATTGTTTCTGTCCCAATCGAAGCCGCGCTTGAAGGCATCGAAACCGGCGCTCTCGCTCGCGTTAAAAAGGGCGATAAATAATATGGCAATACGGGACGGCGATTTCGTTTTGGTGGACTACGACCATTTCTCAGGTCGTTCCGTATGGTCGATGTTTAACGGTGAAAAGACAGTTTATCGCATTGATTACCCAGTCGATAAACTTGTTACGCAAAACCAGACCGAGCGCAACAACGCGCCACAGGGCTGGCAGGGTGACTGGCACAAGGTCGCTAGCGTGCCCCTGAATATGGCTTACGACAGCGGGCTTGTTGAAGCCATGAACCAGAACGACGACAAATTCATAAGCCGCATGCTGAACGACAGTGACAACCGTGCGTGGAGGACGAAAGATGGCCGCGTTTAAGGACTATCTCGACCTACGGCTTGCGGTATCAGATCTCGTAGGCAGCAGAACTATTTCTGACGTAATGCCGCGCCTTGTCGCTATGGCAGAGGCAGACCTAAATCGAAAACTGCGCTGTCGACAAATGATCGTGACAGATACGCTATATTTCGAGGAAGGCGAGGCACAGTTGCCAGCCAACTATCTCGAAATGATTGGCTTACAGGTTGGGCCTCATCGCCGCATCAAACAAGGCTCTCTCACGCAGGCGCGTGATGGTAGAGCCTATGCTGTAACTGGCAGCTATATCTATCTCAGCAACGGGACATTTGAAGCGCAGGCTGATTACTACGCCAGGCTTACCCCGCTTAAGTGCTCTCCAGCCTGCACGAATTGGCTTCTGAGCGATTATCCGGACGTGTATCTCTACGCAGTTGCACTCCAAGCCGCCAAGCACCTCCGCGATCCGGAAACAGCGATGACGTTAACTCCGATGTTGGGTGATGCGGTGCAGGCAACTCGCGTTGATGATGAGCGCGCGCAATGGGCGCAGGGTGTAGTCCGCGTTGCAGGAGTAACCCCATGACATTATTGTCGATTGTTCAGGACGTAGCAAAAAACGTTGGCCTGACGCCACCAAATACGGCGCAGTCAGATGATCCAGACGCGATCAAACTTGTGCAGTTCGTCAATGAAACAGGCTTGGAACTGTCCCGCCGTGTGAACTGGAATGCACTGACATTTGTGCATCGAGTGACAGCGACAGGCCTTGACCAGAAATATGCTCTCCCTGCTGATTTCAGCAGGCTATCTGATGGCCTTTGCGTGAACTGTGATGGCACTCCGGTGCGCGGTGGCCTTACGGCAGATGAATGGTTTTCACTGACGCCTGAAGAAGGTGATCCAAGGTTTTTCCGGTTGCTCGGCAAATCACTGGGGGTTTATCCGTATCCAGAAGTTAGTCAGCTGCTGGCGGTTTCCTACATTTCGTCGCAATGGGCACATGATGTTTCCAATCATGGCATTGTTGAAATGTCGAAAGACAACGACGAGGCGTTGATCCCATCCGCGCTGATCGCGCGTGGCGCAGTCTGGCGGTTTCTACGCCATGTTGGCAAGGATTTCAGCGATCATCTTGCTGAGTATGAAGCAATGTTGCTCGATCACGCTAATGCAGAGGCAGGAGAGCGTCAGCCATGACAGTTCGCCCTGGACGCGCTGATGTTCGCCCAACTGCACAGAAGCCAAAAACGCAGCAGGCCTATTCGTGGCCGTCGCCTACGCTCGGTTGGGTGGCAAATGCAAATATAGCCATGTCACAGCCGATGGCTGCCTATTTTATGGAAAATTGGCTCCCGACAGCAACAGGCATAATCATGCGTCGAGGCTGCGAAACCTTTAAAACCATCGGCAGCCAGCCAGTAAGGGCCATGTTTTCGTATGTGGCTGGCAATCTGCGCAAGCTGTTTGCGGCGGACGATACCGGCATATTCGACATAACGAGCGTTGTCTCAGAAGCGCATCCATGCACGAATGGAGATTGGAAAACAGCGCAATATCAGTCCTCGGATGGCGTGATTTACATTCGAGGCGTCAACGGAATTGACACTCCATTTCTGTTTAATGGATCAAGTTTCAGCGATACGCCCGCTCTTACGTTTCCATCAGGCTCAACGGCTGAGCCAGAGGATATGGCAAGCACTTGGGTTTATAAGAATCGCTTCTGGTTCATCCAGAAAGAGACGATGGATGCGTGGTATCTGCCTGTCGGTCAGATTGGTGGAGAGTTAAAAAAATTCTCTCTCGGCGGGCAATTCAAGTTCGGCGGAGCGCTTTTGATGGGCGCTACATGGTCGCGAGATACCGGCTCTGGCATGAACGCTATGTGCGCATTCTTCACTACTGAGGGTGAAGTCGCGATTTATCAGGGCGATGATCCGGCAGAAATAGCGACTTGGTCACTGGTCGGTGTCTACCGCATTGGCAAGCCACTCGGCCCAAAAACTATGGTCGATGCTGGCGGAGATCTGATAACCGCGACAGACGTTGGGTTTATTCCGCTCTCAACAGCCTTGCAGACAGATTTTTCCATCCTTGGTAACGCTGCTCTCTCTGACAGTATTGTGGATGCGTGGAAAACAGAGGTTCAGGTCCGCAATTTCGCGCCGTGGAATGTTGCTTTCTGGACGAAGCAGCAGCTTGTTATTGTCGCTCTTCCAACAATAGAAGGCGAAGACGCTACATGGTGGGTTGTGAATGCCAGAACAAAGGCATGGGCACCGTTGCGCAACTGGGATGCAACCTGCATTCAGATTTTTGAGGATCGTTGTTTCTACGGCACCAAAGACGGCGAAATCGTTGAAGCGAACGTAGGCGGGACAGATAAGGGTCAGACCTATACGTCAACCTGCATCCCCATGTTTGACCAGATGGGAGCGGCGGGGCGTAAGGAAGTCTCGATGCTCCGTGCTGTTTTGCGTGGACCATATGCGGTCAATGATAAGCTTTCTGTTCAGTCAGACTATTCCATTCGCATTCCAGCGCCTCCAAGCGCTGCTGCCGTTCAAGGCCAAGGCTTATGGGGCGGAGCTGACTGGGGAACGGATAACTGGGCGCAGGCCGGAACTGACCGCGAGGTATATCAGCGCTGGCGTTCAGCGTTCGGCAGCGGTGAGGTTCATGCGCCGTGTCTCCAGATCACAAGCGGTGCTATCGCACCTTTGGACGCTGAACTGATCAGGCTTGATGCAACGTTCACTCTTGGCGAGATTGTCACTTGAACATTATCTGGGCTGGTTCAGCTAACCCCGATTTAAACCGTGCGCTCGGAACGTGGTGCGCTCAGCAGATCGGCATGCCTCGACCATTTGAAGAGCCATACACGACTATGGGCGTGATGGATGGCACCGAACTTACGGCGGTAATCCTCTACAATAATTACCAGCCAGAAGCAGGTGTTATTGAGTTTCATGGTGCGAGCACGACAGCCCGATGGCTTACCAAACCCGTTCTCGATGCGATGTTTGATTATCCGTTTGAGCAAATCGGCTGCCAGATGGTCGTTACGCGAAACTCAGCGAAAAACAACAGACTGAAACGCGTGCTTTCGGCTTATGGGTTTGAACACGTGACGATTCCCCGACTGCGTGGGCGGGATGAAGATGAGCGCATATTCTGGCTGTCAGACGATGCGTGGCGCAGCAACAAATTCAACAGGTAGGTGTATTATCGGCAAGCCAAAGGCACCCAAAGCCCCCGATCCAAAAGAAACTGCTGCTGCCAGCACGTCAACGAACGTAGGCACAGCTATTGCCAATGCATATCTTGGCAATGTCAATCAAATCACTCCTGATGGAAGCCTGACTTATAGCCAGACTGGTACGCATCAATGGAAAGATCCTTACACCGGCAAGACATATGATGTTCCGACTTTCACAGCCGAGCAGAAGTTGTCTGAGCAGCAGCAGGCCATCAAAAATCAGACAGATGGTGCCGAGCTAAATCTTGCAGGCTTAGCTAATCAGCAGTCTGGCATGCTCAAAGACTATATGAGTAAGCCGTTCGAATATAATAATCAGGACGTTGAGAATTGGGCTTATGACCTCGGATCACAACGGCTTGATCCTCGTATGGCAAAAGAGGAAGAGGCGCTTCGTTCACGACTTCTAAACTCTGGCGTTCGTGAAGGCTCGGATGCATGGAATTCTGAAATGTCTCGCATGGGACAGAATAAGAATGATGCTTACAACCAACTCATGCTTCAAGGCCGCAGTCAGGCCATGCAGGAAGCGCTGGCAACCCGTAATCAGCCAATCAATGAGATTACGGCGCTTCTTTCCGGTTCTCAGGTTTCACAGCCAAATTTTGTTAACTCGAATATGCCGACGATACCGACAACTGACACGGCAGGCATTATCAACCAGAACTATCAGAACCAGATGGCGGCCTATCAGCAAAAGCAGGCGGGTCTTGGTGGCTTGTTCTCTGGCATTGGCAGCCTTGCGGGCGGCTTGATAGGGCTTTCAGATGACAAGACGAAGAAAAACAAGAAACGCCACGGTGACGTGGACGGCGAAATGGGCCTCTGGTCGTTCAACTATAAGGACGAGCCAGCGGGCACACCAAAGCATGTCGGCTTGATGGCCTCCGAGGTCCAAAAAGAGAAGCCGTCTGCCGTGATCAAAAAGAACGGTGTTCGCTATGTCGATTACGGCAAAGCCCTTGGTTTGATGGGAGTGTAATATGGCTGGCGGCTTTATTTTCGACACCTCGAAAGGTGAAACTCCTGAAACTGTTGCTCGAAAGCGTGCCCTAGCTGATGCTATAATGGGCCGCATCGGCTCTCGCGGGGCCAATAATGTTGGCGAGGGTATCGGCAATGCTCTCTCTTCCATTGGTCAAGGTATTCAGGCCAATGTGCTTGGTCGTAGAGCAGATAGTGCTGCCGCTGCTGGTCAGGCTGAGGGCAACAGCGTTTTTAATAGCCTGATCTCATCCATGACGGGCGGTGCGGGCTTTCCTTCATCAGTTGCTGCTGGCGCTTCACCTACGAGCGCCGCCGCCACCGGCACGAAGACTTATTCACCAAACGGCACTGCGCTGCGTGATGGAATCATCGAGACAGCTAAAGCCATTGGTGCTGATCCATTGGATTTGGCGACCGCTATTTCATATGAGACGGGCGGCACATTTGATCCTTTGAAGAAAGGACCGACAACGAAGTACGGGCAGCATCGCGGTTTGATCCAGTTTGGTGAGCCGCAGGCGCAGCAACATGGTGTGAACTGGGGTGATCCGCTTGGCTCTCAGCTTGGTGCTAACGGAGCGGTTGCCAACTATTTCCGCTCGTCAGGATTTAAGCCGGGAATGAGCGGACTTGATCTGTATTCGACTATCAATGCAGGTTCTCCGGGGCGCTATTCTGCCAGCGACGAAAACAATGGCGGCGCGAAGGGGAATGTTGCCGACAAATGGAACAACCAAATGGGCGGGCATCGTCAGAAGGCGCTTGCCTTGCTCGGTGGAGGTTCGCAAGGTGTGGACTATACGCCAACAAATTCAATCCCCGCGCAAACACCACAGCAAGCAATTCAGTCGGTTTCACCTGTAGCTGACCCAGACGGCCTATTTGCGCCGGGGGCTGACGTTACAGAGGCTGATTTGGCTTTTGCACGACAGGCAACAGGGCCAGAGGCTCCCGCTTCAGGTGGCGCAACGTTCGGCGGGCCTGAATTGGTGTATGACGGCAAGGGAATGCGCTATGTTGATGAAGGTGCGCAGCGCGCCGCCAATCCACCTATGCCTTATAACGGGGTGGGTGCATCCATTGACGGATACGCCGCACCCACGCCAGCCCAAGCCAATTTCAATGACCGGTGGAGCGCAGGTGCGGTTGATCCGACACAAACCGCAAGCATTCCGGGTGCAACGCCGCCTCCAGCGCAAATGCAGCCGCAAGGTGGACCATCGCCGGAACTCCTGCGCCAAAATGACATGATGCTCGGCGGTGCGCTCGCTCCGCAAGGACAGGCACCACAGCAGGCGGCTAATACATCCGGCTTCTTTCCTGCCGCGCCAAGCCAGAATGCACCACAACAAGTGCCGCAACAGAGCAATGATCGGCTCCAGTCGCTTATGCGTGCAGCGTCTAATCCTTGGGTCCAGCCTGAACAGCGGGCAATAATCAACACTCTCATCCAGCAGGAAATGCAGAACCAAGACCCATTACGCCAGCTTCAAATGCGGAAGTTGCAGGGTGAATTAAACGCAGCGCCGGAACGCAAGACGACTACTATTAATGGCAATCTTGTGGATACACAGAATGGTCAGGTAATCGCGAATTTCCCTGATCAGGTGAAGCCAACCGGCGACATGCAAGAATACGAGTACGCCAAGCAGCAGGGCTATCAGGGGTCTTTTGCAGATTACCAGCAGTCGATGAAAAAAGCTGGCGCGAATAGTACGAATGTGACCGTTGGTGAAGGCGACAAATTCTATGAAGCCCTCGACAAAAAGAACGCCGATACATTTGCGGCTCTTTCTGATACCGGCATTCAGGCACGTTCGAAACTTGCACAAATCGAGCGGCTTGGCGGCTTAATGCAAGCATCACCATCGGGCGCAACTGCTGCCCTTAAATTAGCGGCTGGTGAGTATGGCCTTAAGACAGAAGGCCTTGACGACCTGCAAGCAACGCAAGCGCTGATCAATGAACTTGTTCCGCAGCAGCGCCAGCCGGGGTCGGGTCCAATGTCTGATGCTGATCTGGCTCTATTCAAGCAGTCTTTGCCACGCATCATCAATACCGCGGATGGCAACAGCCTCATTCTTGATACTATGCGGGGGATCACCCAGTATCAAATGCAGATGGGCGATATTGCTGATCGAGTTGCTAACCGTGAAATTTCAGCCGCAAAGGGGCGTGACGAGATTAAAAATCTGAAAAACCCGTTGGAAGGGTTTCGTACTTCGACGAAGGATAAGTCGGATAACGTTCCGTCTGGCGTGGATAAAACTATTTGGGACGTCATGACACCAGAGGAGCGGGCGCTATGGCAGAACTGACAATAGAGCAAAAGCGTGCCATGGCTACAGCATCGGCGCGACTGCGACTTCAATCTGCTAGGCCTATTGAACCTTCACTAGATGGTTGGTCTGTGGCTGATCAGGCGGACAAGATCGAGGCGGCGCGTCAACCGGGTGCCTTCACGGATGCGACAGATAGCATTTTGCAGGGCATCCCGTTCGGTGACGAAATTGTCTCCGGCGCTATGGCTCCATTCAAAGCAGGCATCAGTGCAATTCAGGGCGAAGGCTTTGACATAGGACGTGAATATAACCGTTCTATGGATTTGGAAGAGGAAATGCGCCGCCGTCGTGAAGACCGATCCCCTGTCGCGTCTACAGTCGGTAGCATTGCTGGTGGGCTTGGTGTTGGCGGTGTGGCAGCAAAAAGCGGCATGACGCTACTCAATGGTGCGAAGCCTACACTTCTCTCAATGGGTGGACGTGGCGCAGCGGAGGGCGCTTTGTGGGGCGCAGCTTATGGCGCTGGCGAAGGGCGAGGGCTTAATGATCGGGCATTTAACGCGGCCACCGGGGCGGGCTTTGGAGCTGCTTTAGGTGGCGCAACCGGATCGTTGGCGCGCATTGGTGCGAACAAAGTTGACACTTCTGCTTTGCCGAATGCGGATGATCTGAAAACCGCCGCTCAAGCCGCATATCAACGTGCGGATGACGCCGGGGTTGTCTATTCATCTAATGCAATGAAACGCATTCGTGACCAGCTTTTGGGCGACTTCACAGACTTCGGCTATCATCCCGAGCTGCAATCTGGCGCAAAGGTCGCCTTTAATGAAATTGACCGGCTTGCGGGTCAGAATGTCACCCTCAAAGGAATGGACACTGCACGCAAAATAGCCGGGAACGCCTTTCAGCCAGGGAACAAGTCAAACAACGCTCTGACCGGGAAAATAACAACCGCGCTTGATGATTTAATTGCTAACCCACAGGCTGGGGATATTATATCTGGGAATGCGTCTGCCGCTTCTGGTGCAATCAAAGAGGCGAGAGGCTTTTATGGTCAAGCTCGCAAGCTTGAGACAGTCAACGGTTTGATGGAGCGAGCGGGGCTTAGAGCCGCGTCAACAGGTTCGGGTGCAAATGTTGAGAACGCTACTCGTCAAGAACTGCGTAAAATCCTAACGTCCGACAAGATGAAGCGCGGCTTCACTAAGCCGGAATTGGAAGCCTTGAAAGAGGCCGTGATAGGCACACCAACGCAGAATGCATTGCGGGCCATTGGCAAATTTGCACCTTCTGGCGTTGTGTCTGGCGGCGTTGGAGCTTCGACAGGCGGCTTTCTTGGTAATCTTATCGGAGGTCCAGTAGGCGGAGCGATTGGAGCGGTCGGCCTCCCTGCCATAGGTTTTGGCGCAAAGGCCGCAGCAGATGCCGGGGCCAGAAGCAGCGCTCGAATGCTTGAGGCGTTGATTGCATCAGGCGGTAAATTGCCTCAAGCGCAGTTAAGCGGTACGAAAAAGGCCCTTATTGACCTGATAACTCGATCTGGCGTTGTTGCTGCTCTGTAGAACAGAAATCGATCCCGGAGCAGAGCGCTTCACCAATCCAATACCGAGCGGGTTTGGCCAATACCACCACACAAAAAATCACAAACGCCATCTGTATAAAAAACGGCTTGGCGTTTGCCCCGAAGAACGGGCGCTTTTCATTCGGATTGTGGTCGATCTGCTTCATTAATAGCAATTCGTGGTGGTTGTGGTGCCGTAGGTATTGCTGTTGCATGTCACACGCCGGTTAGCGTTCTGCTGCATCGCGTTTCCGTAAGATTGACCTGCACCAGCAAATCCCGCTGCTGCTCTCTGATAGGCAGATCGGTGATTACGCTCTCGCTGATCGGTCTTAAACATGCGGCACTGCATATACGGGGTGCTTCCTGGCTTGGCTCCAATGGAACGGCAGTATTCATCGTCCATTTGAGCTAACTTTTCTTTGCCGATCATGGCATCGCCAACTGGTGTTCCCTGACACGCACTCAACGAAATAACTGCCGCAGCAGCAAACAATAAAACCTTCATCCCAATCCCTATCTATCGCCGACGATAGAATAGACGAAGATTATTCAAGTTAAAAGCAGGCCGCTCCGTTTGGGGCGGCTTTTTTATTGGAGAAAGCCTATGCCTTACGATGCATTGGGGAACTTCTCGCTTGTTTCAGGCTATTTGGCCGTAACAGGACAGAAGGTATTGCCGTCCAATCACAACCCGCCGCTGGAAGATATAGGCAGTGCGCTCAGTCAGGTGTTGCTGCGATCAGGCGCGGCCCCAATGACTGGCGATATCAATATGAATGGCTTTCGTTTGATCGATTTGCCGAATGCAACACTCCCCGGGCATGCGGTTGCCTATCGTCAGTTTGCTGGAATATTGCCAGTTGGAACTATCCTTGACTACGCAGGGGCTGCCGCGCCGACAGGCTTTATGTTTTGCGCAGGACAGTCAGTGAAGCGGGTTGATTTCCCGGAACTATTTGCGGCCATTGGCACCGCCTTCGGTGCGGGTGACGGGTCTACAACGTTTCTCTTGCCTGATGCGCGTGGTCGCGTGACAGCCGCCAAGGACGACATGGGCGGGACAGACGCACAAAGGCTCTCATTCTTCGCCGCTGCTGCAAAGACTATAGGCGGTGTTTTTGGCGTTGCATCACATGTTCTGACGCTTGGTCAGATGCCAAAGCATGACCATACGGGCAAGGTTGGCGCAGCGGGAAAGCACCGCCACACGATAGCAAATATGGGGCTTTGGACTTCTGATGGCAGCACTTCTGTTCGTTCGTGGGGTCAGACTGGCCAGACCCTTAATACGGACGAAGCTCCGGATCATGATCACACCATTCCCAGTCAAGGTGCTGATGAAGCTCACACAAACGCGCAGCCAACTCTCATCATTAACAAAATCATCCGCGTTTTTCCGGTTTAAGGAGGGGGCATGTCTTGTTGCTTCATCACATCGACTTTTGGCAGCTGCATCGATCTGGATCTCACATATGCCGATAGCACGGGTGCGCCAGAAAATATCTCTGGTGACTTGTTCGAGGTCGAAACAGCTTCGAAGCCAGCCTTCAGGTCGGCAGTATTCACGGTCACAGATGCCCCGAATGGTCTGGTGAGCTTTCATCTCCCATCCGACAAGGCCGAAAAACTCTCGTTGGGCAACATCAATTGGTTTCGCGTCAGTCGCACGCTGCCAGACGGTTGCAATATCGTTTCAGAGAAAATCTGGGTGAACATCATATGAGTATCAAGGTCGATAATAAATCGAAGCCGCCGAAGCTCACAATTTCATCAAAAGGAACTCCCGGTCGTTCTGCCACTATTTCTATTGGTGTGACTGAAACGCTTCCGGCATCTTCTGCTGCCAGTGTGACCAATACTGGTGATGGAACAAATGCCGTCCTAAACTTCGGCATACCAACCGGAAATAACGGGTGGACGCCAGTTCTGGCCGTAGCTATCGACCAAACTCGTAGAGTATTGGAAGTTGTTGAGTGGGTAGGTGGAGACGGCACACAGCCAGATGTTAGGGGGTATGTTGGCGCAACAGGAATCGTATCAGATATAGCCGAGGCGATTGATATACGTGGACCCGAAGGACTGGGCGGCGGTGATATGCTGGCCTCGATTTATGATCCCAATGGTAAAGCTGTTGACGTGTTCAGTATGTCCAATATGGCTGAGGGGTCTGACGCCAAGATAATGACAGCGGCAGAGCGGGACGCGATAGCTGCGAACACATCCGCCCGTCACACGCACAGCAATAAATCCATTTTGGATTCTACGACCGCATCATTCACAACAGGATTAAAAACAAAGCTTGATGGCATTCCAGCAGACGCTGACAAAACGCCAGGCATTGCCACAAGTTCAGCAAACGGCCTCATGTCATCTGCGGACAAGATCACGGTCGATGGGCTTCCATCCGCCTTGGCCGCTACAGAGAAGACAGCGAATAAAGGGGCTGCCAACGGCTATGCTTCGTTGGATGCGGCGGGAAAGATACCTTCGGCGCAACTCCCCCCGGTCGCAATAACTGATACCTTTGTCGTGAACAGTCAGGCTGCCATGCTGGCCCTGACTGTTCAGGTGGGTGATATTGCTGTCCGAACCGATCTGACCAAGACGTTTATTCTGCGCGCTGAGCCGGGATCAGTCCTTGCAAACTGGACTGAGCTTCTTACTCCCCCCAGTGCTGTTATCTCAGTCAACGGTGAAACTGGCGCTGTCACCGTCACTAAATCGATGGTTGGCCTTCCCAACGCTGACAACACGTCTGACGCAAACAAGCCAGTAAGCACAGCACAGGCGGCTGCAATAGCGCTGAAAATCACAAAGTCAGGCGATACAGGCCTTGGTGGGTTTGCATCGTTTGTTCATTTTTTCGGTTCATCGAATGGTCAGACGTTTGTAGTGGATCGCGGCACCAGCAATTTTAAGCTGATCAATAACAATGGGCCGTTTGTGTTACAGGCTCCAGATGACATTTGGGCTACATTTGCAATTATGGTTTGGCCGTTGGCTGGGGCAGGTGCGCTAACGGCTGTGGGCTTCAACAGGGTAACTGGAACCTTTGATCCGACCAAAGGTAATAGACTTTACATAACATCCTTTGGAAATCAGAGTTTTCTCGACATAAAGGCGTCAGATTAATGTCTATTGGTCAATTTATGCCAATGTTCAGCGTCGGATCGACTTATCAGCCTGATCCTTATTCTGACTACGTGGTCATGTCGTTGGATATGAATACGCTCGCTGGCGGCGCTCCGGTCGATAAAAGCAATATGCCGACAGCGTTTGTGGTTGGTGGAGCGCCCGTTCTTGACGCTGTAAATACGCTATTCGGAAAGCCGTCGATACTGTTCTCAGGAACAGGTCAGTATTATCATCAAGCACGACCGACAGAGGCTTATTATGATCTGGCTGCGAGTGGGGATTTCTGCGTTGATCTATGGTTCAATATGCAAGTTCCGAACAGCGGAATATACGGCTGTTTGACTTGTCATAAAATTACGTCAGGTGGGAATGAACCGCAGCTATTAATCCAACCTACTGCAACAAGCGGCAAATACCGTGTTGTGCTCAACGCTGTTAATGCTGACCGCATTATTTCGAGTTATATAATTGATCCGGGTACTTGGTATCATGTGTCTTACGGACGTGCTGCCGGTAACCGTTGGTTCATGTATATCAACGGTGTGCTTATTGGCACGTACACCAATACCAATAATATGTCGACGATGTCGATGACCCTTGGGGCCTCAGGGTGGAACCGTAGTACAAATGCTACGGATAAATTTAAAGGCAACATGGCAAATCTTCGTTGGTGGAACGGTGTGTCACCCCGTGATGGTGTGACTAATTTCACGCCTCCGAGCGCACCGTGGGGTCCGGTAATAACTCTGTTTGAAAATATTCAGATTACTAACGGTAATGTTGCCGATCCGGGAGTGCCTACTTTTATTTATCGTGGCTATATGGCGGCTGCCAGTAACCCAACCACTAATACGGGCAGTATCGATAAAGAAGGCTTTATCGGTGAAACTATCGATAATGCACTCTTCATGGACTATCCGGGATACAGAGCGCCGCAAGTTATTTTAGTGGGCGCGAAGACAAGGCAGCAATGGCTGAGGCTAAATTGTGTCACACCGTTGATCCAGTTCAGGTCTCCAAGCCTCACATACCCAATCAATAAATTCCAGTTAACGGGTTCTAACCTAGCAGGAGCGGCTACAACCCCCTCCGTGGCAACATCGGCTAATGGGCAGCTACTATTCCCACTTAGTCAAATTACTCATATCGAGCGGAGGGCTTGAAATGCTGCACTTACTCAAAGCTGGCACGGTCGTTATGGTTGTCCCTGTCGGTGCGACTATCACGCATGACGGATTCACGGTCTCACCCGCCAGTATCACTTCTATGATGCCTGAAGGGTATTCTTTTGTGGAGGCACCGCCAGCACCGGACCCGGAACCGCTAACCCCGGAAGAACTCCGGGCGCAGATGCCTAATAAATCAATGGTAGAGTTTCGGGCCGCATTGCGCTCGATCCGAACGGAGGCCGTGCCGAATGGCATTTATGCGGCTGACATTAACGCTAAGATTGATGAGATTATCGATCTCGACCTACAGGAAGAAGCGCGAGACTATTTCAATCTTGGACAATATGCCGAACGGCTAAATCCTTGGGTTGATATTCTCGGCGCAATGTTCGGGCTTTCGCCGCAGGAAATTGACGTTCTTTGGGCATCTTAGATTGTTTCTTCATCGGTAGGGCCTGATGCCTCATCGCGAAAAAAGAATACATGCCAAGCACCATTATACCCATGCCGATTAGCATCAGCATCACGTTAAACCAATACATCCCGCACCACACCCCATGATTGCGTGTGAACGCTAAAACAATCAATTCTAAATTACAATGATAAGCTGTGATTAGAGCCTTAATGCGCGTTAAGGTCGCATAGAAAACCCCAGATGCTGGCGGGCGATCTGGGGCTGGCGCTCCCAAGTGGTTTCCCACCTGTAAAGTGCATACGTTCTTTACCAGACGGTAAAAGATTAACACTCACCAATTTCAGGTAAACTTCACCTAAAAGAACGCCCCGGCAACGGGGGCGCTACCGGGGCCGCGCAGACAGAAGCGGGGGCCTCTATCGCGCTAACTAATCATCTCACAAAAATAGGAAAAGACAATGGCACGACGCATCAACGCGGCGGGGCTTTCGCTCATCCAGCAATGGGAAGGGCTTAAGCTGACTGCTTATAAAGACGTGGCTGGTATCTGGACGATTGGTTACGGGCATACGTCCGCAGCCGGATCGCCATCAGTCACGCCGGGAATGACAATCACAAAGGCAGAAGCTTCGCGCATTCTGCAGAACGATTTGGCGAAGTTCGAAGCGCGGGTTGAACGGCTGGTCACGGTGTCGCTGACTGAGAACCAGTTTGCGACCTTGGTTTCGTTCGATTTCAACACCGGCGCACTGCACAAATCGACATTGCTCAAAAAGCTGAACAAGGGCGATTACAACGCGGTGCCGGCAGAGCTTGCCAAGTGGGTCAACGCTGGCGGTAAGAAAGTGCAGGGGCTTGTGAACCGGCGCGCTGCCGAAGCGGGTCTATGGGCTAAGGGTGCTTTCGTATCGTCAAACACTGTTACAGCGACGACGAAGGCGAACAAAGCTGACGTTGCAACAATCGGTGGTGCCGGTGCTGCTGGTGCGGCTGCAACAATCGGCCCTGTCATTCCAGAGATTGTAAGCACGATTTCCAATCAGCAGGATGAATTGTCGAGCGGTCAGTGGGTGCGTGTTGCAATTGCCGCGATAATCGTCGGTCTGGCTCTCTGGGGCATCTATCGAAAGATCAAATCATGATCTGGGCGCTAATCCCCAACTGGTTGAAGATGACCGCCGCCGCCGTACTGGCGGCATTTTTGTGTCTGGCTGCTGGATATGCGGCTGGAACCATCAAAGAGCGTCAGCGGTCAGCATTGGCCGCAGCAGAAGCAACCGCAAAGGCAATCCAAAAGAGGGCAGATATAGATGAGGAAGTTATCAATTTGGATGCTGTTGCTCTGTGTAAGCAGCTTGGCGGGGTGCGCGAGCAATGCGACCAACTGCGCGGGCTGGAAGCAGATAAGCCTTAGGCCTGACACGGCGCTCTATCTGGCTGGCAACGATCTAAAGGCAGGACAGGGCATTGCTTCACACAACCAATTTGGAAATGCGCGGGGCTGTTGGAAGTGAGCACATCAATGTCAGATACAGAAGCAGACCTTCGCGCTCGCGTCGTCGGGCTGGAGCAAGCAACGCAGACAAATAATCAGCGTCTTGCCACTCTCGAAACTTGGCAGCGGCAGCGGGAAATTGAAAGCGCTCGCAATGATGAGAAATGGGTGGCGATGGAGGCACGTATTGATACTCGGTTTTCAGGGCTAGAAAACTCGGTCAGAGGCATCCAGTCTTCTCTTTATCGTATCAACTGGATGATTATTGGCGGGTTGGTTGCTGCCTTTGTTGCTTTTGTCGTGGGCGGAGGGTTGAAGTCGCTCTGACGGTTTAGCAATAAAAAAGCCGCCCGACTGGAGTAGGGCGGCTTAGTATGCGGTAAAAAGTGATTAGAACTTGTAGTTAACACCTACGCGAATTTCGCTTACATCGGTCTTGAAACGACGCTCGCCCGATGCCGCAGGAAAGTTTGGATCTGTGATAGTAACGGTCTTTTTGCCATAGTTGGAATACAGATATTCCGTCTTAAGCGTCCAGTTGTTTGTCACTGCGTATTCGACGCCTGCTCCGATGCTATAGCCCACAGAAACTTTCGAAGACGAATTTTCGAAGTTAGGTCGAGCGGTCCCCGACCGGCAAGAAGTGCTACCCGCAGGGAATAGGATCGGATCCAGACCATTCTTATCGGAGCAACCAACAGAATGTTTTAGGTCTGCCCATGCAAGGCCACCTGTGACGTACGGCAAGAAGCGATCAGCAGCGTAACCGAGACGAGCGCGAACGGTACCGTGCGTGCCAATCTTGTCTTTGGTGTAATAAGTGCTGTACTGAGCGGTGTCGTACCAATTTCTCTTAATGGAGCCGAACGAAACATCTGCTTCGGCACCGAGAACTACATTGTTGTCAAACTGCCAGTTGTAGCCTGCTTGAAGACCGCCAAAACCGCCATGCAGCTTCTTTTCAGGAGCCGCAGGATTGTAAACATCCTCAGTTTTACCCCAGCCGTAACCAGCGTGTGCACCAACATACACGCCACTCCAGCTGAACGTTGGTTCAGCAACAACGACAGCTGCCGGTTCTTGATAAACGATTGCATCAGCAGCAAAAGCAGCAGATGAAAGCATTGCAGTAGCTGCAACAGCGAGAATAAAGCGCATGATATTCTTCCCTTAGCCCATAATTTGTCAGATAGAGTTAACCATCAAACGTCCGCGAAACTAGTGTAATTATGCAACACTGGATTGTTTGAGGCGCCTAGCCGTTTTGTGGTTAACAAAACATTACTCGTGATGCAGGTTCGAAACTTTTCATAGAGATACACGTTTTCGGAAAACTGCACAGTAAATCTGAGCCGTGCCGAAGTAAGGACTCACCTCTATTCTTCCGGGTCTGTTCCGCTTTGCCCTATATAAACGCCGTGCGCCGCTTGTAGCATAGCTTTTGCCGCTTCAAATCGGTCCCATCCAACCGCTTCAGCTTCATCGAGGGCGTCAATGATCTTAGCTGCCATTTCTTCCTGACAGTCTAAATCACGGTCAACATAGCCTTCTTGAAATTTTGGTCCGTTCATGGCGCTCTCTCCCATTGTTTAAAAGAGATTTAGTGCGCGTAGGTAATTGGTCCATAGGTTCAAGCTAGGTTCGGTGAACCTAAAGAGAGCTATTTATTCGCTTCTCTTATTCCGTCTAACATATTGATGTATCGGAGGTTCGAATGGTGGGCGTAACAGGGATTGAACCTGTGACCCCTACAATGTCAATATATATCCCCTACCGGAAAAGCAGGAAATACGGGGAAGGGAGAGCTAAATATTAGCCCTCTCCGTACCCATGTTCATTTTGTGTTCTCCTTGGCAGGTTCACTTGTGCCAGAGGGAACTACGTACATTCCCATGTCCAAAGCTTCAGCAGCTTTACGCAAATGCGTAGGAGAATATCGGGCGTAAACTCGGCTGGTTATAGCAGAGTTTTTGTGGCCCAGATACTGAGATACCTCCTCCATTGGAACGCCAGCCTCAATCATCCAGACAGCAGCAGTGTGGCGGAAGACGTGAGCCGATATTCCGTCTAATCCAGCTTTCTCAGCCGCCGTAGCGATTCCTTTTTTTAAACTCTTTACTGGCTGTCCAGCCCACTCGACCACATAGTCAGTCATAGCCCCGGAACGTGCTTCCTTGAGGACCGTTAACAACGTTGTGTTGATTGGAACAATGGCGCGCCCTTTTCGACGGGCTGCATCGCTTGGATCACGTAGATAGATCAGCTTCCTTCCCAAATCGACACGATCCCATGTCAATTCCAGGATAGCAGTCACGCGCGCGGCAGTCGCTAACATGAGATGAAATGCTAAGCGCAGGTGAGGCGTCCTTGCTTCTGCAAGCATTCTCTTTGCCTCATCGCGCGTCATGTACCTGTCTTTTGGTTCAGGCTTCTTTGGGCGCTCGATGTGCGGGGCTTTGGCAATCAGCCCATTCTTCTCTCCCCAGACAAGCACCATTCGCAGGTGGCCCAATTCTGTGTGAATTGTACCGTCTGCAATACCTTTTTTATGGCGCTCAGCAATGTGCGCTCTGCAATCTTCCTTTGTGATGCTTTCGCCGTCACGTTCCCCAAAACGCTCTTTTAAAGCCTTCCAAGTGTGTTTCATCGTGGCGATAATTGCATGTCCAGCCTTGTCAGTGACGTATCCATTCCAAAGGTCAGAAACCTTCTGACCCTCGGCACGCGTCATTTCTGCATAGATTGCAGGCGCAAGGAGGTAAGCTTGGCGCGCGTCATCGGTGCCAAGCGAGTAGCGGTGCCTTTTACCGTTTCGTTCGAACGTGAGAGCGTATTTGCCTCGTAGTCGGGTAATTCTCCATTCTGACATTCGAACCTCTCAACGTCACTGATCTTGATACGCAACAATTTACCTCCGAGGCGAAAGCCCCCGAGCTTCCCCTCTCTGATGAGATTGCGAACGTGTTTTTCTGAACAAGCCCACCGTACGGCGAGCGTTGCGGGCGTAAATAGCGCCTCCATTATTCACCTCTTAACTGGTTTGAAAAGTGATTTGTTTCTGTTTCGTTCACGGTGTAATAGCTGTCACTGATATAAGGAGACAGCACATGTCGCGATTTAAAAGCAGCCGTAGTCCGGCATTGGCAGATGATAGGCGCGAGCAGGTGTTGTCCGACTTGCTTAAGCTGCGAGAAGGCCTTGCCAGCGATGTTACCAATCTTAAGATCGGATCGGATGACTACAACGCTCTGTCGCAGCTTATCCTTCAAATCGTTGACGCGGGCATAGCCGTTTCCGGTGAAAGCGATTGGGTTAGCAAATGGCATCGTACAAGCGGCTGGAAGTAGGCCCATCACTCCCCGCCTTTCAGGGCTTGGCGAACCTCTCCAGCCATTGCCATTCTCAAATGACGTTCTCGGATTACCCGGTAATATCCGTCAGAACAGCGGATGCGATAATCCGCATAGAACGGATTAAAGTTCGGGGTGTAGCGTTCAATGATAACGCCCGGCACGCCGCTTAGAACCGAAACCACCACTTCGCCTGAGTGCTTCATTCGCTCTGCTCCCCTAGTGGGCTGGCGTTGAGCAACCCAGACCAAATTTGTCGTGTAGCTGCTGGGCCAAGCATCATCTTGTATGCGGCGGCATCCATCCACTCTGTCGGCTCCTGTAGAGCGGCGAGGATGGTGGAAATGGCGGCTTTGGATAATTTGCGATAAAAATCTTGCTCGTCTGATCTCTCCAAATGCCAAGGAAGTCCGGTGTCTAATGCTGTTTGCATCTCCCTCGCCACTTTCTCGATCAGTTCCTTACTCGCCATGACTGGCCTCCTGAAAAGCTCGTTTCGCCTTTGCATACCAAACTCCAGCTCGGTCGGGGTTGAACCAGAACCAAATTACAAAGAACGTCATTAAAAATTCGAAGCCGTTCATTCTATGGCCTCCTTTGCGCGCAATATGGCGATGCGAACTTCTTGTGTGATGCCTAAGCGTGCCTGGTTATCCCGACCTGTGTAGAACCGATTTACAAACCCAGCGCGGCGTAGCTTTCTGTCAGTGAAGTACCAAAAAATGCTGGGCACCTCTGCACCGGAGGCGATACGACACAGGCGCTTTAAATCACGGGAGGTCATTGGAAGACTCCGTTCTCTTATTCCAAGTTGCGATTAAGCGTTCCTCAGACTGATTAGGCACTGTAGCCACGTAGCAACCCTCACAAGTGATGTAAGGGTTATTGCCGCTGTGAGGGTGGACAAGCCGCGCAGATTTCCCGCAAAATGGACAGTTTTTTAGAGGCATCATTTGCCGTCCTTACGCTTAAGGATATTCGCAATCCTGTTGTGAGTATCGAGAGCGGAAAAGACGCGATCATCGCGAGAGCAGCATTGTTCAGGCTTCACGAAACAGGAAATGATCGCGGCAGCATCCAATAGCGTGTCTTTCATTTCCTCGTATTCTCGACGGTCTTTGTGTCTTGCAACATTGATGGCTTCTGCAACGGCTTCCTGAGTGTCGAGATCGATACCGATGTAATTGCAGAAGTTCACCCAATCATCGCTCATGCTGTCGGCGCGTTGCTTCTCGTCTTGATAAAGGCGCAGAAGCTCGGCTTCCCTATCAGGCCCGTCTAGCTTGGATAGTCTGTCAATGAGGGTCATGGTTTGGCCTCCAAGGCGGCTCGGGCAATGCTGTTTGCCTGTGATTGTGGCGACGAGTATTTAACTACTCGCTCCAATACCTTCCTTGTTTCTGAGAGTTGGGCTTCGGCTTTGTCTGTTCGTTCGACTAAACCAGCCGCTATTTCCTCCAGTGCGTGGTATCGCGCCCGTTCCGCCGCAATGATGGCCTCGGCCTGCGAGCGCGTGACGACTGCAACTTGACCAGATGCACCTTCATTCTTGTAAAGACGGCTGATGCCCAATCCTTGGAAATCAAGTTGCCTGCCATATTCTGACGGAACATAACCCACGGTCTCCAACTCCTCGACCGGCGCGGCGGGGCGGGTGTTCCAGGCGGCGATGGCTTGATCTTTGTTATTGCTGCCGTATGCTGATGATTTGCATTCAAAGCATTGCACCTGAAATACGCTCATAAATATTGTGCATTTTACTTTATCTACACCGCCACAAAACGGGCAAGGCTTCAATTCATTCGCCATGATCGCTGCCTCCTGTCGGGCGGGTGATTGGCGGATACCCATTCTCGGCCATAATCTTGTCGCACTCTTTCAAGGAGAGCAGCTTACCCGTACCGTAGTCGAGGCTGTCGATTATCCAGTCTTCGTCGATTTCGTTATAGCCAGTGCCGTAACGCTCTTCGAAAAGCTTATGAATTTCTCGGTTGTTAACGTTGTGCTTCCTCGCGAGACGGCAGGCGGCGTGTAAACGTGATGTTGTGAGCTTACTCATTCCGACGCTCCCGGTGAGGCTGGGAGGGGACGCCAGTGGGTGGGTCTTTCTATTGTAAGACTGTCGTAGTAATGACCATCCCAAACATCTCTATATGTTGGGCCGCCTTCCATGTGGGGGTACAACACATATTGCTTACCCGATGAGCAGCGGAACGGCCATTTGCCGTCCCAACCAATAAATTCCGTCCCATCCTTCGGCGCGGTCTCAATCGGCAGCCACCCATCCGCTACAGGCTGAGAGAGGGCGCGTAGGCGTTCAACTTCTTTTTCAAGGTCTGTAACGCTGTGCTTCAAGCCGTAAGCAGGGTCGCCGCCAATTGGGTCTCCCTCGTTATTCAATCCGAGAACTTCGCGATTGTATTTGTCGCGCCAGTCAACATTGTTTTTATTTGAAGCTCTGTCGTCTACGTCTAAGCCAATTTCATTGAATGGGTCAGAAAGGGAATAAAGAGGCATCGAAAAGATATTGCCGGTGGTGGCAGCAGGTTCGTCGTAAACCTCCCACGTATCTTCTGAAAGATTTCTATCTCCGGTCAAATGTCCGAATGGCCCATAGAGCCGCCGTCCTTCCTCCAACGCCTGCGCACGCGGAGATGGGGCCGTTATCGGATTTCCGATATCGATTGCGGACAGGATGCGAGCCTCATAGTCGGCCTGTGCTGCGGATTTGGCGGTTTCGAGGTTGTCGTAAATTGCAAAAAGCGCTGTCATTTCTTCATTATCAAAAAGAAGATTGTACTGTCCTTCTTTCGGATTGCTGATGAAGTACCAGCCTACGACCGTTTGCGCACGATCTCGAATGCCGTCATCATCCTTTTCCCACTCCAGCTCCTTCACCTTCACCCCTTGCAGGAAAGGCAGGGCGGCTGTGAGGGCTGCGCGCATGTAGTCATCAGTTATACCGAAGCCACCTTCAGTTGCTTCTTGTGCTGCACGTACTGCTTCATCTGGGATGGTCATGAAACCCTCCAAACACGGACTGTTCCGTCGATTTGAACACGAGAGATGAACTTCCATCCATTGCCGCGAGCGTATTGGCTCATTGCGGCTTTCACCGATTTCTTACGACCGCCAGAAACAAGAAAACTGTCACCCGGAAGCATTTTTGAAAAAGGATAACTGATACGCTGTTCATCGTCTTTGAAACGACCATCAACAGGGATCGGAATGCCTTTTTCGATTGTTGGTAAATTGACGTGTGCGTTCATGCTCGCGTCCTCGCAATCCCAGACTGCATGAGCCGGGACAATGGAAGTGGTGGAAGGGCGGACTTGTCGATGCGGCCGGACTTTTCGAATTTCGGGAAGCCGGCGCTTTTAAGCGTGCCTTTCGGGCGCTTAATGCCTAGGTGCTTTTCCTCGCGGCGCTTGGCTTCGGAAATGACTGCCACGTCCTGACGGGTCTTTTCCTTATGGCAGCATTCGACGCCGAGGAGCTGACCGTCCTTTGCAGTAAGCTTTGCGCTCTTATCGATCTCAAGAGCATCTGCTTTGATATGATCGATATGATAAGGCTTCTTGCCGAGGATCAGGCCGCAACCCTCACAGACGATTTCACCGTTAGGCTGCATCGAACGCTTGACGATTTCGGCATAGACCGACTTTGAGAACTCACGCCGTGCCATGATGCACCTCCGAGAAGTCGGTAATCGACAGCGCTATATCAACAGCGAGAACACATTCCCGATCGAACCTTGTTTCCTCTGTTTCATTGACCAAAGCTGAATGTGTATCGGCATATTGCTGTGCATTTTTACGGGATCTGCGAGCATCCCAAGGAGCGCGTAAGGAAATAGCGGTCATGCTGCGTCCTCCAAGAAGGCGAGCGGGTCATAGCCAACGGCTTCGGAAAGCTTAGCCATTGCCTGATCCATGTAAGCGCAGAACTCGTCGTGGTTCATTGCTTCAAAGGATGTGCTGTCCGTTGCGATGTAGGATGAGCCGTCGAGGTTGTAACGAATTTCGACGTAGCCACAGGCACGCTTTAGCGCGTCATGTAGCTTTTCCGAGTTTGGCCACTTGCCTGTTGCTTTCACAACTTCGTTGAGAGCTTTCCAATATGTGCGCTGTTGAGGAAGGGAACGCTTGGTAAGCGATGCCAGGTTAAACTCTGTGCCAAGAGGGGCCGCGAGCAACAATTCAGCATCGAAGCCGGAAACTGGCTGCAAACCGCGAGGGGTCTTGCGAACGACAATGAGCGCTTTTTCTTTCTTGGCCATCAACGGAACTCCGGCGCAAACGGAATCTCATCATCTATATCATTCGAGAAATTGGCTGGCTGGCCAGCATGACGCGACCGTGACGGCTCGCTGCGTTCTTCACGCTTAGGAGTATCGAAGTCGACTTCATTCACGCGGATCGTCGGATATGACTTTCCTTCATGTTCGCGCAGACCAAATTCACCATTCGCAGTGACGCGGGTTCCTTTGCGCAAATACTGCTCAAGGCTCTCGCCGCGCTTTCCCCAGATAGAGGCGTCAAACCACATCGTGCTCTTGTTCTGCCCGTAACCGTCATCAACAGCCACGGTAAATCCAAGAACGGAATCCCCATTTTGAGTGCGACGAAGAACAGCGTCTTTGCCAATGCGGCCGGAAATTGTGATGTTCTTCATGGTCAGGCCGCTTTCTGTTCTTCGGGGAGAGTGTTGCCGTAATCGGTGAGCGCCTGTTTCAGATTGTTTTGCCAATCAATAGGCAGCTTTTTTCGAAGCTCCATGCATTCCGCGTCACGCCACCAACGGCCAAGATCTGGCTGTGTCGTGTTCTGGCGCATGTCTTTCTCCAGCGCGGTATAAATAGCGCGGGTTTCATCATTCTTCGGTGCAGCAGGCTGGGTGTTCTGTGTTTCTTCCTGTCGAAACTCTTTCTCGACTTCGGCCACGTATTTCTGATCATCCCAACGACCAAGGAAGATGTTGGCGGCTATTCCAAGCTGCGAAGCGGCCTTGATAATCGCGTCCGTCAGGCTCTTTTTCGGCGCATCTTCATCAGACATGAGGCCCTTATCGCGGGTCTTCATGAGCGCTTTAGTCTGGCCGTAAGATTCGTAATAATGCTGACGGTCTGTGTGCCAGAAGCGAATGCGGCACCAATGCAGAATTTCATCACCGAGTGGCGTGAAGTCTTCCGCCAGCACTTCCCAGCCAAAACCCTGACCAACAGGCCCAAACATTTCAGTCAGGCACATGATGACGTATTGAGGGTTTGGTGATGTTCCCTTGTAAGCCTTGCCTGTAATGGCTTTGGTGTACTTAGGATCAATATCGGCATGCGAATTCCAAAGATCTAGATTGGCTGACATTACGCAACCTTCCGTTCTTCGTTGACGGTAACGCCGTCGATGTTGTGATTGCCGCTGGCTACAATCTGGCGCGCAAGCCCATCTAAGAACTCGCGAAGTTCAGCATTCTTATTTGACCAGACGTAACGAGCGAACGCGGTGTAATCGGTGACTTGTGAGACGTATGAGGTGCGCAGTGATGCGGCACGGCCAAAGCCCTTTGCAGATGCTTTCTCGTTACCGATACGGCGCGCTTGCGAATCCGCTGCCTTGGCCTCTTTCACAAGCTGTTCAGCCTGTTCGTTCTGCTCAAGATTATCGCCGGTGCGCTGGCGCATAGCCTCCATAGCAAGACGGTTCTTTTCTTCCGCTTCTTTGAGTGCTGCCGCTTCTCTTTCAAGGCGCTCGTCTTCCTGCTTTTGAAGCCATGGAGCGAGAGCTTTCTTACAAGCCTCAACTGCCTTCACAGTTTTGCCTGTGACGGTTTTTGTCTTGCCAATCAGGAGATTGAACCGATCCTGTATTTCGGACTTTGCATCATCGTGCGGCTTAGCCTCGTCCTTGCGTGCTTCGTCCGCTTCCTTCTCCGCTGCCTGTACAAGGCGCATAAGCTTCTGAATTTCGTCTGCCTGCTCTTGGCTGGTGATTTCTGCGCCATCGAGCCAAAGCTTGGCTTCGTCATAAAGTCCGTCGATCTTGTCCTTGACGGTTTCATATGCCGATGGAGGGTTGTTGCCGCCGATGACGGCGCGTTCATTTTCGGTTGTCATGCCATCACCTTGCTAAGTTGAGATTGCGGAAAGCCGAATGCCAAAGCCGCGCGGACACTTTCCAGTAATCAGAGGCGCGTTCTCCTCGACCTTTCAAATCGTCGTAAATCGCCCAATCGCGGTATTCCTTCGCCAATTGGCGCTGGGTCTGCGAAAGGGAGAAGAACTGCTTCTTGGCTTCTTCACTCATGCGGCAATCCCTTCTTCGACTAAAAACTGGTGATCTGTGAGGGTGAGATATATCGACCGGATTTCACGGCGTGCATCGTAAGGAAGAGGGCGGGCGAGAAGGTCGCCAGCTGCTTCAATGCGTTCGTCGATCGGCTTGTCTGTGCTGATTGCTGTCAGGTATTTCTCAACCTGTTCAGCGCTTAGGTGATCGGCATGATTGGTCATGACGCCACCCGCTGATCAGTGAGCGCGTTTTCAGACAGGCGCTTCATGGTTTCAGTCAGAGGGTTGATGAAATCGACTTCAATGTCGTTCTTGCGGCCAAGTTCGATGACATTGCCAAGAGCGCCCATGAATTCGCGGAACTTGGTTTCTTCGGCTGTTGGCAAGGCGGCAATGAACTTACGTGCTCTGGCAATTAACTTTGAAACGTTGTCGCCGCGCATGTATTCATTTTCGACATCCCAATCCCTTACGGAATTTGGCTTGCGCCATTCGAGCGTAAGCAAATGTTCTGCGTGACTTTCCACCCAGAAACGTACGACTGTTTGGGTTTTGCCCTTAGCTGCCAGTGCTGCTTGAAGTTCGTTGCAGACTGTCTGCATTTCAATGATTGTCATGGATTTAGAGGACATCAACTTCACTCCGAGCGATTTCCGCCATTGTTTCTGCATGGCAGAGCATGAGAAACGTTGCTGCTATGGCGATGATTAAAAGGGTGAGGGCGAGGGCGGCGTAGGTCATGATGCGCCCTCATAACTTTCGTTGAATTGCTGTCCTTCAACCGGCCAAACGGTGATGGTCGCACCCATTTCTAGAGCCTCACGAACAAACCAAACAATGTCGGCATTCGTGTCGAACGGCACATGCATACTGAGTAAATGGCCGTCTTTATCGCGGCTTTCAGCTTGCCAGCCTTGGCTTCTAACTTCCTCGGAAGTCATGAGGTTAATCTTGTTCGGATTTTTCACGTTCACCTCCACCGGCTGTCTGAGCCGATCAGCAGGCACTCATCGAGCGACACTGTGCGGACGGCTGGCGTTTCTGTGTTTTCAAAACGGATTGCGGCGTAAGCGCTGCGCAGTTCTTTACCGAAAATGAACTGGCGTTCCGCTGCCGTAGGCTTCCAGTCACGCTTTGAAGGACGGGTGCGCTGGAAAGCGATGTAAGCATTCGTTTTCTCATGAGCGCGCTTGAAAGCTTCGGCCTGTAGCGAATAATCGCGCACCTTTTTCGCTGGCTTAGCCACTGTCTGCGCAATGCCTGCAAAGGCTTTGGCAAGGTCGTTTCCGGTGATCTGGTATGTGGAGTGCATTTCGTTGCTCCCAACTCGTTTGTTGAGATCAAACTATGAGAAACTCATACTTATGTCAAATAGAAATATGGAAAAGTCATAATAATTTTTGACCGCCGCTACAAACCGTGTAGAATCAGGGTGCAAAAAAGCCTCCCGGTGAGGGGAGGCTTCCTGCCTGTTAGATTATATAAAAAATAGCTTTGATAATTGCGGCGATGGGGAGATAAAGGCGCATGAGTGGCGGAACACTGAAATTGACTAGAGTTATTCAGCAGATAGCATATGAAATAAAATTGTACTTAATGATAAGAAGACTTGAACGAATAACTCGTACTTTAGTTATGTTAAAAGCCACTGATGCGCTTTGTGTGGCGCACCAGCTGAACAAGATTGTTAATAATTCTATCTTAGAAAAAGATTAGGATTTTTGAATAATCTTAACCTCTCCGCCTAACTCTTTTATATACTCTGCAAATTCTGTAATAAAATTGGCGTCGTAATGGCTCCCCAATATAGGGAGTAACTCACGACCGACGCGCGTTAAAATAGATACGCCTAACCTAATTTGATTTTTTGATGTCACCTCAAAATATAAATTATTATAATCAAAATATTCTTTAACGCCTTCATTGTTAGGGTCCCGCGATACGCCCTTGCTTCTGCCGGTTGTCAAAAATCCTATATGTTCCAAATCCAGTAGGTCAACATAGTTGGGGCCAGAGCTTATCGACTTTACGTCTGGAACATACATTCCATCTATCGTTCGGCACAACGTCGATTTAATTATATCACTAGTGCGCTTATCCAAGACGGACATCAATTGCAGTGAAGATAGCGAGAACGCGCCGGGCTTTCTTATTTCATCAGCTAGAATTGATGCCCAATGGTCTCTCATTCTTTCAGTAGACGCTTTTCCTGCGTACTCAGAAAAAGTATTCAGCCAATCATCGTCAACTTGGGGGTGGTCTTCCGGTATGCTGTCATTGGCTAATTTTTCCGTTGTCTTTTCAGCGACACTTTCTCTGTTTTGTTGACTTCGTAATGCTGAAATAACAGTGTATTCTTTTGTTCTCTGTATCAAATCTGGGTCTTGCAATCCTTCCGATATAGCTTTTTCGGTATACGCCTCTAAAGATGCTTCTCTAGCTTTAGTTGTGGCGCGGATACTAGAGGATACCTGTTCTCCTTTTGCTTGCAGTGTATCGATCCACGCTGCTCCAGCATCTCCAGCACCTTTCACTATTCTTGAAATGCTGCGCACAGCCCCCGGTATCTTTAACCAGTCATAATTCGCTACTGTTGCCCAAAAGCCCTTTTGCGGCTCCAGTTCGGTCATTGTTCCGTCCCCTTATTCAGCTTCTCAAGTTCTCGCGACGTTAGTGCGCATTCCAGATCATATGCAGATTCGCTTATCCACAGCCACAATTTGCGTGTGCTTCCTCGCATTACTCTACATTTAGTTGTCCTAATCTGGTGGTGAATTTTTTCCTAATATGTTCTTGAAATGTTCTCATTCCTGAGTCATCCTGCCGCACAAACAAGCGTACAGGGAGTATGGGTAATGGGCATGGAAACAAACTACATCGTGCAGAGCTACAGCAAGGGTTATCGGGGCAAGCTGGTTGCCGATACGCCTTTCATTGCAAAAGATGTGGCGCATGCAAAGCGCACGGCGGAACGCATGGCAAATAGCAGTCCTATGGTAATTGCATTCACGAATACCGGCGATGCCGAAACAGGTGATTTCGAGCCGCCTAAGCTTATCTTCGCTCATGGCGATCAATTGCCGCCAGAAGTCGATGAGATGGAAAAGGTCTAACTTCTGGGGGCGTAAATGATCAGGTATAAGCCGCGCAAGAAATCCAAGAGGGATGAAACCCTTACGGAGTTGCGGGGAATTGCTGGCGGCTTATCTCTGCTGGAGATGCGCAGAATCATTGAACGCGATGCTACTCTGAAGATGATTTTGCTTTTACCTGAGCCTGTTCTTGACGAGGCTCTTCTGGTTGGTAAGGCGCTGCAAGCTTGCGCAAAACATCGGCATAGCTCTCCTGAAGATCTGGAGGAAGGCTATCATAAGCCATAAGTATCTCACGATACTTCGACGCGAGATCGACCATTGGGCCGGTCCCGCGCATCAGCCATTCAAAGCGCACTTTGAACCGCTTGGCATACATCTCGCCTTTGTCCGCACGGAAGCCAGAGCTTCCATTCTCATGCCCTGCATAAGTTGGATAAGGCACGCCCAGAGCCTCGGCGGCATCTGACGCTTTTTCAAAACCAGCCTGCTTGCGAGCGGCTGCTAATCTTTCATGAAGTTCCATGA
>Ga0308165_1001047_pt1 | contig 41907 bp, 39 predicted proteins | sample PhyWR2_FD_201032 | JGI IMG/M metagenome (GOLD analysis project Ga0308165, IMG submission 201032) | Phyllosphere microbial communities from UC Gill Tract Community Farm, Albany, California, United States - DLSLW.R2 | ecosystem: Host-associated > Plants > Phyllosphere > Unclassified | place: USA...
ACGGTGCGGACGTCGGTAAAACCATAGACAATGGTCTGTATCTGCTGATTATTTATTTCTCATGGTTCGCAGTGCTGTTAACGCTGTGGTACATGTTTAAAGTTTTCAAAATGATGATCAATGCATTTGGCGATAATCAAAACTTTCGTGTGCAGCTTTATCTTTTTACGCCGGTGTCGCTGTTTTTTACCGGGTCAATATTTAGCCCGGAATATGCATTCTTAATTGTGTGTCCGTTTATTTTGCGTAAAGCGCTCAATATTACGCGGGTATGACGAAATGAGGTGGTTTATGTTTCGATATTCAAACTTATTCAAGTTGCATCAAGGCGGCAAGGCTAAGAATTCCCAGGCGCTGACACAAGTCAGTGGCTGGGGTGAACAGATGAAGCCAACGCAGAGGCAGCTTTAAGAATGATGAATATAAGCGTTATTACTGTCGCCTTTCGCAATCACGAAGGGGTAGTAAGAACCTGGCGCTCGCTGCGCAACCTGGCACGCGATCCCAGCCTCACGTTTGAATGGATTGTGGTCGACGGTGGCTCAAATGATGGCACGGCTGAATTTCTCGAAAAACTGAACGGGGAGTTCAACTTACGCTACATCAGTGAGAAAGATAAAGGCATCTACGATGCGATGAATAAAGGCATCGAGATGGCGCAGGGGCGCTATGCCATTTTCCTGAATTCTGGCGATATCTTCCACGAAGACGTGGCGCTGTTTGCGCGTCAACTTACCCGTCAGAAAGACGACGCAATGTTCATCGGCGATGCGCTGCTGGATTTTGGTGATGGCAATAAAGTGTGCCGTAGCGCGAAACCCGGCTGGTATATCTATCACAGTTTACCGGCCAGTCATCAGGCAATTTTCTTCCCGACAGTCGGGCTGAAAAAACACCCCTATGATTTGCAATATAAGGTGTCATCTGATTATGCGCTGGCGGCCAGCCTGTATAAATCAGGTTATCCGTTCCGTCGAATTAAAGGCCTGGTGTCAGAATTCTCAATGGGCGGCGTGTCAACCTCGAATGATCTGGAATTATGCCAGGATGCCAAAAAAGTGCAGCGCAACATATTACGCGTGCCGGGCTTCTGGGCGGAATTATCCTATTTATTCCGTCTGAAAACGACGGGTAAAACGAAAGCCTTATATAACAAAGCCTGAATATAAGGGAAGGGTATGCAGGATCTCAGTGGTTTTTCCGTTCCCAAAGGATTCCGGGGCGGCAATGGAATTAAGGTGCAATTGTGGTGGGCTGTGCAGGCAACTTTATTTGCCTGGTCGCCACAAATTTTGTATCGCTGGCGCGCCTTTTTACTGCGCTTGTTTGGCGCAAAAATCGGCAAGAATGTGGTTATTCGTCCGTCAGTCAAAATTACGTATCCATGGAAATTAACGCTCGGTGATTATGCCTGGGTAGGGGATGACGCGGTGTTATATACCCTGGGTGAAATTACCATCGGCGCACATTCCGTGGTGTCTCAGAAGTGTTATTTGTGTACCGGCAGTCATGATTTTATGAGTCCGCATTTTGATATTAACGCCACGCCTATTGTGATTGGCGAAAAATGCTGGCTCGCGACGGATGTCTTTGTTGCACCTGGTATTACTGTTGGCGATGGCACGGTTATTGGTGCACGCAGCAGCGTTTTTAAATCGCTTCCGGCAAATAAGATTTGCCGTGGCAACCCCGCAGTGGTGATACGCGAACGCGTTGAAACTGAATGAATTCATAAGTAGAGGAAAATAAACATGTCTAAAGTCGCTCTCATCACCGGCGTTACCGGACAGGATGGTTCTTATCTGGCGGAGCTGTTGCTGGAAAAAGGATATGAAGTTCACGGTATTAAACGTCGTGCTTCGTCGTTCAACACAGAACGTGTGGATCATATCTACCAGGATCCCCATTCAGCGAATCCGAAATTCCATCTGCATTATGGCGATCTGACCGATTCCTCCAACCTGACCCGTATTCTGCAGGAAGTGCAGCCTGATGAAGTGTACAACCTGGGTGCGATGAGCCACGTAGCGGTCTCATTTGAATCCCCGGAATACACCGCAGATGTTGATGCCATGGGCACGCTGCGTCTGCTGGAAGCCATTCGCTTCCTGGGCCTTGAGAAGAAAACCCGTTTCTACCAGGCGTCTACCTCTGAGTTGTATGGCCTGGTGCAGGAAATCCCGCAGAAAGAGACCACGCCGTTCTATCCGCGCTCTCCGTACGCTGTCGCAAAACTGTACGCTTACTGGATCACCGTGAACTACCGTGAATCCTACGGTATGTATGCGTGTAACGGTATTTTGTTCAACCACGAATCCCCACGCCGTGGCGAAACCTTCGTAACCCGCAAAATCACCCGTGCGATCGCGAACATCGCTCAGGGCCTTGAGAAGACACTGCACCTCGGCAACATGGATTCCCTGCGTGACTGGGGCCATGCGAAAGACTACGTCAAAATGCAGTGGATGATGTTGCAGCAGGACAACCCGGAAGATTTCGTGATTGCGACCGGCGTGCAGTATTCCGTGCGTCAGTTCGTTGAGATGGCGGCAGCGCAGCTGGGTATCAAACTGCGTTTCGAAGGCACCGGCGTTGAAGAGAAGGGCATTGTGGTTTCTGTAACCGGTCATGATGCACCGGGCGTGAAACCGGGTGATGTGATCGTTGAAGTTGACCCACGCTACTTCCGTCCTGCTGAAGTGGAAACGCTGCTCGGCGATCCAACCAAAGCGCATGAAAAACTGGGCTGGAAACCGGAAATCACCCTGCAGGAAATGGTATCTGAAATGGTTGCCAAGGATCTCGAAGCGGCGAAAAAACACTCCCTGCTTAAGTCCCATGGCTACGAGGTTGCCATCGCGCTGGAGTCCTGAGAATGACCAAACAACGTATTTTTGTCGCTGGTCATCGTGGGATGGTGGGATCTGCCATCGTCCGTCAGCTTGAACAGCGCGGTGATGTTGACGTCGTGGTACGTACCCGCGACGAGCTGAACTTGCTTGATGGTCAAGCTGTTCAGGTTTTCTTTGCGAACGAACGTATTGATCAGGTGTATCTGGCGGCGGCAAAGGTTGGCGGCATTGTCGCCAACAACACGTATCCGGCGGATTTCATCTACGAAAACATGATGATTGAGAGCAACATTATTCACGCCGCGCATCTGCACAACGTGAATAAGCTGCTGTTCCTCGGCTCTTCGTGCATTTATCCGAAGCTGGCGAAGCAGCCGATCGCTGAGAGCGAACTGCTGCAGGGCACGCTTGAAGAGACGAACGAGCCTTACGCGATTGCCAAGATTGCCGGTATCAAACTGTGCGAATCCTACAACCGCCAGTATGGTCGCGATTATCGTTCGGTGATGCCGACCAATCTGTACGGTCCGCACGATAACTTCCATCCGAGCAACTCGCATGTGATCCCAGCGCTGCTGCGTCGTTTCCATGAAGCGACGGCAGAAAGTGCCCCAGACGTCGTGGTGTGGGGGAGCGGTACGCCGATGCGCGAGTTCCTGCACGTTGATGACATGGCCGCTGCCAGCATTCACGTGATGGAGTTGGATCGCGAAGTGTGGCAGGAAAATACCGAGCCGATGCTGTCGCACATCAACGTCGGAACCGGAGTGGATTGCACGATCCGCGAGCTGGCGCAGACCATCGCGCACGTGGTGGGCTACAAAGGCCGTGTGGTGTTTGATGCCACCAAGCCGGACGGCACGCCGCGCAAACTGCTGGACGTGACGCGTCTGCATCAGCTCGGCTGGTATCACGAGGTATCACTTGAGCAGGGGCTGGCAAGCACCTACCAGTGGTTCCTGGAAAACCAGCACCGCTTCCGGGGGTAATCATGTTTTTAAGTCAGGAAGATTTTGCCACGGTAGTGCGTTCTACCCCGCTGATATCCATCGATTTGATTGTGGAAAACGAGCGAGGGGAGTTCCTGCTGGGACAGCGAACCAATCGCCCTGCGCAAGGGTACTGGTTCGTCCCCGGTGGACGCGTACAGAAGGATGAACGGCTTGAGCGCGCTTTCGAGCGCCTCACGCTGGCGGAACTGGGGCTGAGCCTGCCGATGAAGGCAGGCCAGTTTTACGGGATCTGGCAGCACTTCTATGACGATAACTTTTCCGGCACCGATTTCAGCACCCATTACGTGGTGCTGGGCTTTTGCCTGAAAGTGAATCAGGCCGATCTGAATCTGCCTGATTCACAACATGATGCTTACCGCTGGCTGACGCCAGATGCCCTGCTGGCAAGTGATAACGTGCATGACAATAGCCGCGCGTATTTCCTTGCCGACCGCCAGGCCGAGGTAACAGAACGATGAAGATCCTTGTCTACGGCATCAATTATTCACCCGAACTGACCGGTATCGGTAAATACACCGGTGAAATGGTCGAGTGGATGGCGAGCCAGGGCCACGAGGTGCGGGTCATTACGGCCCCACCTTACTACCCGGAATGGAAAATCGGCGAACATTATTCCAGCTGGCGCTATCGCCGTGAAGTGGGCAATGCGACCGTCTGGCGCTGTCCGCTGTATGTGCCTAAACAGCCTTCGACACTAAAGCGCCTGATTCATCTGGGCAGCTTTGCGCTCAGCAGCTTCTTCCCGCTGATGGCGCAGCGTCGCTGGAAGCCTGACCGTATTATCGGCGTAGTGCCCACGCTGTTTTGCACGCCAGGCATGCGCCTGCTGGGCAAACTCTCGGGCGCACGTACCATCCTGCATATCCAGGATTACGAAGTAGACGCGATGCTCGGCCTGGGCATGGCGGGTAAAGGCAAGAGTGGCAAGGTGGCCAAACTCGCCAGCGCCTTTGAGCGCAGCAATCTGCATAACGTCGATTACGTCTCAACGATCTCGCGCTCGATGATGAACAAAGCGCAGGAGAAAGGCGTTCCGGCTGAAAAAATGATTTTCTTCCCGAACTGGTCAGAAGTGGCCCGTTTTCGTGATGTGAGTGAGAGCGATGCGCTGGCCTTGCGGGCGCAGCTCGGTTTACCTGACAGCCAAAAAATCATTCTTTACTCAGGCAACATTGGCGAAAAACAGGGGCTGGAAAGCGTCATTGACGCGGCCGCACAGCTGAGCAATCAGCCCTGGACATTCGTGATTGTCGGGCAGGGTGGTGGTAAAGCGCGGCTCGAGAAAATGGTCAGCGAACGCGGCCTGGCCAACGTGAAATTCTTCCCGCTTCAGTCCTACGAGGCACTGCCTGCGTTACTGAAGATGGGCGATTGCCATTTGGTCGTGCAAAAGCGCGGCGCGGCGGATGCGGTGCTGCCGTCGAAATTGACCAACATTTTGGCCGTCGGTGGTAACGCGGTGATCACGGCGGAGCCAGAAACCGAACTCGGTCAGCTTTGCGATACCTACCCGGAGATCGCGGTGTGCGTTGAACCGGAATCAGTCCCTGCGCTGGTCGCGGGCATTGAGCGGGTACTCGCCATGCCAAAACAGAACACGGTGGCACGTGAATATGCCGAACGCACGCTCGAAAAAGAGAACGTGCTTAGCCAATTTATTGCAGATATACGGGGATAAACATGAGTCAAAATAAACTTTACCCGGTTGTGATGGCGGGTGGCTCTGGTAGTCGGTTGTGGCCGCTGTCCCGCGTGCTCTATCCAAAACAGTTCCTCTGCCTGAAAGGGGATCTCACCATGCTGCAAACCACAGTGTCGCGCCTGAACGGCGTGGAGTGCGAAAGCCCGGTGGTGATTTGCAACGAGCAGCACCGTTTTATCGTCGCAGAACAGCTGCGTCAGCTAAACAAACTGACTGAAAACATCATTCTTGAACCGGCTGGGCGTAATACCGCACCGGCCATCGCACTGGCCGCGCTGGCGGCGCAACGCAGCAGCCCGGATTGTGACCCGATGATGCTGGTGCTGGCGGCGGACCATGTTATTCAGCAGGAAGATGCCTTCCGCGAAGCGGTTCGTGCCGCAATCCCTTACGCCGAAAGTGGCAAACTGGTGACCTTCGGTATCGTGCCGGATCTGCCAGAAACGGGCTATGGCTATATTCGTCGTGGTGATGTAACGCCGGGCGAAAGCGACAGCGTGGCGTTTAACGTGGCGCAGTTTGTCGAAAAACCGAATCTTGATACCGCCCAGGCGTATGTGGCCAGCGGCGAGTATTACTGGAACAGCGGCATGTTCCTGTTCCGCGCGGGACGTTATCTGGAAGAGCTGCAAAAGTATCGCCCGGATATTCTGAGCGCCTGCGAAAAAGCGATGGCCGTTGTTGACCCGGATCTAGACTTTATCCGTGTGGATGAAGCGTCATTCCTCGCCTGTCCGGAAGAGTCCGTCGATTACGCGGTGATGGAGCGCACGGCGGATGCCGTTGTGGTTCCAATGGATGCTGGCTGGAGCGATGTGGGCTCCTGGTCTTCGCTGTGGGAAATCAGCGCGCACACCCCGGAAGGCAACGTGCATCACGGCGATGTGATCAGCCATAAAACTGAAAACAGCTATGTTTACGCCGAGTCTGGTCTGGTGACCACGGTGGGCGTGAAAGATCTGGTTGTCGTGCAGACCAAAGATGCGGTGCTGATTGCCGATCGCAATTCAGTGCAGGACGTTAAAAAAGTGGTCGAGCAGATCAAAGCCGATGGCCGTCATGAGCACCACATTCATCGCGAAGTCTATCGTCCGTGGGGTAAATATGACTCCATCGACTCAGGCGATCGTTATCAGGTCAAACGCATTACCGTGAAACCGGGCGAAGGGCTGTCGGTGCAAATGCATCACCACCGTGCCGAGCACTGGGTGGTGGTGGCGGGAACCGCAAAAGTGACGATTGACGGCGACGTTAAACTGCTCGGTGAAAACGAGTCAATTTATATCCCGTTGGGTGCGACGCACTGCCTGGAAAACCCAGGGAAAATTCCTCTCGATCTGATTGAAGTGCGTTCCGGCTCGTATCTCGAAGATGACGACATCGTGCGCTTCCAGGATCGCTACGGCCGGGTTTAGCGCTAACTGACCTCTTTCGCGTGGCAGATGAGCTGCAACGCGAAATCGAAGGGTTATTCAATTCAAAAATAAAATCTCCTGAACAGGAGAGGGCCGACTGTTGCCTGAAAAAGGGGTCATCATGGAAAAGTTAACCTGTTTTAAAGCCTACGATATTCGCGGCAAGCTGGGCGAAGAGCTGAATGAAGACATCGCGTGGCGCATTGGCCGGGCGTACGGCGAATATGTAAAACCTAAAACCATTGTACTGGGCGGCGATGTGCGCCTGACCAGCGAGGCGCTCAAACTGGCGCTGGCCAAAGGGTTGCAGGATGCAGGCGTGGATGTGCTGGATATCGGCCTGTCCGGAACCGAAGAGATTTATTTCGCCACCTTCCATCTGGGCGTTGACGGCGGGATTGAAGTGACCGCCAGCCATAACCCGATGGACTACAACGGGATGAAGCTGGTGCGTGAGGGGGCTCGCCCGGTTAGCGGTGATACGGGTCTGCGTGACGTGCAGCGTCTGGCGGAAGCGAACGACTTCCCGCCGGTCAATGAAGCGAAACGCGGCAGCTACACACAAATCGACTCGCGCAAAGCGTACATCGACCACCTGCTCGGCTATATCAACGTTGATAATCTTAAACCGCTGAAGCTGGTGATTAACTCCGGCAACGGCGCGGCGGGCCCGGTGGTTGATGCGCTGGAAGCCCGCTTTAAAGCCCTGAACGTTCCCGTCACCTTTATCAAAGTTCATAACACGCCGGACGGCAATTTCCCGAACGGGATCCCGAATCCACTGCTGCCGGAATGCCGCGCCGATACCCGCAACGCGGTGATTGAGCATGGCGCCGACATGGGCATCGCCTTTGACGGCGATTTTGACCGCTGCTTCCTGTTCGACGAGAAAGGCCAGTTTATCGAAGGCTATTACATCGTCGGTCTGCTGGCCGAGGCGTTCCTCGAGAAAAATCCGGGTGCGAAAATCATTCACGATCCGCGTCTGTCGTGGAACACGGTTGACGTGGTCAGTGCCGCAGGTGGCCAGCCGGTGATGTCGAAAACCGGTCACGCGTTCATCAAAGAGCGTATGCGCCAGGAAGACGCCATTTACGGCGGTGAGATGAGCGCTCACCACTACTTCCGCGATTTTGCCTACTGCGACAGCGGGATGATCCCGTGGCTGTTGGTGACGGAGCTGCTTTGTCTGAAAGGCCAGACGCTGGGTGAACTGGTGCGTGACCGTATGGCGGCGTTCCCGGCGAGCGGTGAGATCAACAGCAAGCTGGACAATCCTGCAGATGCGATTGCTCGGGTGGAGCAGCATTTTGCGCCGCAGGCGCTGGAAATTGACCACACCGACGGGATCAGCATGGCGTTCCCGGAGTGGCGCTTCAATTTGCGCTCGTCCAATACGGAGCCTGTTGTGCGTCTGAACGTGGAGTCGCGGGCCGACACGGCGCTGATGGAGGCGCGAACACAGGACATTCTGGCGCTGTTGAAACAGTAATCCTTGCCCCCTTCCGCTGGGAGGGGGAACCCGATAACAGGACCAACGATGACAAATCTAAAAAAGCGCGAGCGAGCCAAAACGAATGCATCGTTAATTTCTATGGTGCAGCGTTTTTCTGACATCACCATCATGTTCGGTGGGCTGTGGGCGGTATGTAAGGTCAGCGGGCTGTCGTTTTTATACATGCACCTGTTGATGGCGCTGATTGCGCTGGTGGTATTCCAGATGATCGGCGGCATGACGGATTTTTACCGTTCGTGGCGCGGCGTAAAACTCACCACAGAACTGATGCTGTTGCTGCAAAACTGGACGCTGAGCCTGATTTTTAGCGCCGGTCTGGTGGCTTTTAGTAGCGACTTTGATAACAGCTTTGTGACGTATCTCAGCTGGTATCTGCTCACCAGCGTTGGGTTAGTGGTCTGTCGATCGCTGATCCGCTTTGGCGCTGGCTGGCTACGTAATCGCGGGTATAACAAGCGTTTTGTCGCCGTTGCGGGCGATTTGCCTGTCGGACTGGCGTTGCTGGATAGCTTCCGTAAAGAACCCTGGCTGGGGCTGGACGTGGTGGGTGTTTATCACGATGCAAAACCTGGCGGTGTGCCGTCTGAATGGGCGGGCAATATCGAACAGCTGATTGACGATGCACGTGCCGGGAAAATCCACAACGTCTATATCGCGATGCCGATGAGCGAAGAAAGCACCATCCGTAACCTGATGCGCGAACTGGCTGATACCACCTGCTCGGTGAGCCTCATCCCTGACGTGTTTACCTTCAACATTTTGCATTCCCGCATTGAAGAGGTTAACGGTGTGCCGGTGGTGCCGCTGTATGACACGCCGCTTTCCGGCATTAACCGTGTCCTGAAACGTCTTGAAGATATCGTGCTCGCGACCTTGATTTTGCTGCTTATTTCCCCGGTACTTTGCGGGATTGCGCTGGCGGTCAAATTGAGCTCGCCTGGCCCGATTATCTTCCGCCAGACCCGCTACGGAATGGATGGCAAACCGATCAAAGTGTGGAAGTTCCGTTCCATGAAAGTGATGGAAAATGACGGTGTGGTGACGCAGGCAACGCAGAACGATCCGCGTGTTACCCGCGTGGGGAACTTCCTGCGCCGAAGCTCGCTGGATGAGCTGCCGCAGTTCATCAATGTGCTGACCGGTGGGATGTCGATTGTCGGGCCACGTCCGCATGCGGTGGCGCACAACGAAGAGTATCGCGCGCTCATTGAGGGCTACATGCTGCGCCATAAAGTGAAGCCAGGCATTACCGGCTGGGCGCAGATCAACGGCTGGCGCGGCGAAACGGACACCCTGGAAAAAATGGAAAAACGCATTGAGTTCGATCTGGAGTACATCCGCGAGTGGAGCGTCTGGTTCGATATCAAAATCGTTTTCCTGACCATCTTTAAGGGCTTTGTGAATAAAGCGGCTTATTAAATGCCTTCTTCAGCAGGCGACTTCGCTTGCCATTTTGAACCAAGGCAGGGCTCAAAATCCTCACGTACTCCGTGTACGCGCCGGGTTTTCCGCTCTGTTCGTGTTCAAACTGGCCGTGCCGGTAACGCCTTTGAGAATGGTATGAAGGAACATTCATGAGCTTACGTGAAAAAACCATTAGCGGCGCCAAGTGGTCGGCTATCGCCACGGTGATTATCATCGGCCTGGGGCTGGTGCAGATGACCGTGCTGGCGCGCATTATTGATAATCATCAGTTTGGTCTGTTGACTATCTCGTTGGTGATCATCGCCCTGGCCGATACGCTGTCGGATTTTGGTATCGCCAATTCAATTATCCAGCGCAAAGAAATTAGCCACCTTGAACTGACCACGCTTTACTGGCTGAACGTTGGGCTTGGGATTGCGGTCTGCGCTACGGTGTTTCTGCTGAGCGGGTTTATTGGCGACGTGCTGAATAACCCCGATCTTGCCCCGCTGATCCGCACGCTTTCGTTTGCCTTTGTGGTGATTCCGCATGGGCAGCAGTTCCGTGCATTGATGCAAAAAGAGCTGGAATTCAGCAAAATCGGCACGATCGAAACGACCTCGGTGCTTGCCGGTTTTACCTTCACCGTGGTGAGCGCGCATTACTGGCCGCTGGCGATGACGGCGATTCTGGGTTATCTGGTCAATACGGCCGTGCGAACCCTGCTGTTTGGCTATTTTGGCCGCAAAATCTATCGTCCGGGATTACATTTCTCGCTGGCGTCGGTGTCTTCTAACCTGCGTTTCGGTGCGTGGCTGACCGCTGACAGCATCATTAATTACGTTAATACCAACCTCTCTACGCTGTTTCTGGCGCGCATTCTCGGTGCCAGCGTGGCGGGGGGGTATAACCTCGCTTACAACGTGGCGGTCGTCCCGCCGATGAAGCTGAACCCCATTATCACCCGCGTGCTGTTCCCGGCGTTTGCCAAAATTCAGGACGATACCGAGAAGCTGCGCGTCAATTTCTACAAGTTGCTGTCGGTGGTGGGGATTATTAACTTCCCTGCGCTGCTTGGGCTGATGGTGGTTTCCAATAACTTTGTCCCGCTGGTGTTTGGCGAGAAGTGGAGCGGCATCGTGCCGATTCTGCAATTGCTCTGCGTTGTCGGTTTACTGCGTTCCGTCGGCAATCCGATTGGTTCACTGCTGATGGCAAAAGCGCGCGTCGATATCAGCTTCAAATTTAATGTGTTCAAAACGTTCCTGTTTATCCCGGCCATTGTCGTCGGGGGCCATATGGCGGGCGCGATTGGCGTGACGCTTGGCTTCCTGCTGGTGCAAATCATCAATACCGTTCTGAGCTATTTTGTGATGATCAAGCCTGTGCTTGGCTCCAGCTATCGTCAGTACATTCTGAGCTTATGGCTGCCGTTTTACCTGTCACTGCCGACGCTGGCCGTGAGCTATGGCCTGGGCATTGTGCTCAATGGCCATCTGCCGCTGAGCGCGCTGCTGGCGACGCAAATTGCCGCAGGTGCGCTGGCCTTTGTGGTGATGATTGTGCTGTCCCGAAATGCGCTGGTGGTTGAAATGAAACGCCAGTTTTGCCGTAGCGAGAAGATGAAAATACTGCTTCGCGCAGGCTAATTATTTCTCCCTCTCGCGTCTGAGAGGGCTGGGGTGAGGGCACCAGGCCTCACCCCATGAATCCAGAACCCCTTTAAGAGGTCATTATGAAATTACTGATTCTTGGCAATCATACTTGTGGCAACCGTGGAGATAGCGCCATTTTACGCGGGTTGCTGGATGCCATTAACACACTTGAGCCAGAGACTGAAGTCGATGTGATGAGCCGCTATCCGGTGAGTTCGTCGTGGTTACTCAATCGTCCAGTGATGGGCGATCCGCTCTACAGCCAGATGAAACAGCATAACAGCGCGGCAGGTGTGATGGGCCGCGTGAAGAAAGTGCTGCGCCGTCGTTATCAGCATCAGGTGTTGCTCTCACGGGTGACCGATACCGGCAAGCTGCGCAATATCGCTATCGCCCAGGGCTTTACCGATTTTGTCCGTTTGTTGTCCGGCTATGACGCGATTATTCAGGTCGGCGGGTCGTTCTTTGTCGATCTCTACGGTGTGCCGCAGTTTGAGCACGCGCTGTGTACCTTTATGGCGAAAAAACCGCTGTATATGATTGGTCACAGCGTGGGGCCGTTCCAGAATCCGCAGTTCAACCAGCTGGCAAATTATGTCTTTGGCCATTGCGATGCGCTGATTCTGCGCGAGTCCGTCAGCCTTGACCTCATGAAACGCAGCGATATCGATACCTCAAAGGTGGAGCACGGCGTGGATACCGCCTGGCTGGTGGATCATCAGGATCAAAACTTTGAGCCGAGCTATGCGGTTCAGCACTGGCTGAATGTGGTCGGACAGCAGAAGACCGTCGCCATTACGCTGCGTGAGCTGGCACCCTTTGATAAGCGTCTGGGCACGACGCAGGCCGCGTATGAGAAAGCCTTCGCCGAGGTGGTGAATCGTGTGCTCGACAGCGGTTATCAGGTCCTGGCGCTGTCGACGTGTACGGGCATCGACAGTTACAACAAAGATGACCGCATGGTGGCGTTGAATCTGCGCGATCTCGTTAACGATCCGTCGCGCTACCACGTTGTGATGGATGAACTGAACGATCTGGAAATGGGCAAACTCCTTTCTGCCTGCGACCTGACGGTCGGCACGCGTTTGCACTCCGCCATTATTTCGATGAATTTTGGCACGCCAGCCATTGCGATCAATTACGAACACAAATCGGCGGGCATCATGCAGCAACTGGGGATGCCGGAGATGGCGGTGGATATTCGCCATCTGCTCGACGGTTCGCTAGGGGCGATGGTGGGCGATACGCTGGGGCAACTCCCGGCGATCAACGAACGTCTGGCGGCGGCCGTTAAAGCTGAACGCGAAAACGGAATCGGGATGGTGAAATCCGTGCTCGATCGCATCGGGGAGGGGAAATGAAGGTTGGTTTCTTTTTACTGAAATTTCCGCTGTCGTCAGAGACGTTTGTGCTGAACCAAATCACCGCGTTTATCGATATGGGATATGACGTGGAAATTGTTGCCCTGCAAAAGGGCGATACGCAAAACACGCATGCAGCCTGGACGCAGTATGGTCTGGAGGCAAAAACACGCTGGTTGCAGCATGAACCCCAGGGGCGACTGGCGAAATTGCGCTACCGTGCCAGCCAGACGCTGCGCGGAGTCTTCCGTGCCTCAACCTGGAAAGCGCTGAATATTTCCCGTTATGGTTCTGAATCGCGCAACTTGATTCTTTCGTCGATTTGCGGGCAGACAGCCCAGCCGTATAAGGCGGACGTCTTTATCGCCCATTTCGGTCCGGCGGGCGTTACCGCCGCGAAGCTTCGTGAGCTGGGGGTGATTGACGGCAAAATCGCCACCATTTTCCACGGTATTGATATTTCCAGCCGCGAAGTGCTGAACCATTACACGCCTGAATATCAACAGCTGTTCCGTCGCGGCGATATGATGCTGCCGATCAGCGACCTGTGGGCCGGTCGGTTGAAAAACATGGGCTGTCCCGACGAGAAAATTACGGTGTCGCGGATGGGCGTAGATATGGAACGCTTTACGCAGCGCGCGGTAAAAGTACCGGGCAAGCCACTGCAAATTATCTCCGTTGCGCGACTGACCGAGAAAAAAGGGCTGCATGTTGCCATTGAAGCCTGCCGTCAGCTTAAATCCCGCGGTGTGGATTTCCATTATCGCATTCTCGGCATTGGCCCGTGGGAGCGCAGGTTGCGTACGCTTATCGAACAATATCAGCTGGAAGGCTATGTCGAGATGCCGGGTTTTAAGCCCAGCCACGAAGTGAAAGCCATGCTTGATGAAGCCGACGTGTTTTTACTCCCATCGGTGACGGGGGCGGATGGTGATATGGAAGGCATCCCCGTCGCGCTGATGGAGGCGATGGCGGTAGGTATTCCGGTGGTGTCGACCGTGCACAGCGGGATCCCGGAACTGATTGAACCGGGCCATTCCGGCTGGCTGGTCCCCGAAAATAACGCACTCGCGCTAGCCGACAGGCTGGCCGCCTTTAGCCATATCGAGCAGCAGGAGTTGGCTCCTGTGTTACGTAATGCGCGACAGAAAGTCGAAGCCGAATTCAATCAGCAGGTGATCAATCGTCAGTTAGCGAGCCTGTTACACACGCTTTAACGCCGAGGAAATATGCTGAAAAAACTCACCCGACGTACTTTTGTCACGTCCTGTACGCTGCTGGCCGCCACGCCGTTACTCAACTCTCGCGTGGCGCGCGCAGCTTCCAGCGGGGCCGTCAATATCAGCCAGTATAACCCTAAAGACTGGATTGCCTCTTTTAAGCAGGCGTTCACTGAGAGCGATACCGTGATCGTTCCTGCCGGATTGACCTGCGAAAATATTAACACCGGCATTTTTATTCCCGATGGTAAAACGCTGCTGATTCGGGGCGCGCTGACCGGTAATGGCCGCGGGCGTTTTGTCCTTCAGGAAGGCAGCAAAGTAATCGGCGAAGGGAAAGGGCGTACTGAAAATATCACCCTCGACGTGCGTGGTTCTGATTGCGTCATCCAAGGGCTGGCGATGAGCGGCTTTGGGCCGGTGACGCAAATCTATATTGGCGGTAAAAAGCCCCGAGTGATGCGCAATCTGCTGATCGACAATATTACCGTTACGCAGGCGAACTATGCGATTTTGCGACAGGGCTTCCACAATCAGGTGGACGGTGCGCGCATAACGAACAGCCGTTTCAGTCATCTGCAGGGCGATGCCATTGAGTGGAACGTGGCCATCAACGACCGAAATATTCTGATTTCTGACCATGTTATCGACAACATTAACTGCACGAATGGAAAGATTAACTGGGGTATCGGAATCGGTCTTGCAGGAAGCACCTACGACAATGACTATCCTGAGAAGCAAACCGTCAAAAACTTTGTCGTCGCGAACATCACGGGAAGCAACTGTCGACAACTCGTTCATGTCGAAAACGGCAAACATTTTATTATCCGCAATGTAAAAGCGAAAAACATCACCCCTGACTTCAGTAAGAAGGCGGGAATCGATAACGCAACAGTGGCTATTTACGGGTGTGATAATTTCGTTATTGATGATATCGACATGGTCAATAGTGCAGGCATGTTAATTGGTTACGGGGTGATTAAAGGCGACTATTTGTCGATACCTCAGAACTTTAAACTCAATGACATTCGACTCGATAACAGCCAGCTTGATTATAAACTGCGCGGTATTCAGATCTCATCCGGCAATGCAACGTCATTTGTCGCCATCACCAACCTGGAACTGAAACGCGCAACGCTTGAGTTGCACAACAAGCCTCAGCATCTTTTTTTGAGAAATATTAATGTCATGCAGGAAGCGGCCATCGGCCCTGCGCTGAAGATGAACTTTGATCTGCGCAAAGATGTTCGTGGCAAATTTATGGCCAAGGACGAAACCCTGCTGTCGCTGGCAAACATCAAAGCCGTGAATGAGAAGGGGCAAAGCTCGGTGGATATCGATAGGGTGGATCAGAAGGTGGTGAATGTTGAGCGTCTGAATTTCAAGCTTCCGAGCAGATAATCACCGTTTTCGCGCTTTTGCGATTAATCCGTAGCAAAAATGTGAGCTATTCGGACAACCGCTACTGTAAGTTATGGTTGGAAGGCGTAACATTCATCCAGATATGAATCAAATCTTGCTGGCGAAAACAGGTTTAATAGCTATAATTCTGCAACCATTTTAAGGTGGAAGTAACAATGATTAATTTGAAAGCAGTCATTCCGGTAGCGGGCTTAGGAATGCATATGCTGCCAGCCACAAAAGCGATTCCAAAAGAGATGCTACCGATCGTCGACAAGCCGATGATTCAGTACATCGTTGATGAGATTGTTGCTGCAGGGATCAAAGAAATCGTTCTGGTGACCCATTCCTCTAAGAATGCGGTCGAAAACCACTTTGATACGTCTTACGAACTTGAAGCGCTGCTTGAGCTGCGCGTTAAGCGTCAGCTCCTTGCAGAAGTGCAGTCTATCTGCCCGCCTGGCGTGACCATCATGAACGTCCGTCAGGCACAGCCGCTGGGTCTGGGACACTCTATTCTTTGTGCCCGCCCTGTGGTGGGTGACAACCCGTTCATCGTCGTCCTGCCAGATATCATTCTGGACAATGCTTCTGCTGACCCGCTGCGTTACAACTTGGCCGCGATGGTGGCACGCTTTAACGAAACTGGCCGTAGCCAGGTGCTGGCAAAACGCATGAAGGGCGATCTTTCTGAGTACTCTGTCATCCAGACTAAAGAACCGCTGGATTCAGAAGGTCAGGTCAGCCGCATCGTTGAGTTCATTGAAAAACCCGATCAGCCGCAGACGCTGGATTCCGACCTGATGGCTGTTGGCCGCTATGTTCTTAACGCTGATATTTGGGCTGAGCTGGAAAACACCGAACCGGGTGCATGGGGTCGTGTGCAGCTTACGGATGCCATTGCTCAACTCGCTAAAAAACAGTCGGTTGATGCGATGCTGATGACCGGCGACAGCTACGATTGCGGTAAGAAAATGGGCTATATGCAAGCATTTGTGAACTACGGTCTGCGCAACCTGAAGGAAGGACAGAAGTTCCGTAACAGCATTGAGAAGCTGCTGACTGACGATTGAACATGATTGTCTGAAGCAAATGACAGCAGCCCTTTCTGAAGAAATTAATTTTTTTAGAGGGTCTGCTTTTTTTGATTCTGAGTAATTAACATAATTTTTAACCCGAATCGTTTACATTAATATATGTGTTTATACTTGTTTCTGCTACGGATACGCGAGACAATTAACCTATGAATATAGAATGATTCGATACTCCAAGTTATTGCTAGAAGTCTCAATCAAAAATGTAACTTCCTGCAGTGCACTGGTAGCTTTTGAGCCAGGGGCGGTAGCGTGGGTTATAACTAAGAATTATTACTGGTCATACACTACTATGAGAAAAATTTCATTCTTTATCGGCTCGCTCAGCGGAGGTGGCTCTGAGCGGGTTTGTGTGAATTTAGCTAATTCAATTTGTGCTCATGAAGACTGGCAAGTAGAGATTGTGACATTATCTATAAACAATAATGTTTATGGAAGTGATCTATCAAACTCTGTAAAACTAAATGCTTTAGATGTAAGAAATGCTAGATATGCCCTTTATCCAATAATTAAATACCTTAAAAAAGAAAATATTGATTTGGTTATGGCTTTTAGTTATGAGCTTACGGTTTTACTTGTGTTAATCAAAAGTATATTCAAATTAAATGTCACAATAATATCAAGAAATGTCAACAACTTCACTGAAAGCACTAATGAAAACTCAACATGGTGGCGTCGGAATATAGCTGTTCCATTGATAAAGCGATTGTACTCTAAAGCTGATTATTACATCAATCAGTGCGATGCTATGGAAAATGATTTGTTAAAATCATTTCCCAATCTTTTTGGAAAATCGTGTGTTATATACAACCCTATCAAGGATGCGATTTTTGATTATTTGCCATCAAAAAAAAATGAAATCACCTCCCCCTATGTCTTATGTGTTGGTAGGCTTGAAAGTCAAAAGAATTTTTCTGACGCTATTTCTGCTTTTTTTGAGGTGCAGAAAACAATACCAGAACTGAAATTAGTAATAATTGGAAAAGGAAGCCTTGAGAATAAATTGAAAGATCATGCAATAAACCTTGGTATTGAAAATAAAGTATTATTCGAAGGTTTTAAAAGTAACGTCGAAGATTATTATTGTTCTGCTATAGCAACAGTTTTAACATCTAGCTATGAGGGATTCCCTAATGTACTTCTTGAGTCAATAGCATTGGGCACACCGATTGTTGCGTATAATTGCCCGTGCGGACCTTCAGAGATCATAATGGATGGCGTAAATGGTTATCTTATTGAGCCGTATAATATCAATGAAATGGCAAGATCAATAATTAAAGTTGCCAATAGAGAAATGAGCAAAGAAACTGTAAAAGAGACTGCCTACAGATATAAAAGCGATGTTATTATGAAGAAATATCTTACTTGCATTTCAGATGTTTCTAAAAAAGTGGTATGAAAATGAAACTAAAAATCATAACTGTAAATAATTATTTCGGGCAAGGACTTCCTACAGAGTTTTCGCTTGATTTATATAAGCTCCAAAGTTATTTGAACAGCTATTCACATGATGTTGATTTTATCGACATTCAATATTTGCAATATACGGCAGTCGAAAAAGATACGTTATATATAACTGGAAGTCATCAGAACCGTGATATTAAAAAATACATTGATGACTGCGTTTCAGTTATATTTTCATCTGATAATAGTGAGTTACTCATTCCATCCCCTAAAAATCTTTTGGCACATGACAATAAGGGCGTCCAGGCACTAATTGCACAACGTATCGGGGCTGAATTCTTCCCTAAGCAAAACTATTTTTATCGTTGTGAAAAAATTAACCAACCTAAGGTTATCAAAGCTCCAGCCGGGGCTGGAAGTTCTGGAGTTGAATTGGTTAGGACGTCTAAGCAATTAGAACGTTGTATTAATAAATTTGTTCGATATGAATATAATATCAAGGATATTTCTTTCCTAGTAAAAAATTTCCTTAAAAAAATGATTTTCAAATCTAAGTATTCTAAAAAATTCACTGAGTACCATAAAAAATATGGACTTTATTGCCTACAAGATTTTTACGATGGATTACAAAATGATTTTAAAGTACTAGTATTCGGTGACACTTCTTACGTATTGGAGCGGAAGGTCAGGAAAGGAAGTTTTAAAGCTTCAGGAAGCGGAAAATTCAGCTACCCTGAAATTGATGTTGGATTATTAAATTTCAGCCATAAATTACGAGAGAAACTAGATACCCCCTATGTGTCTCTTGATGTTGTTAAGTTGCAGGATGGAAGCTATAAATGTATAGAGTTTCAATGTGTTCATTTTGGACCTTATACCCAGCTAAATGCTAAGCACAAATATGTTAAAACCCCTGAAGGGGCATGGGTTAAAGAAGTTAACGATTTAACATTGGAAGGTGTTTATGCTCAAGCAATAAACGAGTTCATACAAAATGCAAAAAAATATAGAATATAAATTATGCTCTTCAATAAATCTATAATGACAAGTTTTGCTGGCTTGTCATTAATAAATATTCTGAATATTATTGTACCTATTATAACAATGCCTTACTTATCTAGGGTTTTAACTCCTACTGGCTATGGGGTATTCCTGCTTTTCAGCACCGTTTATATTTTTGCATTTATTATTATAGACTATAGTATTAACATTACAGGCGTAAGAGAAATAGCTGAAGCGCAGAGTGATGAAGAAGAGAATATAATATTTAGGTCTTTGCAGTCACTTAGGTTATTACTTAGTCTGATAGCATGCTTCCTGTCAATTGTATATATATATTATGTTGATGATCAGCATTTAAGTTTGGGTTATATTTTCCTAAATATTTGCACTGCAATTTTTGGCTATTACTTGAGTGCTACCTGGTATCACCAAGGAAAACAAGAGATGACTATTCTCGCCCTATCTTCGCTATGTTCAAGAATAGTACAACTACTAGTTATATTTTGTTTTGTAAAAGAAATTAAAGATATTAATCTTGCACTTTTAGCAAATTCACTTGTATTTCTTATTCCAGGTATGGTCGCTGCATTTTACAGAAAAATTAAAAATAACATTGGTATTAGTTTTAGTTTTTCCTACAAGAGCGTTAAGGTCGACTTGAAGAGAGGTTTTAATGCATTTATTGGTGATTTTGCCCCGAATTTGTATAGTAACCTACCACCTCTATTAATTGGGCTATTGGCAACCCCTGCAGTATTTGCCACATATTCTTTATCGCTTAGAATCATCAATATCGCAGGCTCATTTCAATTGATGATGGCAAAAGCTATTTTCCCAAGTGTTGTCAAAGGTGAATTTACTTTTAAATCGATGATGATTATGAATATCATCATCGGTTTGATACCCGTTCTATTGATAATATTTTTAGGTAATAAAATAGTATATTTTCTTTTAGGAGAGGGTTATGCCGCTGTTGCTGAATATTTATTTTATTTGGCACCTACGATTTTGTTTGCGAGTATACTTTTTGCTTTGACGTATGGCTATTTTTTACCTAACAAACTAGATAAAGAATTTCGCAATTTATCGCTTGCCGTTTCTGTAATTTCAGCCTTTGTCGGTTATATCATGATATATAGAATTGGAGTAATGGGGGCAATATTAATGTTTGTCCTAGCTCGTTTTCTTTTCATGCTTTCTTTTATGCTATATTACCTCAAAGTTTCTACAAAGCACTCGAAGTAATTTATTTCTCATAAGGTATTCAAATGTACGATTATCTCATTGTTGGCAGCGGTTTATTTGGTTCAGTATGTGCGGAAAAGCTGAATAAATTGGGGTTTAAGGTCCTTGTTATTGACAAGCGCGCTCATATTGGTGGGAATGTCTATACAGAAAATGATAATGGTATACATATCCATAAGTATGGTGCACATATATTTCATACAAATGACAAAGATGTTTGGGATTATGTAAATAGTTTTGTTGAATTCAATAGATATACAAATTCTCCGCTAGCAAATTTTAAAGGAAAACTTTATAATCTGCCCTTTAATATGAACACCTTTTATCAACTTTGGGGTACTATTACACCTGATGAAGCAAAAAAGAAAATAGCGTTGCAAACAAAAACATCATTAGAGATTGAGCCGCAAAATTTAGAAGAGCAAGCTATTTCTCTTGTGGGTAAGGATATTTATGAGATACTTATTAAAGGTTATACAGAAAAACAGTGGGGGCGCTCAGCAACTGAATTACCTTCGTTCATTATAAAACGCTTACCGGTGAGATTTACTTTTGACAATAATTATTTTTCAGATAAATATCAAGGGATCCCTACAGAGGGTTATACTAAATTAGTTGAGAAATTATTAGAGGGAATAGATCTACAGTTAGGCGTTGATTATTTAAAAAATAAAGAGAAACTTAGTCAATCTGCTAGGAATGTCATTTATACAGGGGCTATTGATGAATATTATGATTACGAGTTTGGCACATTAGAATATAGGAGTTTACGTTTTGAGCACCAAAGGATTGAAAATGTTGAAAATTACCAAGGTAACGCGGTAATTAATTACACTGAACGTGAAATTCCTTACACTCGTATTATTGAGCACAAACATTTTACTTCTGCAATAACCCCTCATACTATAATCACTAAGGAATTTCCAACTGAATGGACTTTGGGAGATGAACCTTATTATCCTATTAATGATGAAAAAAATATGGCTCTGTTGAAAAAATATAGAGAGAAGGCTAAAAGTGAAAGTAACATATCCTTTGGAGGTCGATTAGCTGAGTATAAATACTATGATATGCACCAAGTAATCAAGAGTGCATTCTATTTTGTTGAAAATTTAATTTCGAAATAAAGGATTGAAGATGCTTCTTTTGGGGATTGTCTTCATATTACTTATTCCATTTTGTCTTTTACAAGTAATAGCTGTTAAAAATGTTATATTTCTTAGACCGTTTCATTACTTATTTATTGGGGTACTATTTTTAATAGCTGCGTTTCGAGTTACATCACCTGACTATGCAAATTATGAAGCTTATTATGCACTGCTATCTTCTGGAGTTGATTATCGTGATGTGAATATTGTTGCTGCTGATCCAATATTTGCTTACATAAATTATTTTTTTGCATTATTCACGAAAGATCCTATTATTATCTTTGTTTTTTTTGCATCAACATCTGTTGCAATAAATCTTTCGTGTTACAAAAAATACTCCCCGTATTTCTTTTTAAGTATTCTTTTCTATGTTTCCCATACTTATGTCGCAAGGGAGATTATGCAAATTAGAGCAGGACTGGCATGTGCTCTATGTCTTTACTCTATCAGGTATATCTTTCAGAAACGTTTATACTGTTTTTTTCTAATAATTTTTAGTGCTTCAGCAATACACTTGGGGGCTTTAGTATTTTCATTAGCCTATTTTATTGGTCGACTCCAAGTTTCAAAAAAAACTATATTTTTAATCCTTATTGCAGCTGTTGGCATAGGATTAATTTATCCATTTGGGCATATATTTAAGCAGATCCCAACGATTGATTTTCTTCAGCGAATTCAATACTATAATGAATCAAAATATGGAGAAGCAGCAGGAGTATTAAATAACCCAATTATCATCAAGGGTATTCTAATAATTGTCTTTTGTTTGTATTTTCATGATAGCTTGATTAAATTAAATAAATACTATTTGTTATGTTTTAATTTGTATTTCTTTTCAGTAATATGGTATTTATTATGGAATGACTTTGAAATATTTGCAGCTCGAATCGCTACATTCTTTTCAATAACAGAAGTCTTATTGCTTTCATATATACCTCTTCTAATGAAATGTGCCAAAAATAAACTATTAAGTGCGTTCCTGCTGGTTATGTTTGCAACATTAATTTTATTTTTGAATGTATATACTGGTAAATGGGATGAAGTTATATTGCCTTGGGCTATCTAATTAATGAAAAAAATACTGCATGTTACTAATCGACTATCTGAGGGGGGAGTTGAAACTTTTTTATTAAACTTACTCCCCGAGCTAAATTCTCTTGGATATAAAGTGGATCTACTCGTGTTGGATAAAAATGAATTACTCATGAAGTCCCAATTTATACAATGCGGCATTAATGTCATCATAACTCCTTATAAATCTATTTATGATATAAGGAATATATTTTTTTTGAGTAGAGTGTTTAAAAAGTACGATCTTATTCATTCACATCTTTTCCCAAGTCAGTATTACGTTGCAATAAGCTCGTTATTGACCAAGAAAAAAATAGTTACCACAGAACATTGTACGATAAATAAGAGGCGTAAATGGTTGTACTGGCCGCTCGAATTTTTTATTTATAGCCTATATAACTCGATTGTTGGAGTTAGCGAAGCAGCATCTACAAATCTCAAACGCTGGATACCTACCGTTTCCAAAAAAATTATAACTATATTTAACGGGATAGAGCTTAAAACTTTTTCGTCAAATTCATCACTATCCAAAACAGATATTGGTTTAAATGATTCTGATTTCATGATTGTGATGACTGCGCGATTTTTTGAACAGAAAGACCATAGCAGTGTCATATCTGCATTAACTTATTTAACGCCAGATGTAAAAGTTGTTTTTATTGGTTCAGGAGAAAGGATGCAAGAATGTCAAGAACTTGCACTCAATCTAGATGTTTATGATAGAGTTTTATTTCTTGGTAGGCGAAATGACGTTGCAGCTATAATTAAAACTTCTGATATTTGTGTGCTTTCCACTCATTATGAGGGGTTACCTGTATCGATAATTGAATATATGTCAGTTGGTAAGGCAATAATTGCAACAAATGTTGACGGTGTAAATGAGATGATTGATGCACAGTTTTTATTTCAAGAAAATAACCCTAAAGATTTATCAGATAAAATATTACTACTAAAGAATAATCCTCACCTTCGGAAGTTACAGGCAGAAAAAAACAAGAATAATAGTGAAAAGTTTAATCTTATCATGATGATTAATGAATATGATTCTCTATATCGAAAATTGAGTTAAACATGTCAAATATTTATGCATTGATAGTAACCTTTAAAAGAAAAGAATTATTGAAAGAAGTTGTTAAGGGAGTTCTTCAACAATCAAAGTCTGTTTCAAAAATTATTATTGTCGATAACAATAGTAATGATGGAACGGAGGAATTGATAAAGAAATTGAACGAAACTTCGAATATTGAGATTGAGTATTATAATACAGGAGCGAACTTAGGAGGCGCGGGCGGATTTTCTTTTGGTTTCGAGCAAGCAATAAAGTATAACTTTGACTATTTGTGGGTTATGGATGATGATGTTTTGCCCGCACCTGACTGTCTCGAATTGCTTGAAGAATCAGCCACAAATAATATTATTGTTCAGCCAATTCGATATAATAAAGATGGCTCATGTGCTGAATACTCACCAGTGATATTCGACTTAGACTCTATTTTCATTACCCGTCCTAAAAGACAAACTGTAGTTGAAATGATTGATAATTCCCAAAATAATGAAATTGCACTCGATGGAATTCCTTTTGAAGGTCCATTAGTATCACGAAAAATTATTGATACAATCGGACTGCCAGATGCTCGTTTTTTTATTTTTTACGATGATTTAGATTTTGCATTAAGAGCAAAAAATGCTGGCTTTCAAATAATATGCAAAACTAACGCAAAAGCTACAAGGCTTCTTTTAAATAACCAAGAAACTGACCTGCAGTCATGGAAAGGTTATTTTATGCTGAGGAATTTTTTCCGCATACATTTTATTCATGGTAAGAATATATTTGTAAAAATAAGGCCGTTAATTATCGCCCCAGTTTTTATTGTTAAAGAACTACTCTTTTTTAGAGGAAAAGCAGCTAAAATTTGCTTAGATGCTCTTGTGGATGCGTTACGTTATGACTTTAAAGTAAGAAATAAATACATCCCTTAATAATAATGTAAATAATTGTGTCCTGCTGCATTAATGAAGGAACGTTAAAATGTTAAATTTAGCAAGGTCATTAATAAATAGATTGATAGTTGTTATCTTACGAGCAAAGGGGGGCGTGAGTATTGGAAGTAATGTTAGAGTAAAAGGATATCCATCCATTTTCTTGAGTAAAGGTGCGAAGATAGTCATCAATAATGGTTCAATGCTAAATTCTTCTAATTTTGGCTATCACGTTAATATGTTTCAAGGAATTAAATTAATTGCCGATAGACCCGGCGCGATAATTAAAATTGGAAGTGACACCCGCGTTCACGGCTCCTGCATTCACGCGTATAAGCTAGTTGATATAGGATGCAGATGTTTAATTGCTGCAAACTGTCAAATCATTGATTGTAATGGACATGAACTATCAATGGAAGCACCCGAAAACCGAATTCGGACTAGTAGCACGGGAATACCAATCATTATTGAAGATGATGTTTGGATCGGGACTGGTTGTATTATTTTACCCGGTGTCAGGATAGGAAAAGGCTCAGTTGTTGCCGCAGGAAGTGTAGTTACTAAATCAATGCCACCTATGTCAATCTGTGCTGGTAATCCTGCGAAAGTTATCAAATCTTTTGAAGTTTCATCCAAAACTGAGTGAATTGATATATTTATCCTATTCAATATTTATTATATCTAGTTGAATGCTAAATCCCTGCAAAGATCAAAGTTAATCAAAGTGATTTTTGATTTTGAAGTGCATTTTGATAGGATCCTGAGTTAACATCAGACATACATTCAAGCCGCGCATAAGTCGCGGTGACCACACCTGACAGGAGTATGTAATGTCCAAGCAACAGATCGGCGTTGTCGGTATGGCAGTGATGGGGCGCAACCTGGCGCTCAACATCGAAAGCCGCGGTTATACCGTCTCCGTTTTCAACCGCTCCCGCGATAAAACCGAAGAAGTCATTGCCGAAAATCCTGGCAAGAAGCTTGTTCCTTTTTACACGGTGCAGGAATTTGTTGAATCCCTGGAAACGCCTCGTCGTATCCTGTTAATGGTGAAGGCGGGCGCGGGCACAGATGCGGCAATCGATTCCCTGAAACCATACCTGGATAAAGGCGACATCATCATTGATGGTGGTAATACCTTCTTCCACGACACTATCCGTCGTAATCGTGAACTGTCTGCTGAAGGCTTTAACTTCATCGGTACGGGTGTGTCCGGTGGTGAAGAGGGTGCTCTGAAGGGCCCATCCATCATGCCTGGCGGTCAGAAAGAAGCGTATGAATTAGTTGCGCCAATCCTGACGAAAATTGCCGCTGTCGCGGAAGATGGCGAACCGTGCGTGACCTACATTGGTCCAGACGGCGCAGGTCATTACGTTAAAATGGTTCACAACGGCATTGAATACGGCGACATGCAGCTGATCGCAGAAGCCTATGCTCTGCTGAAAGGCGGCCTGAATCTGTCTAACGAAGAGTTAGCGCAGACGTTCACTGAGTGGAACAATGGCGAGCTGAGCAGCTACCTTATCGACATCACCAAAGACATCTTCACCAAGAAAGACGAAGACGGTATCTACCTGGTAGACGTGATCCTGGATGAAGCAGCGAACAAAGGCACTGGTAAATGGACCAGTCAGAGCTCTCTGGATCTCGGTGAACCGCTGTCTCTGATCACTGAATCCGTGTTTGCACGTTACATCTCTTCTCTTAAAGAACAGCGTGTTGCGGCATCTAAAGTTCTGTCTGGCCCGCAGGCTAAGCCTGCTGGTGATAAAGCGGAATTTATCGAGAAAGTCCGCCGCGCATTGTATCTGGGCAAATTGGTTTCTTACGCTCAGGGCTTCTCTCAGCTGCGCGCAGCATCTGACGAGAATAACTGGGATCTGAACTACGGTGAGATCGCCAAGATCTTCCGTGCGGGCTGTATCATTCGTGCGCAGTTCCTGCAGAAAATTACCGATGCATATGCTGAGAATGCGGGTATCGCCAACTTGTTGCTGGCTCCGTACTTCAAAAAGATTGCGGATGACTATCAGCAAGCGCTGCGTGACGTGGTTGCCTACGCAATTCAGAACGGCATTCCTGTTCCGACGTTCTCTGCCGCCGTAGCCTATTACGATAGCTACCGTTCTGCGGTGCTGCCTGCCAACTTGATTCAGGCTCAGCGTGACTACTTTGGTGCACATACGTATAAACGCACTGACAAAGAAGGTGTGTTCCACACCGAATGGCTGGATTAATTTTCTTTTATTAGCATCCTTCGAAGCCCGATAGAATATATCGGGCTTTTTTTATCATTGCCAATGATAAACATCTCTTTTACCAACGGAATATATTGCGTGAAAATACTTGTTACAGGCGGTGCAGGTTTTATCGGTTCAGCAGTTATTCGCCATATTATTAATAATACTTCGGATAGCGTGATTAATGTCGATAAACTGACTTATGCGGGCAATCTTGAATCCTTGCAGACAGTAAGTGATAGCGAACGTTATACGTTTGAGCATGCAGATATATGCGATCAAACGGCCATGGAGCGTATTTTTTCACTTTATAAACCTGATGCCGTCATGCATTTGGCGGCAGAAAGTCATGTAGATCGTTCGATTTCCGGGCCAGCAGCTTTCATTGAAACAAATATCCTCGGGACTTACACGCTATTAGAAGCTGCCCGTAATTACTGGTCATCATTAGATGAAAGTGTACGCGCTGCCTTCCGCTTTCACCACATTTCAACTGATGAAGTTTACGGCGACTTACCTCATCCAGATGAATATCCGGAATTATCTTCACTGCCCCTTTTCACCGAAAAGACGGCATATGCGCCTAGCAGTCCCTATTCGGCATCTAAAGCATCCAGTGACCATCTGGTGAGGGCATGGTGCCGGACCTATGGCTTGCCGACTATTATTACTAATTGCTCAAATAATTATGGTCCCTATCATTTTCCTGAAAAACTTATTCCATTGGTAATTTTAAATGCCCTCGAAGGCAAATCATTACCGATTTATGGAAAGGGAAATCAAATTAGGGACTGGCTCTACGTGGAAGATCACGCCCGCGCTTTGCATTTGGTTGCCACAAAAGGCCAGCCGGGTGAAAATTATAATATTGGCGGTTACAACGAGAAGCAGAATTTGGATGTTGTCTCCACTATTTGCAATTTACTAGATGAAATCGTTCCGAAAGATACATCTTATAGCGAACAAATCATTTATGTCGCTGACCGCCCAGGACATGACCTTCGCTATGCGATTGATGCGTCAAAAATAAGCGCTGACCTCGGATGGAAACCAAAAGAAACCTTCGAAAGTGGGATTCGTAAAACAGTTGAATGGTATCTGGATAACCAAGAGTGGGTTGCCAATATAAAAAGTGGTAGCTATCAAAACTGGATTCAACAGAATTACGGGGAGCGTAAATAATGAGCACACGTAAAGGTATTATTCTTGCTGGTGGTTCGGGTACACGTCTATATCCTGTTACGATGGCCGTTAGCAAACAACTGTTACCCATTTACGATAAGCCTATGATTTATTACCCACTCTCAACGCTAATGCTAGCGGGTATTAGGGATATACTGATCATCAGCACTCCTCAAGATACTGTGCGTTTTGAACAACTGCTGGGCGATGGTAGCCAGTGGGGTTTGCGTCTACAGTACAAAGTACAACCGAGTCCTGATGGCCTGGCGCAAGCATTCATACTAGGCGAAGAATTTATCGGAAACGATAACTGCGCATTAGTTTTGGGCGACAATATTTTTTATGGACATGATTTACCAAGGCTCCTTGAAAGTGCTTCCGATCAAAAGGAAGGAGCGACGGTTTTCGCCTACCATGTTAGCGACCCGGAACGCTATGGTGTTGTAGAATTCGATAAAAACGGATCGGCAATTGGTCTTGAGGAAAAGCCTAAGCAACCGAAAAGTAATTACGCGATAACTGGTCTTTATTTCTATGACAATGATGTTATTGAAATGGCAAAAAGCCTGAAGCCTTCAGATCGAGGCGAGTTAGAGATTACCGATATTAACCGTATCTATATGAATCAAGGTCGCCTTTCCGTTGCAATGATGAGACGTGGCTATGCATGGCTAGATACAGGCACGCATCAAAGTATGATCGAGGCCAGTAATTTTATTGCAACCATTGAAGAACGCCAGGGGTTGAAAGTTTCATGCCCCGAAGAAATTGCCTATCGTCGCGGTTTTATCGATGCCGAGCAGATCAGGAAGCTGGCTGAGCCGTTGAAAAAGACGGGCTACGGTCAGTACCTTTTGACAATGATCAAAGGCTATTAGACTACATCCTCGAAAATGTATGAATCCTTGGTACGAAATGCACAAATAAAGGTGGGGATTTATCTGATTTCGTGGTCTATGAACTTTAGCGCCGAATGGTTTTAAGTGTCGATTTTCTTGGTTTTACTTTGCAGAATAGGGCTGATTCATCTAAATGTTGGTTTTTTGAGAATAAATAACTATATCCATATTGAATATGTGGGGGTGGTTTTCTTGACAACCCATCAGTAATAGCGGTAAAAACCCCAACAGTTACAAACAGTGGCAGTACATGACTGCCTCTTGACACTCATACTTGAAGAAGTTGAAAGAATGAAAATTACAATCTCCGGTACAGGCTATGTCGGTCTTTCAAACGGTATTTTGATTGCGCAGAACCATGAAGTGGTCGCATTGGATATCGTGCAGGCTAAAGTGGATATGCTAAATCAAAAGATCTCCCCGATTGTCGATAAAGAGATCGAGGATTATCTGGCGAATAAGCCGCTGAACTTCCGCGCTACGACCGATAAAGAAGACGCATACCGCGGCGCAGATTATGTGATTATCGCTACGCCAACTGATTACGATGCAAAGACAAACTATTTCAACACGTCCAGCGTAGAAGCCGTTATCAAAGATGTGACTGCGATTAATCCGAATGCTGTGATGATCATCAAATCGACCATTCCAGTGGGCTTTACCCAGTCCATTAAAGAAAAGCTGGGCATTGATAACGTTATTTTCTCGCCTGAGTTTCTGCGTGAAGGCAAAGCGTTGTATGACAATCTACATCCATCGCGCATTGTCATTGGTGAACGGTCTGAGCGTGCCGAGCGCTTTGCTGCACTGTTGCAGGAAGGGGCCATTAAGAAAAATATTGATGTGCTCTTCACCGATCCGACAGAAGCCGAGGCGATCAAGCTGTTCGCGAATACCTATCTGGCGATGCGCGTAGCGTACTTTAATGAGCTTGATAGCTATGCGGAAAGTCTGGGATTAAATACCCGACAGATCATCGAAGGTGTCTGCCTTGATCCTCGTATCGGCAATCACTACAACAATCCTTCCTTTGGCTATGGCGGTTACTGCCTGCCAAAAGACACCAAACAGTTGCTGGCGAACTATCAGGCGGTGCCAAACAATCTCATTTCAGCGATTGTTGATGCAAACCGTACACGTAAGGATTTTATCTCTGATTCTATTCTGGCGCGTCAGCCAAAAGTGGTTGGGGTTTATCGTCTGATTATGAAGAGCGGCTCGGACAACTTCCGCGCTTCTTCGATTCAAGGGATTATGAAGCGTATTAAGGCGAAAGGCGTCCAGGTCATTATTTATGAACCTGCCATGAAAGAAGATGAATTCTTCCATTCGCGCGTCGTTCGTGATCTGGATGCCTTCAAAAAAGAAGCTGATGTGATTATTTCTAATCGTATGGCGGAAGAGTTAGCAGACGTCGCAGATAAAGTGTACACGCGCGATCTTTTCGGAAGCGATTAAGCCGTTTTATTTAGCGTAAAAAAAGCCCGGCATTGCCGGGCTTTTTGTTTTATTACACGTTGTAGAAATTGCGGTACCAGTCCACAAAATTCTTCACACCGTCTTTTACGGTCGTTTGCGGCTTGAAACCAATCACATCAAACAGTGCTTTAGTATCTGCGCTGGTTTCCAGCACATCACCTGGCTGGATAGGCATCATATTTTTCTGTGCTTCTTTACCTAACGCGTCTTCTAGCGCGGTGATGTAATCCATCAGTTCAACAGGGGAGCTGTTGCCGATGTTATAGACGCGATACGGCGCAGAACTTGTAGCCGGCGATCCGGTCTCAACAGTCCATTCAGCATCAGCCTGCGGAATAACATCCTGCAGACGAATGATGGCCTCGGCAATATCATCAATATAAGTGAAGTCGCGCTTCATCTTGCCGTAGTTGTACACATCGATACTGTTGCCCTCGATCATCGCCTTGGTAAACTTGAACAGGGCCATATCCGGGCGGCCCCATGGGCCATATACCGTAAAGAAGCGCAGGCCGGTCGTTGGCAAATTATAAAGATGCGAATAAGTATGCGACATCAATTCGTTGGCTTTTTTAGTCGCTGCATACAGTGATACCGGATGGTCAACTGAGTCATCGGTGGAGAATGGCATCTTGCGATTAAGACCATACACCGAGCTGGAGGAGGCATAAAGCAGGTGTTGAACCTGGTTATGTCGGCAGCCTTCAAGCACGTTCAGATGACCAATGAGGTTAGCATCTGCGTAAGCGTGCGGATTTTCAAGCGAATAGCGTACCCCGGCTTGAGCAGCCAGATGAATGACGCGGTCAAATTTCTCATCAGCGAACAGTTTCGCCATCCCTTCACGATCGGCCAAATCAAGCTTGTGGAAAGTGAAGTTCCCAGATGTCAGCAGATTCAGTCGTGCTTCTTTCAGACTGACGTCATAGTAGTCATTCAGATTATCAATACCGACAACCTGGTGCCCTGCGTCGAGAAGGCGTCCGCTAACATGGAAGCCGATAAAGCCTGCTGCACCGGTGACCAGAAATTTCATATTCATCCTCTGTAGTAACATATAACGCTATTCATATAGCAAAAACCCTTGTGCGACATCATACCCCTAAGCTCTGAGTAAGCAAAACTTCGCCTGCCAACCCTTTTACTTATCGGATTCCTATAGATAAATTTTTTGCAAACGATAAACTAGGCTGATGATTTTTTCATGTGTTTACGGTTTAAGGATTGTATGCCCCAGAACAACAATGTAGTCACTAATAGCGATGACTCTGAACAAATTGATTTAATTGATTTAATGATGCAGCTCTGGCGTGGAAAGTGGTTAATTGGAGCATTTATCGCCATTGCAATAGTTGTTGCGGGCATCTATGTCACTTTCGCCAAAGAAAAATGGACTTCATCCGCCATCATTACACAACCCGATGCTGCGCAAATCGGCGGCTATAGTAATGCACTGAACACCGTGTTTGGCAGCTCTACAACAAATGCAAACGCTGCGCCGAAACTGTCTGATATTCAGTCAGGTGTGTTTAGTCGTTATAGCGCTGCTTTCTCTGCTCTGGCGGGGTCGCTTGAAAATCAGGAAATCCCCGAAACGTTAAAGCTCGAACCTGTTATTAAAACACAACCCTATCCACTGCAAATTTCTTACACTTCAGCTTCAGCCGAAGCTGCTCAAAAAATTCTGGCGGAGTATATTCAGAAGATCGATGAGCAAGTGGCAAAAGAGCTTTCCGCCGACCTCAAGGGCAATATCACGCAACAGGTCGTCAGCCTGACAAACTCCTTGTCGAACCAGGAGAAGCTGTCGCAAGAGCAAAAAGATCTTAGAATTCGTCAAATAGCTGAAGCTTTGCAATATGCAGAAGCGGCAAAAATCAGCAGCCCACAAATTCAGCAGACACAGGATGTGACGCAGGATACGTTGTTCCTGCTTGGCAGTGAAGCGCTTCAATCGATGATTGAACGTGAATCAACCCGACCACTGGTTTACTCTGATGATTATTATTTGAACAAACAGAAATTACTCGATATCAATAAGTTGAAGATTGATCCGACAACGATTCATGCATACCGCTACGTTATGAAGCCGGATCTCCCTGTACGTAGAGACAGCCCGAAAAAAGCGATTGTATTGATCTTAGCGGTCCTGTTCGGTGGGATTGTCGGCGCGGGTGTCGTGCTGGGTCGTAACGCGTTACGTAACTACACACCTAAAAATTAAGTTACTTTTTCTCTACAAAAAGAGAAACGCATAAAAGAAAAGACCGGGTTTCCCCGGTCTTTTTTATTTGTGACGCTGACGCAAATTCTCAATGACAGCCGTCAAATCGAGCTCCTGATCCTGCAACAGGACGAGCAGGTGGTACATCAAATCCGAGGCTTCATTTTTTAACTCTTCGCGGTCATTTACCGTTGCTGCCAGTGCAGTTTCAACGCCTTCTTCGCCCACTTTCTGCGCGATACGCTTAGTGCCGCTGGCGTACAGTTTCGCCGTGTATGAACTCTCAGGATCGGCAGTTTTGCGCTCAGCCAGCAGTTGTTCTAGCTGATACAGGAACAGCCATTGGTGGCTGGCATCGCCAAAGCAACTGCTGGTCCCCAGATGGCAGGTCGGGCCAACAGGATTAGCCAGAACCAGCAACGTATCGTTATCACAATCAGGTGTCACACTGACCACGTTCAGGAAATTACCGGAGCTTTCACCTTTGGTCCAAAGACGCTGTTTGGTGCGCGAGAAAAAGGTCACTTTCTTGCTGGCGAGCGTTTGTGCTAATGCCTCCTGGTTCATATACCCGAGCATCAGCACTTCGCCAGACACCGCATGTTGCACAACCACCGGCAATAATCCGTCCGTTTTTTCCCAGTCCAGTCGCGCCTGTTGTTGTTCAGTTAACATAACCTAATCTCCACGCCCTGGGTGGCCAGGTACGTTTTTAACTCACCAATATTGATAATTTGTTTGTGGAACACCGATGCGGCTAACGCGCCATCGACATCCGCATCACGGAAGGCTTCAAGGAAATGTTCCATGGTTCCTGCGCCGCCGGAGGCAATCATCGGCACACGGCACACAGCACGTACTTTCTTGAGCTGCTCCAGATCGTAGCCGTTACGCACGCCATCCTGGTTCATCATATTCAGGACGATTTCGCCCGCGCCGCGTTTTTGCACTTCCTGCACCCAATCCTGGGTTTCCCACTGCGTCACGCGCGTACGACTTTCATCGCCCGTGTACTGATTGACGTGGTACTTACCTGTCGCATCGTCATACCAGGTATCAATCCCAACAACGATGCACTGCACGCCGAAGCGATCCGCAAGGCGCGTAATCAGTTCCGGGTCCGCCAGAGCAGGGGAGTTGATGGAAATCTTATCCGCCCCAAATGAGAGGATTTTTGCGGCGTCTTCCACAGATTTGATTCCGCCAGCGACGCAGAAGGGGATATCAATCACTTCAGCCACGCGCGCAACCCAGCTTTTATCAACCACCCGGCCATCGCTTGATGCGGTGATATCGTAAAACACCAGCTCATCTGCGCCTTCTTCGGCATAACGTTTTGCTAATGGTACGATATCGCCAATAATTTCGTGATTGCGAAACTGTACGCCTTTCACTACCTGACCGTCGCGCACGTCAAGGCAGGGGATTATCCGTTTTGCCAGCATTGAATTGCCTCCGTCACAGTAAACTTTTCTTCCAGTAAGGCACGCCCAACAATAACCCCGCGTACGCCTGTTCCACGCAATGCAGCGATATCGGCCAAATCGCCGATTCCCCCCGATGACTGGAAAGCCACCTGCGGGTAACGCGCACAGACTTCTGCGTACAGTGAAACGTTCGATCCGGCCAGCGTGCCGTCACGGGAAATGTCCGTGCACAGCACATGCTTTAGCCCAACGGGCAGATAGATTTCGACCAACTCTTCCAGCGTCACGCCAGAATTTTCCTGCCAGCCGCTCACCGCAACCTGCTTGTTACCCTGGTCATCAATACGCACGTCGAGCGCTAACACCAGCGCATCCGCGCCAAAGCGACGGAACCAGCCTTTGACCATTTCTGGGTTTTTCACCGCCGTAGAACCCACGACCACGCGTGCGACGCCGGCCTCAAGCAGAGCGGCAACATCCTCTTCAGTGCGCACACCACCGCCAACCTGCACGGGAACGTCAACGCCTGAAACGAGCGACTTCAATAATGTAATCTGGCGTTTAGCCGGGTCTTTCGCGCCGGTCAGATCCACCAGATGTAAGACTTCTGCGCCCTGCGCCGCATAATTCTGCAAGCGTGGTAGCGGGTCGTTTCCGTAATCGCGTTGCTGACCGTAATCCCCCTGATGGAGGCGGACAACCGTGCCGTCAATTAAATCCAGTGCGGGAATAATCATCACATCTCCAGGAAATTTTTGAGCAACTGCGCACCTGCGGCGCCGGAACGTTCCGGGTGGAACTGCACGCCAAAGAAATTATCTTTGTTCACGGCGGCGGTAAAAGGCTCGCCATAATGGCACTGCGCGATGGTCCAGGTGTTCACCGGCATCGCGTAGCTATGAACGAAATAGAAATACGCTCCATCTTCGATGCCACGGAACAAACGGTCACCGGCTTTCGGATAGACGCGGTTCCAGCCCATATGCGGGAGCGGCAGGCCAAAGTCGGTCATCTTAGGCACGTCTTCTTCGATGATGCCCAGCAGATCCACGCCGTTGCTCTCTTCACTGCGGCGGCCAAGAAGCTGCATGCCCAGGCAGATCCCCAGCACAGGCTGGGTGCAGGCTTTGATCAGGTCCACTAATTCTCGTTCGTGGATCTGATCCATTGCAGCCTGAGCGGTTCCCACGCCGGGCAGGAAAAGTTTGTCCGCTCGCAACACCAGGTCAGGGTCGCGGCTGACCACCGGCTCATAGCCGTGACGCGAAATAGCTGATGTCACGGAATTCAGATTGGCGCAGCCCGTATCCAGAATCACCACGTTCATCACAACACTCCTTTAGAAGAAGGCAGCGTATCACCGTCCACACGAATGGCCTGCCGCAGCGTACGACCAAAGACCTTGAACAGGCTTTCCACGCGGTGGTGATCGTTTTTGCCTTTTGTTTTCAGGTGTAACGTCACGCCCATGGTGTAGGACAGGGAGCGGAAGAAGTGCTCAACCATTTCGGTGCTCAAATCGCCCACGCGCTGATAGGTAAAATCAGCTTTATATTCCAGGTGCGGGCGACCAGAAATGTCCAGCGCACAGCGCGCCAGACACTCATCCATCGGCAGGACAAAGCCGAAACGGTTGATGCCGCGCTTATCACCCAGCGCCAGTTTCAAGGCTTCGCCCAGTGCCAGACCTGTATCTTCAACGGTGTGGTGATCGTCAATATACAGATCGCCTTTCACGTTGATCTCCATACGAAAACCACCGTGCGTGCAAATTTGATCCAGCATATGGTCAAAGAACCCAACACCCGTATGAATCTTGCTGCCGCCTTCGCGATCCAGCCAGACCTTAACGTCGATCTGCGTCTCTTTGGTGTTGCGCTCGACGTGCGAATAACGATCGCGTTTCGTCAGCTTTTCGCCAATCATCGCCCAGTTCAGTTCGGATCGGTTAAAGCGCAGACCTTGAATGCCCATATTATCGGCCAGCTCAATGTCCGTCGCGCGGTCGCCAATCACGTAGCTGTTCGCACGGTCCAGCGCATCTTCAGCGAGATAGCGTTCAACCAACTTCACTTTCGGTTTACGGCACGCACAATTCTCCGCTGGCAGGTGCGGGCAAATCAGCACCTCATCAAACGTCACACCCTGAGAGGAGAGGATCTGCATCATCAGGTTATGCGGCCCGTCGAAATCCGCCTGTGGGAAACTGTCAGTGCCTAATCCGTCCTGATTGGTGATCATCACCAGCTTAAATCCGGCTTTCTGCAACGTAAGCAGAACAGGGATAACATCCGCTTCAAAAGCCAGTTTGTCGAAACGGTCGACCTGATAATCACTTGGCGGCTCGGAAATGATCGTGCCGTCACGATCGATGAAGAGGGTCTTCTGGCTCATGCTTGCTCCGCTTTCAGGGCGTCAATAACGCGCTGGCTCTCTTCCCGCGTGCCTACGGTGATGCGTAAACAGCCGCTCAGGGAAGGTTGTTTGTTTTGGTCTCGTAAGATAATGCCCTGATCCCACAAAGATTTAAATACAGCGCTGGAAGCGGTAAAGCGCGCCAGGATGTAATTAGTTTCAGAGTCGAACACCTGCTCAACGCAGGCAATTTCTTTCAGGGCGTTCACCAGGTATTGACGCTCAACGAGGATTTGCGCCACGCGTTCACGCATGGCGTTAATGCCCTGAGGAGCCAGTGCCTGCGCGGCAATATCCGCAACCGGCGTCGAGAGAGGATACGGTGCGATAACCTTCATCAGCAGGTCGATAACCTCTTTATTGGCAAGCGTAAAGCCGCAGCGCAAACCCGCCAGCGCGAAGGCTTTCGAGAGGGTGCGTAACACCACGAGATGCGGGTACTCTTCCAGCCAGCCGGCCAGCGTGGCCTGCGGGCAAAATTCGATATAGGCCTCATCGGCAACAACTAACGCTTTGCCGCGCGTCATTTCCAGCAGGGTACGGACATCCTGCGGATTGATAATTTGCCCGGTTGGGTTATTGGGACTGCAAACAAAAACGACTTTTACGCCGTCGAGATTGTCGGCAATCGCAAGTAAATCAAGCTGCCAGTCGTCGAGTGACAGAACGTTGCGACATGCTACGCCAAAGGTTTCAGCGCTGACGCTGTACATTCCGTAAGTCGGCTGGCAGTACAGCACAGCGTCTTTGCCCGGCTCGCAGAACGCGCGGATCAGCAGTTCAATTCCTTCGTCAGCGCCACGACTCACCAGCACCTGCTCAGGTTTGACGCCAGCGTACTGGGCATAATTATCGATAACAGCTTTTGGCTGGCACTCCGGATAACGGTTCAGCGTCTGCTGTGAAAGGTCGAACGTCACCGCCGTTGGGAATTCATTGGCGTTGAGCCACACATCGCCGTTACCGCCCAGGCGGCGAGCAGATTGATAAGGCGTCAGTCTGCGAACGTTGTCACGGGCTAATTCTTCAATGCTCATGCTTGCTCCTTCAGGGCTGCAACACGCAGCGTCACGGCGTTTTTGTGGGCGGTGAGACGTTCAGCTGCCGCCAGCGTTTCGATGGTGGAGGCAAGCGCGGCAAACCCTTCCCGGGACAGTTCTTGCACGGTCATGCGTTTCTGGAAATCAGCCAGCCCAAGGCTTGAGCAGGTTGATGTGTAGCCGTACGTAGGCAGCACGTGGTTAGTGCCCGAGGCATAATCCCCTGCGGACTCAGGTGACCAGTCGCCGAGAAACACCGAACCGGCACTGGTGATGCTATCTACCAGATCGCGAGCGCTGCGGGTCTGAATAATCAAATGTTCCGGACCGTACTGATTTGAAATGGCAATACACTGCTCCAGATCTTTCGCCACGATTAAACGGCTGGCCGACAACGCCTGACGCGCCGTTTCGGCACGCGGCAGGTCAGCAAGCTGGCGCTCAACGGCCTCGCCGACGCGCGTGGCCATTGAGGCATCCGGCGTCAGTAAAATCACCTGCGAATCAGGGCCGTGTTCCGCCTGCGATAGCAAGTCAGAGGCGACGAAATCTGGCGTTGCGCCACTGTCGGCAATCACTAACACTTCCGACGGACCGGCTGGCATATCGATTGCAGCGCCATCTAAACGCTGGCTGACCTGGCGTTTGGCTTCAGTCACAAACGCGTTACCCGGGCCAAAAATCTTATCGACTTTCGGCACTGACTCCGTGCCAAACGCCAGTGCAGAGATGGCCTGCGCCCCACCGACTTTAAACACGTCTTTCACGCCGCACAGTTTGGCTGCATAAAGAATCTCATCAGCAATCGGCGGCGGCGAACAGAGCACCACTTTTTTACAACCCGCAATGCGCGCGGGCGTGGCCAGCATCAGCACGGTTGAGAACAGCGGCGCGGAGCCGCCAGGGATATACAGCCCAACGGAGGCAATCGGGCGCGTGACCTGCTGGCAACGCACGCCGGGCAGCGTTTCGATATCGACGGTCTGCAGTTTTTGCGCAGTGTGGAAGGTGTCGATATTTTTCACCGCAACCGCCATGGCCTGCTTGATCTCATCGCCCAGGCGTTCGCAAGCCGCGTCGATTTCCTGTTCGGTGACTTTCAGCGCACCGACATCAGTTTTATCAAATTTTGCACTGTATTCGCGCAGCGCGTCGTCGCCGCGGGCTTTAACGTTATCCAGAATCTCTGCGACGGTACGAGTAATACTTTCTGAGGCAGAAATGGCCGGGCGCATCAGCAGATCGCGCTGCTGTTCTTTATTACAGCTGTTCCAGTCGATGATTGTGTTAAAGCTCATGGCGGTCACTCCATCATCTTCTCAATTGGCAGCACCAGAATGGAGCTTGCACCCAGCGCCTTCAGTTTTTCCATGGTTTCCCAGAACAGGGTTTCGCTGCTCACCATGTGCATCGCCACTCGCTGTTGATCGCCTGCCAGCGGCAGAATGGTTGGGCGTTCCGCACCCGGCAGCAAGGCAATCACTTCGTCCAGGCGCTCGGTCGGTGCGTGCATCATGATGTATTTGGATTCGCGTGCCTGAATCACGCCCTGAATACGGGTTAGCAGGCGGTCAATCAGCTGTTGCTTCGCTTCTGGCATCTCGCCATCGCGCTGAATCAGACAAGCTTTGGAGCGATAAATCACCTCGACTTCACGCAGGCCGTTCGCTTCAAGCGTTGCGCCAGTGGACACCAAATCGCAAATAGCGTCGGCCAGGCCCGCACGCGGAGCGACTTCAACAGAACCGTTCAACAGACAAGATTTAAACTGCACGCCCTTCTGATCGAGATAGCGTTTTAGCAGGTGAGGGTACGAAGTGGCGATACGTTTACCGTTCAGCGCAGCAGGGCCGTCCCACGCTTCATCAACCGCCATTGCCAGCGACAGGCGGCAGCCGCCGAAATCCAGACGACGCAGAGTGAAATAACGCGGGTCTTCGCCCTGTGCGCGACGCGTCAGTAACTCTTCTTCCAGCACGTTTTCGCCGATAATACCGAGATCAACTACACCGTCCATCACCAGGCCCGGGATGTCGTCATCACGTACGCGCAGGATATCAATCGGCATATTTTCAGCCAGAGCGATGAGACGCTGAGTGTGCAGGTTGATTTTAATCCCGCAGCGAGCCAGTAATTCGCGTGAATCGTCGCTTAGACGGCCTGATTTTTGAATAGCTATGCGTAAACGTGTGTTGTCTAACATTCTGTTGTCCTCGTTATCCTGTTTTAATCTTTCTGAATGCGGTCCAAAAAAAAGCCCCCGGAAGATCTCTTCCGGGGGCTTTCTCTTGCGTTCTCGCACCACTGGAAGATCTGAATGTCTTCCAGCACACATCGCCTGAAAGACTAGTCAGGATGATGGTGATGATGGTGGTTTTTAAATGGAACGCGTGTCATATAAATTCTCTTTGAATGCTTATGCATCTGATGTCATTTAACGTAAACCACATTCACCGTTCAACGCAAGGGCTTTTTTTAATCATTAATTCATTTCATATTGATGCTATGAATTGTCAGTTCCGCAGCGCTGGCGTAGCCTTAAGTCAGACGCGTGAAAGCGAGGAGAAAACGTATGAAAAAGATCGCCATTGTCGGTTTAGGATGGCTGGGCATGCCGTTAGCGATGTCGTTAACAGCACGAGGCTGGCAAGTGACCGGCAGTAAAACGACGCTGGACGGGGTCGAAGCGGCTCGGATGTCAGGCATCGACAGCGTGGAGCTTCGGCTTGAACCGGAACTGGTCTGTGACGGCGACGATCTGGAAACGCTAATGAATGTCGATGCGTTGGTGATTACGCTTCCGGCTCGTCGCAGCGGTGATGGGGAAGGGTTCTATCTTCGGGCTATGCAGGAAATTGTCGACAGCGCGCTGGCGCATCATGTCCCGCGTATTATTTTCACCAGTTCGACGTCGGTTTATGGTGATGTCGAAGGTACCGTCAAAGAAAGCACCGAACGTCACCCGGTCACGGCCAGCGGCCGCGTGCTGAAAGAGCTGGAAGACTGGCTGCATAATTTACCCGGTACGCAGGTGGACATTTTGCGTCTCGCAGGCCTGGTAGGGCCTGAGCGTCATCCTGGACGTTTTTTTGCCGGTAAAACGGCACCGAATGGCCAGCATGGCGTCAATCTTGTGCATCTTGAGGACGTTATCGGCGCAATTACCCTGCTTTTACAGGCCCCGAAAGGCGGACACATCTATAATATATGTGCGCCATCTCATCCGGCGCGAAGTACGTTTTATCCCGTGATGGCCCGTCAGCTTGGGCTTGAGCCGCCGCAATTTCGCGACGCATCCGGGGAAGGGCAAGGCAAATTGATTGATGGCAATCGTATTTGTCGTGAACTGGGATTTGAATATCAATATCCCGATCCGCTGGTGATGCCAATGGAATAACGCCGCCAGCGGATTCGCTCGCACACCGCAAGGGGGCGAACATGAAACCGCTGCTGGATGTTCTGATTATCCTCGATGCGCTCGAAAAAGAGGGAAGCTTTGCCGCAGCGTCGGCAAAGCTCTTCAAAACGCCCTCAGCCCTCAGTTATACCGTCCATAAACTCGAAAGCGATCTCAATATTCAACTGCTCGATCGCACCGGCCACCGCGCGCGCTTCACCCGTACCGGACAAATGTTGCTTGAGAAAGGACGTGAAGTCCTTCACACCGTACGTGAGCTGGAAAAACAGGCCGTGAAGCTGCACCAGGGCTGGGAAAATGAGCTGGTGATTGGCGTTGATGACACGTTTCCCTTCTCGCTGCTCGCGCCGTTAATTGAAGCCTTTTATCAGCGCCACAGCGTCACCCGACTCAAATTTATCAACGGCGTGCTGGGCGGTTCCTGGGAAGCGTTAACCCAGGGGCGGGCGGATATTATTGTCGGTGCGTTGCATGAGCCGCCGCAGTCGAGCGAATTTGGTTTTGCGCGTTTGGGCGTACTTGAGCAAGTTTTCGTCGTGGCGCCGCATCATCCGCTTGCCCAGGAACCTGAACCCATCTCACGACGCGTGATTAAAGGCTGTCGCGCGATTGTTGTCGGGGACAGTTCGTTGCCCGAATGCGCCGTTTCTTCGCAATTGCTTGAAGATCAGGAGGCAATCACCGTATTTGATTTTAAAACCAAGCTGGAACTGCAAATTAGCGGTCTGGGTTGTGGTTATCTGCCGCGTTATCTGGCGCAGCGGTTTATTGAAACGGGTGCGCTGGTTGAGAAACAGGTGATGGCACAAAACCACAGCGAATCGGTGTGGGTTGGCTGGAATGAGCAAACCGCAGGACTTGCTAGCGCGTGGTGGCGGGATGAGATTTTAGCAAATAGTGCTATCGCTGCCGTTTACACTTCGCCCGATGGCCGTATATCAAGTGGTTAGTAAAAAGAAAAGCCTGATCGATATATGAATCTATTGCCTTTTATCCCAAAGATGGGGCAAAATGCGCCGCTGCAAAAAATTAGAATAATCGACGATATAAAAGGCGTCGGTTATTTTTTTTTGCATGTATCAAACGCCATTTAAAACCAA
>Ga0308165_1001048_pt1 | contig 41886 bp, 47 predicted proteins | sample PhyWR2_FD_201032 | JGI IMG/M metagenome (GOLD analysis project Ga0308165, IMG submission 201032) | Phyllosphere microbial communities from UC Gill Tract Community Farm, Albany, California, United States - DLSLW.R2 | ecosystem: Host-associated > Plants > Phyllosphere > Unclassified | place: USA...
CTGAAAAACACTCTTCGACGTATCCATTCCGATTCTAATAGGCTGTTCCACGGGCGGCTCCCTGGTTTGAGCGTTGACAACTCATTCTGGCACATTCGATGCCGTTGGGGGTCGTCCACTCCAACAGGTGTGCAGCACGGCGGTGATGCCGATCCGCGCGCCAAGGTGCTTGAGATCGGCGGCGATGATCAGCATCGTGTCCGCGGCTGCGCGGAACAGCAGGTCATAGACCACCGCCTTGTTCTGGAAGGCGATGTCTGCGACCTCGTTAGGCAGGGTGAACACGACGTGGAAGTAGCCGACCGGCAACAGGTCGGCCTCGCGCGCGGCCAGCCAGGTGCGCGCGGCGGCGCCTTGGCACTTGGGGCAGTGCCGGTTGCGACAGCTAATGGGCGTTCCACATTACCTGCCTTATGGGTAGATCCAGTAATGGGGAGCTGGCAGCGACCTGGTGGCTCCTTCGCCCATTTCGCCGCCAGCCCCGCTCACCATTACGTGGTGCTCTTCAGCAGCGCCATCAGCTTGTCGGTCGGTTGGAATGTCCCACGACGCAGATGTGGCGGCACGATCGCTTCCATTGCTTCGAGCTTTTCGGTTGGATCGCCGCGCGTATAGACTTCGGTGGTCGTCATGGTAGCATGGCCCAGCCACAGTGATACTTTCCGGACGTCTTGGGTCGCCTGCAGGATGATCATCGCGCAGGTGTGCCTGAGCACATGAGGCGAGACGCGCTTCTTCGCGAGCCCAGGCTGTTGACGGGTAGCGGCTGCGGCGTGCTGCTTGAGTAGATAGGCGAAGCCCCATCGGCTCAAAGGTTCACCGCGCGCACTGATGAACACTTCGGGTGCCGCAACCTTTCCGCGAATGGCGAGCCATGCGCGCAGTGCCGTGGCTGCCGGCTTCCACAGCGGCAGAGCTCGTTCCCGCCGTCCCTTGCCAACAATGCGTATGCTCATCGACGACATGTCGATATTGTCGATCGTCAGACTCGTCAGTTCTGAGACGCGCAACCCTGCACACACGGCCACATACAGCATCGCTCGGTCGCGGATACCGTCGCGCGTTGCCGGGTCTGGGGCGTCGAGAAGCGCCTGCAGTTCCTCGCGTCGTAGATAGGGAACGAGACGCGTGTCCGTCTTCTTGAACGGAATAGCAAGAACGCGACGGACCTGATCGAGGGCCGCCGGCTGCCGGTATTCGAGGAAGCGGAAGAAGGACTTGATGGCCGCCAAGCGAACGTTTCGCGTCACGGCGGCGTTGTGGCGCTGATCCTCGAGATGCTCGAGGAAGGCGCTGACCAAGCCGGGGTCGATCTGCTCCAGCATCAACCTGGATGGTCTGGTCTTGAACCTTGCAGCCGCGAACTCGAACAGCAGCTGGAAACTCTGAGCATAAGAATCGCAGGTGTGTCGGCTGGCGCCACGTTGATGGACGAGTGTTTCGCGCAGGAACGCTTCGATGAGGGGAGCGATGGGTGTCATGCTCGTTTCCCCTCAGATATGAACGCATCGCCGGCCATGGCGATGTCGCGCACGAGGTCGGCGGTTGCCTCCAGATACCAGTAGGTGGCGTAGATGTTGACGTGCCCCATGTACGTTGCGAGCGCGACCATATGCGCACCGCACCGATTTCGGCCCGTCGGACTGTCTTGTAGTGCCCGCACCGCGAATGTGTGCCGCAGATCGTGCAGCCGCGGGCGGTGCGCCGACGATGGTCGGATGCCAGCTTTGCCGACCAGCCTGTCAAAGGTCTCTTTGACTGCGATGTAGCGAAGTGGCTGGCCATGTGCATCGGCGAACACAGGATCATCTCCCGAGCCGGGTCCGCGGCGCTGCAGGTAGCGTTGCAAGCCTGCCGCCGCCGTATCGTGCAGGGGCACAAGACGGGTCTTGCGGAACTTGGTCTCGCGGATCAGCAAACCGTCGCTCGATATGTCGGCGAACGTGAGCTTGAGAGCTTCGGAGATGCGCAGCCCCGTGGCCGCGAGTAGGGCTATCAAGGTCGCATAAGTCAGCGGGCGCAGGCATCCTTGAGGTCGAAGCTGGCCAGCGGTTTCGATCAGGCGAGCGATCTCCGTGCGCGAGTAAATGTGCGGCGGCCGGCGCCTTTTGCGGGCGCCGAAGTGATTGCCCGGGGGCAACTCGTGCCGCAAATCTTCGATGCGGATATGGCGTGCGAAGCGGCAGACAGCTTTCAGTCGAGCGTCGCGTTGCGCAATTGACGGTCCCAGTGCGGCCCAATCGATGGCTGTTTGCGTTTGAACATACGCCTGTCCGCGCTCAGCCGCGAAGCCGGCGAAGCTTTTGAGCAAATACTCGGCGTTCGACATCGCAAAGCCCGTGGCACGGCGCAGTGCGAGATAGGTCTCGATGGTCTTCAACATCAGAGCGCCTCCGGCCATGGCTGTGCCACCTGCCTCAGAAGAGTGACATCGGCTTTGGCGTAGTGGGCCGTCGTGTCGATACCCCTATGCCGGAGGACCAGACCGATCTTGTCGAGCGGCACCCCGTGGCGCAGCATCTCGGTCGCCGCGGTGTGCCGCAGGACGTGCGCCCCCTTGAACGGTGGCACGAGCCCAGCCCGCTTCATGATGCGCCTGACCACCGATGAGACGGCATCACCGTTCAGGAACGGGCGAGTGGGCGCGATCGTGCTCAGGAACACCCGATCACTTCGGCAAAAAGACGGTCGGCATTCGAGGTAGGCCGCGACCGCATCCCCGACGTCCTGGGGCAGCGGCAAGCGAACTTCATGGCGCGACTTGCCCGTAACCCGCAGCGAACCGGCCTGCCACTCGATATCGATGAGGCGGAGCTGTGCCACGTCGCCAGCCCGAAGTCCGAGGCGAGCCAACAGCAGTACAATGGCGCGATCCCGCCTGCGCGCGCCGGCGTCTCCATCGCAGGCGGCAATCAAGCGGCTGACCTGTTCGCCCGATAGATATCGCGGCATCTCGGCAAGCTGCCAATGCGCGTAGGCCGGAACGGCATTGTCGAGGCCGGTCAGGCAGTGCCCTTGCATGGCGACGTAGCGTAAGAACGCCCGCAGGCTCGTGGTCATCTTCTCGATAGTGCCGCGCCCGCATGTGCTCGCGCGCGTCATGAAATAGCAGCGAATATCGGCGGGACACCAATGTGTCGGGTCCGCTCCAAGTGCTGCCATAAAACTGATCGCATCGCGCGCGTATAGCCCGATGGTCGCATCAGATGCCCCGCGATGCTTGCTGAGCCATGCTTTAAAGCCCGCGACCAGCTGCGGTTCAGCAGGGCGCATCGCGGCGACTGCGGGCTTGCACACGCCTATTTTCTCGAGGTGCCGACGAAAGAGCCTCGCACCGTAGATGTGATGGTTACGGCGCCCTCCCTTGGCGCGCGGACATCGGCAAGTCCTCAAATGCTGTTCGAACGCTGCTAAATCGATGTCGCTCACGCTGGCATCGCGCCCGGCCATCACGTGGCCGACGTGAGATGCGGCCCGCAGATAGCGTACCGCCGTATCAGATCCATAGCCCTGCCGTTCGAGCGCTCCGGCAAAGCCATCTAGAAATGGTCCGCACGGCCCGCTGCGCAGATGCTCCAGCGTCTTCGACGCAGAAAAGTAGATCTCCAACATGTTTGTCCTCGCTCGTATCGGCCATCCGAGGCCGAGCAGACGGGGCACCACCGGCGCCATGTTATGAAGAGTGAAAATCGACGATTCACGGGAAAATACTGGCGGTGCAGTCGCCAGCTCCCCATTATTGGATCTGCCCATAAGACACGAGTTGTAGGCGACCCGCCAGTGCCCGCAGTCTTCGCAGGCCTCGACGTGACCGCCCAGCGCGGCGGTGCGGCAGTTCTCGATGGCCGTCATGACCTTGAGCTGGCCGAGGCTGAGATGCCCGGCATGGACCGCGCGATAGGCCGGCCCGCTACTCCGAAAGATATCGGCGACCTCGAGTGAGGTGCGCACCGGCTCAACCGGGAGGTGCCCTGCCTTCCATCACGGCCACGACGTGGTCGAGCGGGCTGGCCACCGCCCGCATCGTCTTGCTCGAGACCTGGGTATAGATGCCGGTCGTGTTGATGTTCACGTGTCCCAGCAGCACCTGGATGACCCGGATATTCGTGGAGGCTAAAAGCAGATTGGGTCCAGGGGCGCGATAGGCCTGGTTCTCGGACCGCCAGTCGCGCAGCACCTACTCGATAGCGGTTTCGACACTGGTCCGATCGCCGCACCGCTGCGCGCCTACCGCCGATCCGGTTTGCGTCCTGTTCCTTCGAGCGATAATATCGCCATCCGACGCTAAAGCATCTCGAGTGGACGGCGGTCGCGTGGCCTGGGAAATGCCGCGTCGAGTGTCGCAAGCTGAGCGTCGGAAAGAACGATATCGGCGGCCGCCCGGTTCTCCCGCACATGCGCGACTGAACTCGCTTTCGGGATGGCGATGAGACCGTCGCGCCGCAAGGTCCACGCAAGTGCGACCTGCACCGGGGTTGCACCAACCTCGGCTGCAATTGTGGCGAGAGCGGGGTGGGTAGAAAGTCGTCCCTGTTCGACCGGACTATACGCCATAACCGGTATGTTATGCTCGGCGAGCCACGGCAGCATGTCCAATTCCGGGCCTCGCCGGACCAGATTGTAGAGAATCTGATCGGTCACGCAGGCATCCCCGCCGGCAGCGACAAGCTCTTCCATATCGTCGGTATCGAGATTGCTAACACCCCAATGCCGGATCTTTCCTGCCGATTTGAGCGCCTCCAATGCCTCCACTGTCTCAGCGAGCGACACCGACCCCCGCCAGTGGAGAAGGTAGAGGTCGAGCCGGTCGGTACCGAGCCGCTTCAGGCTTGCCTCGCACGTGCCGGCAAGGCGGGAGCGCGATGCATTGTGCGGATATACCTTGCTGACGATGAACAACTGGTCGCGAACGCTGCCCAGTGCCTCGGATATCAGCGTTTCCGCCGCACCATCGCCGTACATTTCAGCCGTATCGATGAGCGTCATGCCCAGTTCGACACCGGCGCGTAACGCAGTCATCTCATCGGCTCGGCGCTCGGCACGTTCGCCCATCTTCCAGGTGCCTTGACCCAATGAAGGAACCACGTCTCCGCCCGGCAGTGTCACGTGTTTCATGTGTTTTCGTCCTGTGAGATGAGTTTGATTATTTGATGGCGGAAGGCAGGCAGGAAGAAGAACATCCTGTAACGATCATACCGCAGCCGGCCATCGATCGAGCGCCATTTTGGCGATGGAGAGCAGTTCAGTGATCGTAGCGCCGTCGCGCGCCTGAACGGACATGCCTTCCATGACCGTATTGAAGAATTTGCCCAGCACGGCCGGATCGGCATTGGGCGCAAGCTCGCCCTGCGCGGAGCCGCGATGCAGACGCTCGATCAGGAGGGCCTCCGCCGCGATACGCTTGTCGCGCAGCAGGCATTCGATGGCGGCGGACGCCGGCGAAACGGCTGCCGCTGCCGAATACATGAAGCAGCCGGCCGGCGTTCCAGGTTCCGAGAATGATGACGCCGCTCGTTCCAGCAGGCCTTTGACGGCCTCGAAGGTGGACAACGCCGGATCGTTGATGGGTGCATAGAGGTGCACGCTGAACGTCGCGGCGTAGCGCTCGATCACCGCCGCGAACAGCCCCGCCTTGTTGTCAAACGCCGCATAGAGACTGGCGGCGGCGACGCCAGTCTCCGCCACCAGATCGGCCATAGACGTCGCCTCGTAGCCGCGTTGCCAGAACAGCCGTACCGCCTTGTCGAGCGCAGCGTCGGTGTCGAACGCGCGAGGGCGACCTGCGCCGCGGCGGACTTTCGTCTCTGTCATCACTGGTGTCCGATATGGAATGATCGATAAATAATATCTTGAAACTGGAGGAGCACACGGATACAGAACGATCATTAAATAATCAAGGAGTGTCCCATGAGCCGCATTGTCCGCATCCACGAATATGGCGACGCCAGCGTCCTCAGGATCGAAGATGTGGCAGTGCCCGCGCCCGCGGTCGACGAAGTGCAGATCGCGGTGAAGGCGATTGGCATAAACCGTGCCGAGGTGATGTTCCGCAAGCATGCCTACCTTCAGGAAGCGGAGTTCCCGAGCCGCCTCGGCTACGAGGCCGCCGGCACCGTCCTTACGGTGGGCGCGGACGTGACCGGGTTTGCGGAAGGCGAAGCCGTCAGCGTCATCCCCCCGCTCGATATCGCGCGCTGGGGCACCTATGGCGAGGTCGCCAACGTGCCCGCCCGCCTCGTCGTCAAGCATCCAGCGGCGCTGTCGTTCGAGGAAGCGGCGGCCGTGTGGATGCAGTATGTCACCGCCTGGGGTGCGCTGGTTGAGCAGGCGAAGCTCGGCAAGGGCGATTTCGTCATCGTCACCGCTGCTTCCAGCAGCGTCGGCCTTGCTGCCTTCCAGATTGCGCGGGTGGTCGGCGCGACGGTAATCGCGACGACGCGTACCGGCGCCAAGCGCCAGGCCCTGCTTGATGCCGGTGCACATCATGTCGTGGCGACCGAGCAAGAGGATCTGGTAGCGAGGGTGATGGAGATAACCGATGGTGCAGGTGCGCGCGTGGTGCTCGACCCGGTCGGAGGCCCGTCGTTCGAGCCGTTGACCGCGAGCATGGCACGCGGCGGCATCCTGCTCGAATATGGCGCGCTCAGCGGTGAACCGACGCCGTTCCCTTTGTTCTCCGTGCTGGGCAAGAGCCTAACGCTCAAGGGGTATCTCTACAGCGAGATCGTCTCGGACGATGCCGCCCTCGATCGCGCCAAGGCGTTCATCGTGGCGGGACTTGAATCGGGCGCGCTGAAGCCGCGGATCGCGCGCACTTTCACACTCGACGCCATCCAGGACGCGCACCGCTTCCTCGAATCGAACGACCAGATCGGCAAGGTCGTCGTTACGGTCTGACCCGCACACCGGGGGAGTGAGCGATTGCTCCCCCCTTCTCCGACAGAGGATCGGACCGTCGGCGCCCATGAATTTGCGCTGACGCAACGGCCTCGCACCAGCAATCAGTTTAACTCAACGAGGGTATCCCAACATGAAATCTCGCGCCGCTGTAGCCTTCGAGGCGGGCAAGCCACTCGAAATCGTCGAGATCGATGTCGCCCCGCCCCGGAAAGGCGAGGTCCTCATACGGGTGACGCACACCGGCGTGTGTCACACCGATGCGTACACGCTGGCGGGGAGTGACCCGGAGGGCGTTTTCCCGGTGGTTCTGGGCCACGAGGGCGCGGGCGTCGTTGTCGAGGTCGGTGAAGGCGTCACCAGCGTCGTTCCGGGCGATCACGTGATTCCGCTCTACACCGCCGAGTGCGGCAAGTGCGACTTCTGCCTGTCAGGCAAGACCAACCTGTGCGTCGCTGTCCGCGAAACGCAGGGCAAGGGTTTGATGCCCGATGGGACCACCCGCTTTTCGTACAATGGTCAGCCCCTCTATCATTACATGGGCTGTTCAACCTTCAGCGAATATACTGTTGTCGCCGAAGTCTCGCTCGCCAAGATCAATCCCGAGGCAAACCCCGAACATGTCTGCCTGCTCGGCTGCGGCGTCACGACCGGCATCGGCGCAGTCCACAATACCGCCAAGGTCCAGCCCGGAGACTCGGTCGCCGTGTTCGGCCTCGGCGGCATCGGCCTCGCGGCGATTCAGGGTGCGCGCCAGGCGAAGGCGGGTCGCATCATCGCCATCGACACCAATCCGTCCAAGTTCGAGCTGGCACGCCAGTTCGGTGCGACCGAGTGCATCAACCCCAAGGACCACGACAAACCCATCCAGCAAGTGCTGATCGAAATGACGGGCTGGGGCATCGATCATACTTTCGAGTGTATCGGCAACGTCCAAGTGATGCGCGCCGCGCTTGAATCAGCGCACCGTGGCTGGGGTCAGTCGATCGTGATTGGCGTTGCCCGCGCGGGCGAGGAAATCTCCACCCGCCCATTCCAGCTCGTCACGGGGCGCGTATGGAAGGGGTCCGCTTTCGGCGGCGTCAAGGGACGGACACAGCTCCCCGGCATGGTCGAGGACGCGATGAGAGGCGATATCGATCTGGCCCCGTTCGTTACCCACACGATGGGTTTGGAGGAGATCAACGAGGCCTTCGAACTGATGCACGAAGGCAAGTCGATCCGCACGGTCATTCACTACTGACCCGCCGATCCGAAGTGGCGCGAGGCGCTCGGATCGACAACTCGGCCGTCATCATGGGCCGACCCCGGCCATGATGACGCGCGCTCTGGCAAATGGGCAACGCGTCGCGATGCGGTAAAAGCGCCGTGCGGTCGTTACATGCCGATAGCGGCACGGACGAGGGCCGCCTGGCCCAGGTGCTTACCGGCGGAGTGTGTGTGGCCTCGTCGCGCGACCCCATGGGGAAAATGGTTTTGTCGCAACCTTTGTCTAATGCTGGAAAATATTTCAAAGGTGCCGAACATCAGGCCAGCCTAGCCGTTGGATGTATTGAGTAGAAAATGCATTCATCTTTTACCCGACCGTAATGAACACGGGCCGCACGGGCGGATATGGCAGGAAGACTGAATTGAAGAACAAGGATATACACGCGACGAGGCCGGCCACCGATCAAGGGCATGCGGGGCCGCCCGCCTGCGTGCAAGTTCGCGGCGCGCGCCAGAACAATCTCAAAAATGTCGACGTCGATGTACCGCGCGACGCCTTCGTGGTGTTCACCGGCATATCGGGCTCAGGCAAGTCATCGCTCGCGTTCGGCACCCTTTATGCCGAAGCCCAGCGGCGTTATCTGGAATCGGTTGCGCCTTATGCCCGTCGCCTGATCGACCAGGCCGGCGTGCCGGAGGTCGACGCGATCGACGGTTTGCCGCCTGCGGTCGCGTTGCAGCAGCAGCGCGGCTCGGCCAACGCGCGCTCCTCGGTCGGCAGCGTGACGACGCTCTCCAGCCTGGTGCGGATGCTCTATTCGCGCATCGGCGAATATCCGCGCCATCAACCCATGCTCTATGCGGAGGATTTCTCCCCCAACACGGTCGCGGGGGCCTGCGCGACCTGCCACGGCATCGGCCGCGGCTATGACGCGACCGAAGAGACCATGGTTCCTGACGCCAGCCTCACCATTCGCGACCGGGCGATCGCCGCCTGGCCAACGGCGTGGCATGGGCAGAACCTGCGCGATATCCTCGTTTCGCTCGGCTATGACGTCGATACGCCGTGGCGCGAGCTGCCGAAAAAGGATCGCGACTGGATCCTTTTCACCGAAGAGGCGCCGACGGTGCCGGTCTATGCGGGCCTGACGCCCGAACAGACCCGGGCGGCGCTCAAGCGCCGCCTGGAGCCGAGCTATCAGGGCACCTTCACCGGCGCGCGCCGCTATGTGCTGGAAACCTTCGCCAACACGAAAAGCGCGCTGATGAAGAAGCGCGTCTCGCAATATATCATCGGCCGCGATTGCCCGACCTGCGACGGCAAGCGCCTGAAGCGCGAAGCCCTGTCCGTGAAGTTCGCGGGCCTCGACATCGCCGAGTTCGGCGACCTGACGGTGCTCAAGCTGAAGGACTTGCTGATGCCCGTCGCGCAAGGCGCGTATGGGGCGGTCTCCGCCCCCTCGAAGGGCCATGTTCTGGAGAAAGCGGCCCGCGATGCAGCGGTCGAACAACGGGTTGCGGCGGGCGGCTCTGCGCACAAGAACGCGCCCGACGTACGCCGCACGCCCAATCTCTCCGACGAGAAGCGGATCGCCGCCCAACGCCTTGCCTGCGAATTGATCGAGCGGCTGGACCCGCTGATCGATCTAGGCCTTGGTTACATTTCGCTCGACCGCAGCACGCCGACGCTCTCCTCCGGAGAGCTGCAGCGCTTGCGGCTTGCCACGCAATTGTCGTCACAGCTTTTCGGCGTGGTCTATGTGCTCGACGAGCCTTCGGCAGGGTTGCACCCGGCAGATGGCGACGCCTTGCTCACCATCCTCGAGCGTCTCAAGGCGGCGGGCAACTCTCTGTTCGTCGTCGAACATGATCTCGACGTGATCCGCCGCGCGGAATGGCTCGTCGATGTCGGGCCAGGAGCCGGGGAAAAGGGCGGTGAAGTCCTCTACAGCGGGCCGATAGAGGGGCTCGCCGACGTCGAGACTTCGATCACCCGCCGCTACCTGTTCGCAGAGCCGCTCCGCAGTGAGCGCACACCGCGCGATCCCAAGGCATGGCTACGCCTGGAAGGGATCAGGCGGAACAATCTCCATGGTCTCGACGCCGAGTTTCCCATCGGCTGCTTCACCGCTGTCACCGGCGTTTCGGGATCGGGCAAATCCAGTCTTGTCAGTCAGGCGCTGCCCGAGCTCGTCACGGAACACCTCGGCGGCTCCCCCGTGGCCGAGGAGGAGGATATCGATCCGCTGCTCGATGTTGCGCAGAACGACACTGAAGGACGCCTTGTCGCAGGCATGGAGCATGTTCGCAGGCTGGTGCGGGTCGATCAGAAACCGATCGGCCGCACGCCGCGCTCGAACCTATCCACCTACAGCGGCATGTTCGACCATGTGCGACGGATCTTCGCTGATACGCCGCTCGCCCGCCGGCGGCATTACAGCCCGGGAAGGTTCTCGTTCAACGTCGCGCAAGGCCGCTGCCCGGTGTGCGAGGGCGAGGGATACGTCATGGTGGAGCTGCTGTTCCTGCCGAGCGTTTTTGCCCCGTGCTCGACCTGTCATGGCTCTCGCTACAACCCGCAAACGCTCGAAGTCGAATGGAACGGGCGCAATATCGCCCAGGTGCTCGAACTGACGGTCGACGATGCGTGCGATTTCTTCGCTGGCGAGGCATCGGTGATGCGCTCCCTCGACGTGTTGCGGGAGATCGGTCTTGGCTATCTGAGGCTTGGTCAGCCGGCGACCGAGCTGTCTGGCGGGGAGGCGCAGCGCATCAAGCTGGCGACTGAACTGCAACGCGCTCAACGCGGTAACACGATCTACATCCTCGACGAGCCAACATCGGGGCTTCACCCCTCCGATGCCGACCGGTTGATGCAACACCTGCAGGGCCTCGTAGACGCCGGCAATACCGTCGTAGTCGTCGAACATGACATGCGCGCCATCGCACAGGTGGACTGGATCATCGACCTGGGACCGGGGGCCGGTGAAGATGGGGGCCGTATCGTTGCCAGCGGCGTCCCTGGCGTCGTTGCGGAAGCGGAAGGCAGTCTCACCGCCCGCTATCTCAAGGCGGCACTATAGGTCGTAAATCTGGCCGAACGCACGTTCCATAAGGTGCATCTCAACCACACGCTGGAATGGGTCGAATCTGGAAGCGGGAGCCGGCGATGTGTCACCGCGGTTGACGCGGCTCAGGGTTTGAGTGCCCGTCAGATGCGCCGTGTTCGTGTGATACGCGGCGTGGCGGACGGCCAATCGCTGACCATCCGCCACGCTTACTTTGTGAGGGCCTTCTCCAGGGAGAGGGCCCTCACATGGTTCGTCGAAACGCCCCGTCTTAATTCCCTGCTGCGATTTCCTCGACGAGCTTGGCACAGAAGGCGGGCAGATCATCGGGATCGCGGCTGGTAACAAGGCCGTTGTCGACCACGACTTCCTCATTGGCCCATGTACCGCCGGCGTTCTCGATATCGACCTTCAGCGTCGGGTAGGACGTCAAGGTGCGACCCTCAAGCACGCCCGCCTCGATCAATGTCCAGGGTGCATGGCATATCGCCGCAACAGGTTTCTTCTGGTCGAAGAAAGCCCGGATGAAACCAATTGCCTCGACATTGCCGCGCAGCTTGTCGGCACCGACCGTCCCTCCGGGCACAACAAGTCCGTCGAAATCGTCGGCTTTGACCTCGGCAAACGTCTTGTCGATAGTATAGCTGCCGCCCTCGTCAAGGTCGCTATTGACTGTGCGAGCCACGCCCGCTTCAAAACTGACCACGGTCACTTTGCCGCCAGCCTCCTCGATAGCTTGCTTGGGCTTCGAGAATTCTGGCTCTTCCGTCCCGCGGGGCGCGATCAGAACGGCAACTGATTTGCCCTCTAACGTCATAACTTATTCCCTATTCCGTAGAAGACTAAGGTCAGGCGGTCGGCTTAAGCACGACCTTTGTCCATCCATCATCGCGCGCATCGAAATGCTTGTAGGCGTCGGGTGCCTGATCAAGCGGCAGGCGGTGCGAGATGATTTGGGCAGGATTGGCCCGGTCTTGCTCGATAAGCTTCATCAGTCGCCGGTTGTAGTGCTTTACATTGCACTGGCCGGTGCCGATCTTCTGGCCCTTGAACCAGAAGTTGCCGAAGTCGAACGCCATCTTGCCTTCCTTCTGGAGATCGTCGGGCGCGTTCGGGTCTTCCGGAATGAACACGCCGACGACGCCGATTCCACCGGTGGCCTTCGTGCTCTTGACGAGGCAGTTCATCGTGTAATTGCTGCGCTCCTTGCCGTGGCGATCGCAACACTGATACCCGACCGCCTCGACCCCCCGGGCGGTCCCGAGGCCGCCGGTCGCGTCAAGGATCTGTTGGGCGGGATCGCCCTTGCGCATGTCGATCGGAATGGCGCCCATCGCCTCGGCCAGTTTCAGGCGGTCATCGTGAGAATCGACCACGAAGATCTGAGAGGCACCGCGGATTTCGGCTGAGTGCGCGGCCATCAGACCGACCGGACCGGCGCCGTAGATAGCGATGCTTTCGCCAGGCAGGAAACCGGACAGTTCGACGCCATGCCAACCCGTGGGGAAGATGTCGGAGAGCATGACATAGTCATCCTCCTTCTCTTCGGCGTCTTCGGGCAGCTTCAGACAATTGAAGTCCGCATAAGGAACGCGCATCAACTCGGCCTGACCACCTTGCCACGGACCCATCTCGGCAAAGCCATACGCCGCGCCGGCGGTTCCAGGGTTGGTCGTGAGGCAAAATCCCGTCAAACCGCGTTCGCAGTTTTCGCAGAAACCGCAACCGACGTTGAACGGCATGCACACGCGATCGCCCTTCTTGATACGATCGACGGCAGAACCGACTTCGACGACCTCGCCAAGGTTTTCGTGACCGAAGACCCTGCCCTTCTCGAAGCTGGTCCGGCCCTCATACATGTGAAGGTCCGACCCGCAGATATTGGTCGTGGTCAGCCGGATGATAACATCGGTCTGCTTTTCGATCTTGGGATCATCTATGGTGTTGACAGAAACATCTTTGGGCCCGTTGTACACGACAGCTTTCACGGATCTTTACCTTTCGCAGTTATTCTTCAATGCGTCATCAAATCGAGAGCTTGCTGATGATCCGGGCCATCGCAACGGCGGGGGACATCGCGCCCTTCCAAGTGATCTCAGTTTCCTGAACCTTATGCTACCCGAGAGGTTCCTTCCCGCAGGGCCATCCTGGGATCGGTTCGCGGCGGTTTTATGAATGATGTAGCCAGAACGGCCGAATAACGCGCCAAATTGAAGTGCTCAAAAAATCTCCAACGAAGCAATGATGTCGTTACGTCGCGACACATCAACGGCGCCTTATCAGCAAATTCAGAGGTTTGATAAGCGCAAAAGACAAGGCCATCCACTATCGCGGATGGCCTGTCGTATTCATTTACTCATTTCTCGGTTCGGCCGGGGCATCCATTCGGGATGGAGACACGAGCCTTACACTGCAGCCAAACGGCAGCTTAGGGTGCCGACCGCTCCGCTATTTCGCGGCCAGCAGGGTGAACTTGTGAATCTGCGGCGGTTCGGAAAACAGTTCGTCTGCCTTGTCCATCAGTGCGGCGGCAACCTTGCCGTCAAGATGGGCCTGGCGATCATCCTCTGTGTCGAACGTATCGAAGATCGCGTACGCACCGGGACCTTCCTCGATCGCATACCAGGTCAGAGTGCCCGGCTCAGCTTGAACGAGCGGCAATGCCGAGGTGAGGAAATCGGCGACATCGCGCTCTTTTCCGGGCTTGGCCTTCAGTGGTATATACAGGGCAAGTTTGGGCATAAATGACTCCTCAAGTGAAACGGACAGATATTATTCGGCAAAGTAACGGACGAGCAGACCGGTACGTTCCCCATGAGGCGGAGCACACGCGGCCCCGCCTCCTCGTCGAAATCAGAACTCCTGTGCGGTCGGCCGGATGACGATCGCGTTGACATCGACGTCATCAGGTTGTTCGACAGCGAACGCGATAGCACGCGCCACCGATGCCGCCGGGATGGCCTGCTTGTAGAAGTCCAGCACCGTCTCGGCAGCCGTGCCGGATGTCGTGAACTTCAGATTGCTTTCGACAGCTCCAGGCTCGATTGACGTGACCCGGACCTTTTCCCCCACTTCGTGGCGCAAGCCCTCGCTGATCGCGCTGACGGCAAACTTTGTGCCGGAGTAGACCGTGCCGCCCGGTGCGAAGACCTTGATGCCCGCAACCGAGCTCAGGTTGATGATGTGACCGCTGCCCTGCTCGAGAAAACCGGGAAGGGCCGCCGCGATGCCGTAGAGCGTACCCTTCAGATTGACGTCGATCATCTGGTCCCACTCGTCGGTATTGACCTCGGCCATCGGACGGATCGGCATGAGCCCGGCGTTGTTGATCAGCACGTCGAGGCGGCCGAAGTCGGCGACGATCGCGGCGACGACAGACTGGACCGCCGACTTGTCGGTTACGTCGAGCGCGTAACTACGTGCCGTGCCGCCGCTTGCGGCGATGTCCGCGACGACCTCGTCGAGCCTGTCCTTGCGCCGGGCGGCGATGGCCACCTTGGCGCCGCGTTCAGCGAGAAGCCGCGCGGTTTCTGCGCCGATACCGGTGCTGCCGCCGGTGATGAGAACAACCTTGCCTTCGATACCCTTGGTCATGACTGTATTCCTTCAAGTCAGTTGTTGATTTTTCGCCGGATCGCGGCCCCGCGCGAGCCCGCCCGGCCTGATGGGGTCACTGCGAGCGCAACAGGACGGGACCGGCGCCCACCTTGATGCGGAGCAGTTCGTAGGGCTTGCGGCGCAAGTCCCGCCCGCCGTGGAAGCCTGGCTGGCGGTGAAGCTGGTTGGCGATGAAGTAGAGGTAAGGCACCGCCTTGCCGTCGACCAACTCGGCCACCGTGAACGGCGCGTTGTCGCCCCATTGCGGGAAGTTGACAAAAATGCGCCCGTTGGGGGCGACGGTCACGCCAGTCGGCATCGCGCCATCGAAGGTCGCGACCTGTTCGATCTGGGGCGCGGATGCACTCTCGCGGGTCGACGGCCGCCAGCTGAGATGCTTGCCTCGCGACCGAGACGTGTATGGGCGCACCGTTGCTACCTGCACTTTGAACGGCGTCGACGTTGCGGAAACCATGGTGCGCCGTGGCCTTGCGATCGTCCTCGACAACGGATCTGCGCTCTATCGCCAGCATGAGACGCAAAGCAAGGCGGCGAGGGCGGGCATCTGGGCTTCCGACTTCCAGCCCCCTGCAGCTTACCGTGCCGCCAATCGGCGAGCCAGTGCGCCGACACCGGCAAGTCCAGTCCCCCGGACCGTCGTACCTCGCCAAGGGGCGCCGGCAGCATCATCGAGCATGTGGCGGTCCTGCGCCGCAGCGAGAGCAGCGGGCGCCGCCCCGGTCTACCGAGGCCAGCCCGGCTACAATCCCAATCTCGATGGAGACAACGATGGTATCGCCTGCGAGCCGTACCGAGGCCGGCGTTGAGCTTTGCTCAGATATAAATTCTGAAAGCGAAATATGCAGCCGCACCCGACCATGTGCCCACTGCGAATGCCACGCCTAAAAGCAGGGATACCTTCGTCCGGGATCTAGTACTGCTTTTCTCAGTGCTCACGAGGCCCTCTTCTACGTCTCACCTGACGGTAGCGATTTGCAGGCTGGCGTCAGTAAGACGCAAGGAATCTCAGCCGGCCAGATATAAATTCAGTTTGGCATCGACACTTCACCAATCAAGTAGATGATCGCCCCCAAAATGGCGCCCGTAACGAACAACAGTGACGTTCGGTCTTGCTTGCTGAGGTTAAACAAGGGAGCCTCCGATTAACGATCCTGCAGCCTATCATCGATCTCGCAGTGCCCGCAACTGCTCTAGAACCCACGAACAATCACCAGTTCACGCCGCGTCAGCCTAGCCTCCGTTCAACAAGAATTCTGCGATGCTCACAATTGAGCGGTCAAAGGCAACCCAAGCAACACAAATGGTCAGGAGAGAGAGGGGGAAAGGGAGTGGTGTTCGAAAATTGTCGAACGCCAGAAGAAGGTGAAATCCCATGATCCAGACCGTCAAGCTCGCCAAGCTGGTCCTCTCCGACATCAACGTCCGCAAGGCCGGTGACGACCTGATCGAACAGTTCGCCGCCGACATTTCCGCGCGCGGCATCCTGCAGAACCTCATTGTCACGCCGCTCAAGAAACCCCGCGGCTCCTTCGCCGTCATCGCGGGCAGCCGCCGCTTTCGAGCGCTGACCCTACTGGCAGAGCGCGGCGACATCGTAGCGGCCGACTACGACGTTCCGGTCCTGCTGCTCAGCGGCGACGACGCCACCCTGTCCGAGACCTCGCTGGCTGAGAACTTCCAGCGCCTTGCCATGACGCCGGCCGATGAATGCCGCGCCTTCCAGCACTTCCTCGGCCAGAACGGCGATATCGATGCCGTTGCCAAGCGGTTCGGCATCACCCGCCGCTTCGTCGAAGGCCGCCTTCGGCTTGCCGGACTGGCAGAGCCCATCTTCGAGGCCCTCGCATCGGGCGAAATGACCCTCGACATGGCCAAGGCCTACGCCTCGACCGAAAGCCACGAGCGCCAGATGCTGGTGTGGAACAGCTACGGCAAGAGCGCTTACAACGGCGCCGACACCATCCGCCGCGTGATCGCCAACGAGAGCATGAAATCGACCGACCCAGTGGCCCGCCTAGTCGGCCAGGAAGCCTACGTTGCCGCCGGCGGCATCGTCGATCGCGACCTGTTCAGCGACGCCGGCGACCGCTGGAGCAACCCCGAAATCGCCCAGAGCCTGGCGGCCGCGCTGATGGAAGCCGAGGCCAGGCGCATCGGTGACGAGAAGGGCCTCGCCTGGATCAGGCCGATCGCCAGCGCCAGCACCTGGGAAGCCGCGCGGGGTCTCCACCGCGTCAACCTGCCCGAAGTCCCGGCCAGCGACGAGGAAGAAGCGCGGCTCGCGGTGATCGATGCCCGCCTCGAGGTGCTCGGCACCGAGATGGAGAACGAGGACCTCGACGAGGCGGTCTTCGCGGCGCTCGATACCGAGTACGACGCCCTCACCGAGGAGGCGAACCAGATCCGGCATTATCGGCCCAAGATCCTTCCCCCTGAACTCGCACCGCGCATCGGCATGTTCCTGACGCTCTCCCAGACGGGCGAGATGGAACTCGACGACGACTACTACAGCGAGACGCCGCTGCGCGTCACCATGGTCGAACCCGAGGAATCGGACAGCGACACCGAAGGCGAGGGCGAGGGTGATGCCGATGGCGAGCACGGCGATGCCGCGACCGGCGAGACGATCGCGCCTACCTTCCGCATCGAAGAAGGCCCCGTCAGCACCAACGGTGGAACCGGCATGACTGGCGGCACCGCCGCCGCGGTCGACCCGGACAGGGCGGCACCAGGCGGCAAGGCGCTGAGCCAGGTCCTGCTCGATCAGCTTTCCGTACAGCGCCGCGACGTCCTGGGGGCAGCGATCATCGCCAACCCCGCGCTCGCTCTCGATTACATGCTGTTCATCATGGTCGACGCCCGCACCGGCGACGGCTCGCACAGCGGCACCACCATCCGGTCCAGCCACCCGCAGGATCCGATGCTCGCCAACAACGTGCCCGACACCCGCGCGCGTGATTACCTCGCCGAGGTCCGCGAGGGGCTCGATGCGAGCTGGACGAGCTCGAACGACAAGGTGTCCCGGTTCGAGGCCTTCCGCATCCTCGACGACGAAACCAAGTCCGCCTGGCTGGCCTGGGTCGTGGCGGCATCGTTCGAAGCCAAGGACAGCTACACCGTCCACCAGAACCCGCTCCAGAACCGGCTCGCGACCATCCTCGAAGTCGATGTGGCAACCTGGTGGCGGCCGACCAGCGAGAACTTCTTCGACCGCGTATCGAAGGGCACGCTGCTCTCGCTGCTCGACGAAGTCGGCGGCCCCGCGCTGTCGAGCCGTCACGCCAGCCAGAAGAAGACCGAGATTTCGGCATCCTGCGAGAAGCTGTTCGCCGGCGAGGCGGTGATCGAGGCCGACATCAAGGAGGCGGCCCTGGCTTGGGTGCCGAGCGCCATGCGCTTCAACGACGTGGAAACGGTCGCCGCCATCGATGACGGCGAACCCGAGGCCGAAGGCGATGACGATCTCGCCAGCCTGATCGGCGAAGACGACGGCGGCCCGGACGACGGCGACGACGGGGAAGCCGGTCCCATCGACGATGACCTTGGCCTGGGCGATGCCGAGTCCGGCGCTCCCATCGATGACGATATGAACCACCAGGCCATCGCCGCCGAATAACCCGCCACCTCCTTCTGGGCGAACTCGCCGCCGGCTCCTCTCACCGGGACGCCGGCGGTCCTTTTTCTCACCGATCGAGGAAGCTATCCATGTCCACTTCCCACCGGCGCCGGCGCGACATCGCGGCCGAAGTCACCCGTACCATCATCGCCAGGCTCGAAGCCGGCACCCCGCCATGGTCTCGGCCCTGGTCACTGACCGGGGAGGGCGGCCGTCCCCTTCGCCACGAAGGCACGCCCTACAATGGGATAAACTGCCTGTGGCTGTGGTCCATCGCCGACGCCTGCGGCTATCGCAGCCGGTACTGGATGACCGCGAAGCAGGCGCGCGACCTGGGCGGCAACGTCCGGCGTGATGCCCGTCCCTCGATGTCGATCTACGCCTCGAGCTTCCGCAAGGCCGGCGCTCCTGGTCTAATGAGCGAAACCCCGTCCCGCCTGATCCGCTTTCTGCGGCACTACACCGTCTACAACGCCGACGAAATCGACGGGCTTCCCAGCTACTACTACCCCCGCGACGTGGCGCCGACCCCGACCCTGTTGTCCCTGCGGCAAAAGGAGATCGATGCCTTCTTCGCCGCCATTCCGGCCGAGGTACGCGAAGGCGGAGACCGCGCCTATTTCCATCCGTTGCTCGATTACGTGCAGATGCCCAAGGCCGGGAGCTTCCGCTCGGCAGATGCGCGTGCATCCACGCTCGGACACGAATTGTCCCACTGGACGGGCGGAGCAGCCCGGCTCGACCGCACATTTGGCAAGCGCTTCGGCGACGATGCATACGCCGTGGAAGAGCTAGTCGCTACATTGTCTGAAGCGATGATTTGCGCCGAACTCGGCCTCCCGACCGAACTTCACGACAGCCACGCGAGCTACATTGGCAGCTGGTTATCGTGCCTTCGCGCCGACAAGCGCGTGCTGTTCACGGCCGCTTCCAAGGCTGACCAGGCTTTCAATTATCTGCGCGCCTTCAGCCGGGCTGAAGCAACCGCCACGCCCCAAAAGCTGGCCGCATGACCCTCACAATCAGGAGACCCCGACATGGGTTGGCTCTTCATGAACCGCTATCACATGGGCGGACACGACACGCCCAAGGCCTATCTCGACGCCCAGTTCACTTACTCGCGCGAGCAGGACGACGGTGGCACCCGCGGCCTGAAGGTCCTCGAATCCGCGTGCGCAGGCAACCGCGTCTATTATGCCGCCGCCCAGGTGATCGAGGACGGCAAGCCCGGCGACGTTTTTGCCATTGTCTGCCTCGTGCGCTGGAACCCGAGGAGCACGACGGGAGACCATTTTGGATACAAGGACATGGACGAATCCATGGGGCCTTGTGAAGACGGCTGCCCGGAACGGATTCTCAGCCTGCTGACCCCGACGACGCGCGAACACGCCCTCGACTGGCGGCGCCGCTGCCTGGCCCGCCTGCAGAAACGTCGCCGCAGGATCGAGCACGGCATGCGGATCAAACTGGCGCAGCCGCTCACCTTCACCGATGGCCATGAAGGTGATGAGTTCATCGTCGTCAAACGCGGCGGCTCCATCACTTTCCGTCCGGCCAATGGACACGGCTACTACCGGATCCGCAATTTCCGCGACCTCGACTGGTCGGTTGTTCCCGAGACGAAGGTGCATCGCACCGTGTTCGGGGCTGCCAGTGTACCTTTGACAGCGACAGGGTGACCCGATGGATTTTTCCCAACTGCGCGGCCGCCTCTGCAGCCGCCACCATGCCGACAGGATCGCCCAGCGCCTGCAGGACGAAGGCATTCCCTCCATTGTCATACCCGGGTCCGGGCCGTTGCAGCCCTGGCGGGTCATCGAAACCGACCAACACACGCCCCGGACTGTTTTCAGACGGAATCGCAACTGTGTTCGCTAAATCACTTCACCGCTGCTACAAAAAGTGGATCGGGCGATTAACATGCATCGCTATTTCCGAAACGCTCTACTCCACTGGATTTGAAAGTCGCCCCATTCCACTCAAGAGTATCAGAGTAGCAATTGTTTCCAGATGCCCACACCGCAGAAACATAATTGCTTTTTACGCTATAGGTTAATTGCAGCATATTATATTTTTCACCGCCGTATGGAAAGCTGGTAACTTTTCCAGTCGCGACATCCCCTATGATGACAAATCGACACCCCGTCCCGCAGCCGGTTTCAACCATAGCGTAGTGACCAGCGAAATTCGGGCCTGTCTGCATCTCGTTGACTATTCGGGTCCGAAACCTCGCGAATTGCCGATCACGTCCCGCAAAATCAGGTAACTGGATTCGGCCTTGGTAAACGCGGTCCATAGATAGGACGCCACCGCGAGCTGATTGCGCCACCGCAGGGGCGCAACAAACCATCGAAAGACTGACTGCTAGACCGGCTAATTTTTTCACTGAAGCCCCCCACTGCATCGTTCAATATTAAATTTGCTATGGCGAGAGACGTGCAGATCGCCAAACCGCCGATACATTCTCATAATTGTCAAAAGTTAACGTATCGAGCGTTCTATGATCCAGCGGCCCGTAGAGGAACTGTCATTGCGCATCCGACTGATGCCCTTGAAGTTTAGTTAAACGCAGGCAGGTGTCCGATTAGGACGGCAGACCGAATGCGACCTCGTTATCTGCCGTCCGACTTCCAGCACGACCATCGCAATGATCCATTCAGATTTGCTCGCTCTCGGCGTACCACCTGAGTGATCAGGGTCAGGAGAGGAGGGGGAGGGGAAAGGCATCGATTCAGGAGAAGATCATGCCCACATTCGCCTCCACGCCCGCCCCGGTCATGACGATCTGGGACGCGCCGGTAACCGCGAACCAGCGTGTCCCTGGCATCTGGCACGTCACCACTGCATCACACGGCGGTTTCATCCTCTCTGAGGAACGGCAGGCCGCCATGCCTGAGGCCCTGCGCCTCGATGGCACTTCCTACGAAGAGGACGTGAACTGGTCCCTCGTCGTGCTCGCCTTTCCCGACGAACTTCGGGCGGCGAGCGATTCCACCTTTGCGATCGAGGCCGACCTCGCGCACCAGATCGCCCGCAGCTGGCTCCCCGACCGCTACACCGCCTTTACCGGCACGCCGGTCGAACCTCGCGAGAGCTACGTTCTCCAGCGCCGCGCCGCCTACGAAGCGAACATCGGCAAGATCGTCGTCGTTTCCGCATTCGGCGATTGGGCCGATTGGGTGCCGGCGGGCAAGGTGGGCGTGATCGGTCGCCGGCTCCGCAGCGTCAACCATCTCGGTAACGCCACCTACGAAGGCGCTGATAGCCGCGCCCTGGTCGATGCAGACCGTTACAGCAGCAGCGCGATCGTCAACGCCTTCGACGCGATCGGCGCCGAGCCCCTGGCATGACGATCGAGATCATCGTGGGATTGCCGCACCTGTCGAACGGTCCCATCCTTCAGCGGGCGAAACGCATGCAGCAGCCCATGCTAATATCCGCAAACTGCCTTTCGCGCTGGCGCACGGCCGCTGGAGGCTGGCGCGACTGGCAAGGCTGGCGGACAGGCCAACTTGCCAACGCGCGCGGTCTCAGGAGCCTCGACCTCGACAGCGCCGGCTATGTCCTCATGTCGCGCTATGGCGGATATCCATGGTCGATCGCCGACTACATGGCGCTTGCCGCTTCCTATCCGTTCCGCCGTTTTGCGGCTGCGGACTATTGCTGCGAGGCCGAAATCGCCCACGACAGGCAGGAGGTGCTCGATCGCATTTCCCGCACCGTCGCCACCAACCAGGAATGCCGCTCTCGAGCCGTGGACCTCGGCATCATCGACCGCTTCATGCCGGTCCTGCAGGGGCGTCACCCCGAGGACTACGAACGCTGCGCCGAGGCGCTTGCCTGGTCGATGATGCCCGGTGCGATCGTCGGTGTGGGCAGCATGTGCCGGCGCGACGTCCATGGTCCTGACGGGCTGATCGCCGTCGTCGCACATCTCGACAAGGTTCTCCCCATCCATGGCCCGCGTCTCCACCTTTTCGGAGTGAAAGGCAGCGCCATTCCCTGGCTACAGCCCTTCGCCCACCGCGTAGCTTCGCTCGATTCCCAGGCCTGGGGAACGGCTGCGAGACGCGATGCGCATCGGCGTCAGGTCCCCAAGTCCGATCGCCTGGCAGCCGACCACATGGAACGCTGGACCAGCGTGCAGCTCGACCGGCTGCGCGAACCACACCGACACATGTCGATCGAACCCATTGCAATCCCGCATGCCGAGCCGATTGATCCGTGGGAGGCCGCCATCCAGCAGGCCCAGGCCGAGATCCGTGACCTAATCGAATCCGGCGACCTGTCGCACGATGAGGTGACCAGCGGATGGATCGAGACATGGGCCGCTGATCTATATCGGGAGGACCGCAAAGCGGCGTGACTGCCACTGGCCCGCGGCGCCCCCGAGGCACAGGAGGAGAGGGGGGAAGGAGCAGGATGAGCGTGGAAATGCGCTCGATCCTGATCCGGAGCCGCCACCATGATCTACGATGTTCCGTTCCGCCACCAGCAGGCGCTTGATCCGAGCAGCCTGACCACGATCGCTGCGACCCTTCATGCGCTCACGCGGGGTATCGAGGACTGCCGCAACGCCGGCGTCGACCCTGAGTACGACCCCGGGATCGCGCTACTCGCCCAGCACTTCGCCACCGTCACCGCGAACGCTGCCCCCGAGGCCGCCTTGCGTTCAGCCTGCAGCCGCCGGATCGAGGAACTGGATCGGTTTCCGGCCCTTCTGGCGCTATCCCTGCGCGGCGTAGCGCACGATCGCGCCGCGAAAGAGCGTTTCCATATCGACGCCCGCAAGGCGATGCGAAGCCTCGCCAAGGCGCTTAGGATCGCCGAGGCCGACTATAAGGTCACCTCGCATCCCGGCGATCCGGCGATTGCCGGCGACATCGTGCTGTCCACCGCCCACTTCGAGGTGTCGTTGAGCATCGGCCCGCTACACGAGGGTTACGAGGTTCGCTATCACGCTAGGCATGGGCCTGCCGCACGCGAGCGGCTGCGCTTCGCATCCATCCGCGAGTTCATGAAGACGCAGCGCTTCGCGACTCGTCTGCGCCGTGACCTGCGACTTGACGATCTGCCTACCGTCGCACCGGGACACGCGCCTCGCCGTATGGCCGAGCGCGTGGCGGCATGATGGAGGTGGTCATGCACATCTATCACGCCATCGCCATCGTCTCGGCCGACGCTGCACGCCTCGATCGCTATCTCGAGCGCCGTGAGCGGTTTCTGAATGGGCTCGACTGGTCGGCCATGACGAAGCAGGACATCCACGAGAGCGCCATGCTCGATGTCCTGCTCGAAAGCGACGTCGCCGAGGCCTCGTCCTATCTCCAGCATCTCGCCGACCTCGCTGCCGTAGGCATCCACCATATTGACGGGGTTCTGCGCTTCCGGCCATTCCCCCGGCCGTGGCACCCCGAATGGATGGCTCTGGCCAACTGACAGGAGAACCTGGACATGAGCCGATACGTATTCCCCGGCAAAAACGTCGCCAGTAGCGTTGCCATCGGATGGGACAGGCTGCTGGCCACCTTTTTCGTGCAGGTCATGCAGCCTCACCCGCGCCTCGAAGGCGAGGAGTCGACCTACATCTGGCGCGGCACGGCAACCGGCGAGCTACCGAATGCAGCATCCGCCATAGCCGTCGCCCGCGAATATGCTGACCTGCCCGCAGACATCGGCGCCATGTTGGAAACCGACAGGCTACGCACGCTCGGGACTTTCGACGGGCCTGCCCAGCACACTGTAAATCCCTTTCTGAAAAAGGATATGGCCCCGATCACGTCCGAGGCGCAGGCCCGCGAGGCCGGCTATACCCGCGCCGTAATCGCCGATGGCGGAGGCTATACCCTCGACCTGCTCATCGCGCCCGGCGCCGACCTTGATTCCGCCTTCCCCGCCTTTGATCGCGCGGAAGGCGAGATGGTCGAAGTGAATGGCTGGCTATTTACCGTCGACGACGAGTGACGCCGGCCGGCTCACGCTGCTGGGAAATTCCGGCTTGCCGGTGGAGCTTCCCGTGAGTTCATCCCAAGGGTGTAACCCGCATTCCATGCAGCCCGGTTCGTCGGACCGACGTAGGGATTGTCTTTCAACCCAAGACCGACCTGCGCGGCTTTCAATCCCCATAAATGAGCACGACTCTCAAGGATCATTATATTCGCCCCCTCGCGTGTTATCAGGCGCGTTACTTCTCCATCGTAAAGCAACGGCCAATCGATCAATAGACCGTCCGGTGCGGTGACTGGAATTTTAGGCGGCACCAACTTCATCACTCTGCGCCTGTTCAGACATTGAGGGAAGGGGGGAGGGGCGTTCGATCCATGGAGGATCGACGGAGGTTCCCTTGTCCTACACCATCGATATCGGCGCCGCGCCCGCCAACTCCGATTGCGCCCAGCTCGGCCAGACGGAGAATTTCGACGAGATCAATCGCTACGAGATCGCAGCGTACCGGCTTGCCATCATCGCGGTCCATGGCGCGCCGCAGGGATGCTGCCTGAAGGCTCAGCGCTACCCCCACGACTTCGGCACCTATCGCACTCTGGTGCTGCAGGTCGACGACGATGCCGCAACGGGCGTCCAGGCCTATGCCGAGGCCGTGGAAGATGGACTTAGCAGTTGGGTCGAGGCCTGCATCGCCCCGCCCGTCGTCTATGACGGTAAGCGCGCCGCGATCGAGCGACCTCAGATCGACGACATTGCCATCGCCATCCCGATCGCCACCCGCGCGGACAAGGACGGTCATTTCGCGATCCCGGCATTCGAGACGATCAATGCCAACCTGTCGGCCGCATTCCCGCATCTTGCCGAGGTCGCAAGCGCGCGCCTTGGCGCTGCCTGACGGAAGGCCTGATATGACCGACACCTATGTGGCGCAGACTTACGTCTGCGGCTGCCCCCGCTCGCCCTGCCTCTCGAGATTCTGGCCGCCGTGGGCAGGGGCCTGGATCGTCTTCAACGTATCGGGCGGCAAGGATTCCTCGGCTGCGATGTTCACCACCAACATCGTCCTCGATCAGCTGGGTTAACGGCGCCACGCTCCGTTGCACCTGCTCGAACGAGCAATTCAATCGTTGTCATGGGTTCATTTCACCATTCCGAATGGCACGGCAAAATGCTTAATCAGATTTAAGTATTGTACTTAGGGGCTTAAATCATGATTCGCTTCGATAGCACTGCACCGATGCTCACCCCTCGTGAAATTCAAATCGTTCGCCTGGTGGCCGACGGTTACTCTGCCAAGGAAGCTGCCATCAGCCTCAAAATTGCGCCTTGTACCGTCGAACGGCACGTTGAAAACGTGCGGCTGAAGACGCGTTCACGCAATCGAGCACATATGATTGCGAATGCTGTCCAAAGCCAACTGATTTAGATATACCGAAGTGGGCCGTTTCCGTGGGAACCTCTTATCGGCGCTCTCGATCCCCCGTGGCGGCGGCTACGTTTCGTCTGCCGCAATTTCCAGGTGGGATTGCGAAGTGCCACATGGCCTTCCAGAACAACGCCGTCTGAACGATCATGCACTATTATCGGCAGATGAAACCCCGTCAAGCTCAGTCTCGGACAAAGCAGAGTGTTCCAAATTCAATGAAGCGGACAGCGTAAACCAGCACGTCTGACCGCTCTTCTCGAAACTGTTTGGGGGCGTACATTGCGCTTCCTCGTCTGACCTGACAGCCGGATTATGGGATGCTCTCGGAGGGCACGACGTCGAGGGGTGGGAAGCCCAGCCTTCAGGTTGCGAGGTGCTTCCAGAGCCAAACATCAAATTCCTGGGAATTGTCAATTTTGAGGTCAAGCAAACAAAAGGCCCGCCACAAGCATAGCGAAACCAGCGGAACGAAAGAATATCTTGCCGGAGCGGGGGAAGCCGAAATCACCCAAGATGGTCGTAGCGATCATAATCACTCCGAACCCGGCCACCCCAATCATCAAAGGTGAAAACTGCGCATCATTCGCCATAATTACTATGTCTTGTGAGCAATTTTTGCACACGGCAAGCACCTCCGGTGATTGGCGATCTTTTCGTCTACCGGGAATTTAAAAGTATTTTCGCATACTCCGGCCTCTGAACAACTCCAGCACTCACGCTTTTGCGTCGCAACTGGCTGCAAATAATGTACGTTATTTGCATAAATGACTTAAATGCATCGCGACCAGACGGACCGGGCAATAGCTTGACTCTGTCGATTCTAATTGCCGATGTGCGCTTGAATGGACGAATAACAGCGATTGGATGTCACCTTCGCATATCGACGAACGGGTTGGCTGCGGCCCTCAACTCTCAAGCTGTTGGCACAGGATCAAGGACTGCGAGCGAAACCTGTTTCACCCCGAGAATTGTGAGTTTGCGCTCGTGGCCTTCTCGATCAGGCCAAACGATCGATTGACCTACCCGCAGTCCGATCAAGCCGGCCCCAATCGGTGTCATGATCGAGATACGCCCTTCCGAAATATCAGCGGCCCGAGGATAAACCAGCTCGACCATGCGCGTTGTTCCATTGGCCTGGTCGAGGAATTCGACGTGGGCGTGCATCGTGACGATGTCCCTTCCGATGTCGTCCGCGGAGTGAGTCGAGGCTCGCCCAATCTCCTCGAGAAGCAATCGGCTCACTTGAGGCAGCCGGCTTTGGGCTCCCAGCGCGAGCGCTGTGAGCGCATCGGCTTCGGTATCGATCATATGAATCGCGGGGCGCCTAGGCGCGTTGATTCTCGTCATGTTGAAGGTTCCCGGTGTAAACAGCGTGCATCCGACTGAACGCGACGCATGATGGTAGCTGCCCCGGTGTTCAGGGCATGCTGCACCGGAACCCGGGGCTACAGGCCCGAGAGAAGACGCCCTTCGTGATGGCGGAACCGATAGAAGATGCGAGCCCTCTGCATCGAGACACCATGACGGTTGCGGGAAGGCAAGTCAAATCCTGCAAGGCTTGCCGCCGACCACGGGATCAACGATTTGCCTGAAGCCAGGGCATGCTTCCTTTGCGGTCAGCCTCCAAAAACATTCATTTGCCGAACGAGTCCGGTTGTCCCAACCTCGCTAGCAGGCCGCCGTAATGAATTCAGGAACGATGGCTGCCCCGGGCGGGAGAGGATGCCGGATGAGAGGGCAGCAATCGAGATCACCAAATGAGGCTTCCTTTTCGTGGAGTCGAGCTGGTTGGACGGTCATTATGGCGGCCGTAATGCTCGGCATATACACTTTACATGACCGTCGGATCATCACTGAAGAACAGATGACGTTTGTCATCTTCCTAGCTGTTCCTATTGCCGCATTCCTGTTTTCTAAACGTGGTCAGTATCCATCGGCGGCGAGTATTGAACGTAGACAGGATGACGAGCTCGACAGTCGATCTTAACTCCGTGGGGTCGTTAGCTCCAGTCTCACGAAAAGGTCGCCTACTGTCGGTAGGACAAAATTCTTGCGGTTAGGCATCAATATTTTGATTTATGGAATCGCTCTAAACATCACTAGGCGCAGCAGCGAAACCCAAGGGGAATACTGACCACGATCGATGGCGAGCGTGACAGATCCCGGCTCTGCCACGGTTGCCAGCAATGACGACGCTAGTGGGCCGATCGCGCCTGCCATTCTCCGCACCATACATCGATCCGCAAAAGCTGCTCTTTTCGTTGAGCAGCCTGATCGCTGCGGCTGTGACCTTGGCGATCGCCTTTTCTGCCAGCCTGCCGAGGCCCTGGTGGGCACTGCTGACGGTTTACGTCACCGCGCAGCCCATGGCCGGAGCGTTTCGCCCAAAGGTACTCTATCGCCTCGGAGGTATTGCTACGGGTGCCGCCGTTACACTGCTGCTCGTTCCAAACCTCCAGAATTCGCCTGAATTGCTGGTCCTGTGTCTGGCTGCGTGGACGGGCCTGTGCATCTACCTCGCCGTGCTGGACCGAACGCCGCGCGCGTTCCTTTTTCAGATGGCCGCTTTCAGCTCTGCTGTGATCAGCTTTCCGTATCTCGACGATCCGGGAAATGTGTTTGAAACCACCGTTGCACGCGTTCAGGAGATGACCGTCGCAATCCTTTGCGTCACCGCCGTCCACGCGGTGCTGCAGCCATGGAGCGCGACGCCGGTCATACGCGAACGAGCGCGGTCGTTCCTCGGCCATGCACATCGCTGGGCCGCAGAAGCGCTCTCTAGCCAACACACGAAGCTGGAGAACGAGCATCGTCGCATATTGGCGGCCGATGTAACCGAATTGGGCATGATCGCTATTCACCTACCTTTCGACCAGCGGTGGGCGCCGGCGACAAAGCGCCGGGTGATGGCGCTCCAGCAGCAATTGGCCAGTACCCTGCCTTTGGCGTCCGCTGCGGCAAACCGGCTCGACCTTTTGCGCGCGGATGATCAGCTATCACCCGAACTGAGCCAACTGCTGGAAGATGTGTCGGCCTGGTTAGCCCGCGGGCAGGGCCGGTTTGTTGACGCGGCGTCACTGATCAGACGATGCCAGGTCCTGGCGCAAGTGGCCGAGAAAGACCGTGGGTGGAACAACCTGCTCACGGCAAGCGCCTGCCTGCGCATGGCTGAATTTTTGTCAGCCCTCTTGGCAAGCTGGCGTCTCGCGGATCGCATCGGCACACCCGGACGGCCCGGCGCGAAGATATTGATTGGCACGCCATTCGCCCTTGCACGTGATCACGGTCTCGCTGCGCTTGCAGGTCTCGCGACCGCTACAGCGATCATGATTTATTGCGCGGTCTGGATCCTGCTGGCCTGGCCGAACGGATCCGCAACGGCGGCCTTTGCTGCGCTCATTACGTGCTCGTTTGCCGCCCAGGACGATCCCGCTCCGGCGATTGGCCGATATCTGATCGCCACGCTCAAGACCTTTCCGCTGGCCGCTCTTTATCTGTTCGTCATCCTGCCAAGGGTCGACGGATATGAAATGCTTATCCTCACGCTAGCGCCAGCGCTGTTATGGATGGGCTACATCCAGGCGGACCCCAGGCGTTCGCCTGAGGCGTTGCCCATGTTCTCCTGTTTCATCGTCGCAATGGGTTTTCTGGCCCGGTTCCAAGCCGATTTTGCCTTGTTTATCAACACTGGGCTGGCACAGGTCGGCGGCATCATAACGACGCTTGCAGTCACGAAGTTGTTTCGCTCGGCCAATGTCCTGTGGACGGCGCGGCGGATCCTGCGAGCTAACTGGGGAGAGCTGGCACAGTTGGCAGATATTCGGCGTCCCTTCAAATATGAGCGGTGGACTGCCGCCGCCGTGGACCGTTTGGGCCAGGTCGCAGCGCGCATGGCGATCGCGGGACCAGTGGACGATCTCCATGCAGCTGATGGGCTCGCTGACCTGCGGATAGGGCGTAATATCATACCGCTGCGCCGCGCGCTCTCTCATGTTCCACACGACGTGCGTCACCACATTGGAACGGTGCTTGCCGGCCTTACGAGCTTCTATGGACACCAATGGCAAAGCGGGCGAGTGCAAGTCCCTCCGTTGCCGTTGCTTATCGCGATTGATGAAGCCCTGCGGGACCTGCTCGGCTTGAACAATACGACGGATGAATTCCTCGCTGCGGCCGTGCGAGCCTTGGTGGGCATGCGCTGCAATCTGTTTCCGGGTGCGGCCGCGCTGACGACAGGCGTATCTCGATGATTGAGGAAATCCACCTCTTTGGAATCTATATGCCGGCAGCGCTCGCTTGGGGCGTGGTATCGATCGTCCTCGTCTATCTGCTGCGAGAGCCTCTCCAGAGGTTCCCGATTTACCGGCTGCTCTGGCATCCCAGCTTGCTGGAAGTCGCTCTCTTCGTCTTGCTCTGGTGGGGGCTAAGTTTCCTCGCCGACACTTTCCTTCATTCATGGCTAGCTGCTTGATCATGCTGCACCGACAAAACATCACCCGTTCGCTTGCGACACTCATCGTGCTTCTCGTCATCTTGGGCGGCATTTACGCCCTTTGGCTGCGATACCAGGTCGAGCCCGTCACCCGCGATGGCAAAGTGCGTGCGGACATGGTGCCGATCGCAGCTGATGTCGGTGGTCTGGTGACGGAGGTGAAAGTCGTTGATAACCAGGCAGTCGCCAAAGGGGATGTCCTCTTCGTGATCGACCGACCGCGCTACCGACTGGCTCTTGAAGAAGCGGAGGCGAATGTCGCCAGTCAGGAGATCGCACTGGCGCAGGCGAGCCGGGAAGACCGGCGCAATCACGCCATGACCGAGGTAATTGCCGGGGAACAGATCGAGCAGGGCAGGGCGCGCGTGGATGAATTGCGCGCAAAGATGGGTCAGGCGATTGCCGCGCGCAATCTCGCGCGCTTCAATCTCGAGCGTACACTGGTTCGCGCCCCTGTTGCCGGGGTGGTCTCTAACGTATCATTACAACCTGGGGTTTATCTGACAGCCGGAAAACCCGCGCTCGCACTTGTTTACAGCAAATCCATGCGCGTGGAGGGGTATTTCGAGGAAACCAAGCTGCCTGCGATCCGGGTTGGCGATCCCGCGAGCATTTACCTGATGGGTGTCGCCGACGAGATCCAGGGGCACGTCCAAAGCATCGCGGGCGGCGTGGAAGATCGTGAGCGGATGGGCGCTGATGGGCAACTCGCCAACGTGAATCCGTCCTTCACTTGGGTCCGGCTCGCACAGCGCATTCCCGTGCGCATATCAGTCGACAAGATTCCGCCGCAGGTCCGGATGATCCCGGGCCAGACCGCAACCGTGGTTGTACATCCGCGGACAGACGGCCGTAGCATCCATCGGAGCCTACCGTGGTAAAGTCGCGTCTTGCCATCGGTCTTCTGGGGTTTCTGGGCGGCTGCGCAGCTGTCGGACCTGATTACCATGTCCCGGACGTCGCCTTAGTTCAGGCGCCGAGCGCCCAGGACAATTTCATATCCGCGACCGAGGTGACAAGCGCGGAGCCGCTGCCTGACCATTGGTGGAAACTCTACAACGATCCCGTGCTCGACGCTCTCGTTATCCAGGCGCTGGAAGCCAACACTGAATTGCGCGTTGCGGAAGCGAACCTCGAGCGAGCCGCGGCGCTTCTGGACGCGCGCGGCGCGGGCCGCGAACTGCAAGGAACCCTCAACGCTGAAACCAGCTACGCTCAAAGATCTGCCGAGGCGGAGCTACAGCATGTGCAGCCGCCGCTGCGACAAGCGTACAACGTCGGGATTGCGGTCAGTTATGATCTGGACCTCTTTGGCGGACTCAGACGAGGGATCGAAGCGGCAGCCGCCGACACGGAAGCCGCCACGGCGGCGCGTGATTTGGTAAGGGTGAACGTTGCTGCGGAAACCACGAGAGCATACGCCGATCTGTGCAACACCGGCTTTCAAATCGAGGTGTTGGCGCGCTCAATCGCCTTGCAGGAAAGGGGCATTCGCCTGACGGGTACCCTTATCAAACATGGACGCGTAGCATCCTATGAACTGGACCGACGGCGGGGCCTGTTTGCAGGTAGCCAGGCGCGCCTGCCCCGCCTGACCGCGCAGCACCGAAATGCATTGTTCCGGATCGCAGCTTTGCAAGGGCGTACGCCTCGGGAGGCTGATGAGACACTGCTGGCCTGTCAACGGCCGCTCGAATTGTCGCGGGCCGTTCCTGTTGGTAATGGTCAGGCCCTCCTTCGGCGGCGGCCGGACATTCGCAGGAGCGAACGCAAACTCGCAGCGTCGACGGCGCGGATCGGAGTCGAAACTGCAGCGCTCTATCCCGATATCAGGCTGGGCGCGTCCGCCGGTTCGACCGGAGCGACGGACGATCTGCTGTCACCGCTCACCAATCGGTTCGGCATCGGTCCGCTGATCAGTTGGTCTGTCAATCGCCACGCCGCGCGTGCACGTATTGAGGCGGCGCAAGCCCAAACGCGCGCCGATCTTGCGAACTTCGACGGTACGGTTGTCCGGGCTCTGCGCGAAGTGGAGTCGGCTCTTACGTCTTATGCGGCGGGGATTGAACAGCAGGAAAGCCTCGATCGCGCACGGGAAGATGCAGCTCTGGTTTCCAGGCGTACCGCGCAGCTTCGTCGCGGCGGCAAGATTGCCGAACTGCCTGCCCTCGAAGCAGAACGTGATGTTGTCGCTGCCGAGCAGGCCGCCGCCGCTGGGAAAGCCGCCATGAACGATGACCAGATCACATTATTTCTCGCACTGGGAGGCGGATGGACACCCTCGTCCGAATCGTAAGGGGCGCAAGCCCGTCGCAGGTTCGAGCGTTCCTCCGAGACCATCTATGCCACGTGACGAGGCGCTTCACTTGTCACCAACCTCGTTCAAGCCTAGCATGCAGAGCGGCGATGCAGATTGCAAGGGCCTCAATCGCATGTACCCCAAGCCATTCTCGGCTTACACCGCAAACGCACGTGTCAAAGCCGCGGACCTCCAGCCAGAAACCTGTGGGAACCAGCGTAGAAGCGGCAAATCGAGATGAGGAATATCGTAGAGCGCGGGCCGGCACTCCATCATCCTGCCGCCATACACCGGCTTCAATAACTGTCAGATCGGCAAGGGCCGGGAACACCGCCAGAGCAATTTGCGCATCCAGAAGACGGGACGGCAGACGCGCCAGCCTGCAGGCGGTGATCGCTGCAGCAAGTATGGCGCCCTCCGCCTCCATGGACTGCTTATTTGTCGATGCTTGAAACCGGAGACGTGCCGAGATGGGGGTTTTCCATCGGATCGCAGACTGTCTGCAACAGACCGTCAGCAATGGAATACACCCACCCGTGTAGCGTCAGCGGGGCCTGACGCTTCCAGGCTTGGCGGACAACCGGATTCGTACTGAGCGCGTGGATTTGGGCGGCGACATTGTATTCGCACAATTTGTTCGCGTTCGGCCTCGCGCACTCATGGTGGGTGATGAGTGTGCGGTTGAGCTGCCGAATGGGAGCGAGCCACTGCCCGATTGCATCCAAAGTCTCCTCAGCCATGGCCGCTCGTATGCCGCCGCAACCATAATGCCCGACTACCATGATATGCTCGACGCGCAGGACATCGAAGGCGAATTGCAGTGTCGCGGCAAAGCTCGGGTCACTAGCGTGTGTCAGATTAGCCACATTACGATGTACGAACATTTCTCCCGGGTCGAGGTCGACGATCTCGGTCGCGGGAACCCGGCTATCCGAACACCCTATCCAAAAATAACGAGGCTTCTGTTGATCGACGAGCCGGCTGAAGAAGCCGGGATCTAAGGCAGTTTTCCGGTCAGCCCACGCACGGTTACGCACGAACATGGATGCTAGGCCGCCGGCCCTTTGCTCAAGAGTTGGACTTGCGTCTGTCTGGTCACTGTGCATCGCCCGTGCCTATTCCTTAGGGCCATTGTGCTTCTCACCGCTCACGGCCAGCTCCAGAAACTGTGACGATCGCTGGTGACATGGCATACTGCGGATCCTTGGGGGAAGTCCCACCCTTTGGGGATTGGCCGGGAGTCTCCAGATCAAAGAGCACTATCTCGATGCTCATCGCGATGAAGGCGCCAACTGCCGTCCCAACGACGACAAACGTCAGGCCTTCATACAGGCCTTCGGCGATACCACCTCGGATGCGAAGAAAGACAACGACTGACGCGAGGGCGATCGTAGCGACCATGAGCCAGGCGACGAGGAGCAGGCGCCAACCTTGTGACGGTCCTCCTGACTTAGGAAAATAGGGATATCTCACGACTTTCTACCCAGTGATTGAATGGCCGATCGGCTGCGGGGGATCGATTACGACGGTTGCGATCATATTCTCGACTGGGTACGACATATGAAGCAAATGAATATTATTGCTCGTTGAGCCCAAGGATATTGCGCATGGATATCGGCATCGCACGAACTTTTCTGGAGGTAGTAAAAACCGGAAGTTTTGTGGGCGCGGCCAACAAGCTCAACCTTACGCAGACGGCTGTGAGCGCTCGTATCCGTGTCCTCGAAGAGCAGCTCGACAGACCAGTGTTCATTCGGAACAAGGCCGGGGCCAGGCTTACTCCCGCTGGCGAGCAGTTCCTCCGCTTTGCAACTACGCTCGTGCAGGTTTGGTCGCGCGCGCAGCGTGCGGTCGCGCTGCCCCCGGGACGGGAAACGGTCGTCACAGTTGGCGCAGAACTGAGTTTGTGGAATCCGCTCCTGCGCCACTGGCTGCTATGGATGCGCCGCGAATGTTCGGACATCGCCGTCAGCACCCATATCGCAAGTTCCGAACAGCTCATGGAACAGGTTCAGGATGGGACGCTTGATGCGGCGGTCCTCTATGCCGCTCCCCGCCGGCCGGGCGTGATCGCCGAGCTTCTGTTCGAGGAGAAACTCGTACTCGTCCGAACGACCCCTGTCAGCGATCCCCTCTCTGCTGAAGACCATGTCCAAATCGATTGGGGAGATGACTTTGCGGCAAGCTATCAAGCGGCATTTCCCGATCAACCCAAGGCCGTCGTCTCCATCAGCTATGGCCCGCTTGCTCTTGAATATATCCTCGCGACGGGTGGCAGCGGGTATTTTCGAAAGGGGTTCATTCGCCCTTATCTGGAAGAGGGGCGTCTTACGCTCGTGCCTGGAAGCCCGGAATTCTCTTATTCTGCGTACGTAGCCCATTCCACCAAGGCTGATGCCGGGGCAATGGACCGCGTTCGGAAAGGCCTGCACGCGGCAGCAGCGATCGCCATATGACCAATGATCTTTCTTCACCGACCTGCTTCGCGGCGGACGGAGGCGACGTCTACATGGGCTACGCGGCGCTGGACGAACTTTTGACTGCTCTCAAGGGGCTTCACAAACTGAAGTGCGTAGGGAGGCGACTGGCTTCGGCCGTGGCAGAATCTGCGGATGACCCTAAACTGGCACAACTTGTCGCTATTCACAGCGAGGAAGATGCCCATTGGGTTGTTGTCCTTTCCCGCCACATTCAAAGGCTCGGCGGCTCGGCTGATCTCTTGGAGAGCAAATCCCTGAAGCCAGACGATCTATGCAAGAGCGCGATAGACATCCATCGGCTTCGATCCAGGCTCGTGGTTCGTCTCGAGGCGTTGGTACCTCGAGTACGGGACGACGCGCTACACGCGGATCTCGTTGAAATGGCCCTGAAAGATCGGGCCAGCATTGCCCGTGCGGAACAATGTCTTTGCGGCACGTAGCTGCTCGGCGAAACGAGAATTGTTCCCTCGTAATGGGGGGTATGCGATCGCGGGCCAAAGTGAAGCGATTGAAGACAGGCGCATGTCCGGATGCTAGATGCCGCAGATGATGTCTTTTATATCCCGCAGGCGCTCCGAGCTGGCTATCGATTTCGGGACGTCGAACCTTCGCCTCATCCGGCGCGACGAAGGCATTGTCTTCGATGAACCGTCGCTCTGCTGCTTTTCCGACCTCGATCGAGTGCCGATCCTGACGGCTGCGGGAACGGCGGCATGGGCCATGATCGATCGAACGCCGCGTCAGCTCGATGTCCGGCGTCCGCTGCGCAGAGGGGTCCTTCAAGACATCCGAACGGCAACGCACCTATTGAAATACGCGATCGACAGGGCGGGCGGCCGCCACAGGCTGGCCGCCACCCGTGCGGTCATCGGCGTCCCGGCCGATGCCACGCAGGCCGAGCGGCAGGCATTATTGACAATGGCGGGCGACGTAGGGCTGCGCTCGGCGCGCCTTGTCTCCGAGCCGTTTGTGGCCGCGCTTGGCGCTGAGCTCCCTGTCGATGCCCCGTGTGGATCGATGATTGTCGAATGCGGGGCGGGCACGACAGAGGTCGCAGTGATTTCGCTGGGTGGGATTTGTATTACCCGGTCGGTCCGCATTGGGGGGGCGTCACTCGATCAGGGTATCACCGACCACCTCCACCTACGGCATAAATTCCTGATTGGGCAGCAAAGCGCTGAGCAGCTCAAGAAGGATTACGTTCGAGGAAAACTCGGCCAGCCAACGACGATCCAGATCCGCGGTAGAAGCCTCGCTACCGGCCTTCCGGCTATACTGGAGATCTCGTCCCGGGATCTCGACAACGTTGTTGAAAAGCACGTGGGCCAGATTACCGACGTTATACGAGACGTGCTCAATGCAACCTCTCCTGAGCTAAGCCGAGACATCCACACCCACGGGATCGTGCTAACCGGCGGCGGGGCTCTCATGGCCGCGCTGCGGGAACTTATAGAATACGACACCGGTCTGCCTACCCGCGTGGCCAATGATCCTACGCGCTGTGTGGCCCATGGACTGCACCGTATATTAAGCCATTAAAGCCCTGCTGCATGTGCACATGAAGCGCCCGGCGTTGACGCGGGGCCCTTCATAGCGACGTGGAGCCATCCGGATGGCTGGCGGCGGGATAGTATTTAAGGCTGCGGCGAAAAGCGTGAGCGGCCTGTCTCGGCTAGCCGGGAGGTGCCCCGGGCCTTCAGGAGATCCTGGCGCGAAAGGATGCCTACGACGCGGGAGCTGCCCCGTTCTACTATGGGTATCCGACCGATCCCGGTTTCGATGATAAGGTCTGCGACAACACCGGATGGTGTATCGGGATAGGCAACGGGCTGCGCGGCATCTGAGATCGCCTCCGCCAGAGATACGTCCGCGGCGCTGTGATCCACTTGCCAGCGCAGGGCGTCGGTGCGGGAAACCAGACCCACCAAACGATGTCCGGCATCGACGACCGGATAGCTGCGGTGCCGCGCATTGGCGGTAAAGAAAGCCAGGGCCTCCGCCGTCGTCATCGTATCTGCCAGGGTTTCGGGGTCTTTGGTCATAAGCTGTGCGGCTTGAAGCACGTCGAGGGGATCGACCGTATATTCCTGAAGGATGTGCCGCCCACGGCGGGCGATTTTTTCAGTGAGGATCGATCTGCGCATCAGCAGGACGCTGACGGCATAGGCGCCCGCTGATGCCGCGATGGCACAGGGAAGGGCGTCGAAATGGCCTGTAAGTTCGGCGGCGAACAGCGCTCCGGTTAGCGGCGCGCGCATGGCGCCGCTCATAATGCCGGCCATGCCGATCATGGCCCAGAACCCGGCATCGCCAGGAAGAACCTGGCCGAGCAGAAAGCCCGCCGCGCCGCCCATGATCAAAAGCGGGGCCAGCACACCCCCCGAGGTCCCCGATCCAAGCGCAATCAACCAAACCGCCGCCTTGACGACCAGCAGGGCGGCTACAACCTTGAGCGTGAGGCCTCCATTAAGAAGGGCTTCGATGCTCGCATATCCTGCGCCGAGGACATGAGCATCAATAAGCCCGCCGATGCCCACGGCCACGGCACCGATGGCGGGCCACCACATCCAGTGGACCGGAAGTTTATGAAACAGGTCCTCGATCCTGTAGAGCGAGGTCGAGAGCAGCATCGCCTCGAGCCCGACAACGACGCCGATACCGGCGGAAGCGAGTAATTCCCAACTCGCACCGGTAGCCGTAGCGGTCATTGGGAACATCGGGCCAGACCCAAGGAGGAGCGGTCGCCAGGCGAAGGAAACCATCGCGGCAACGACTACGGGCACGAAGCTGCGGGGCTTCCATTCGAACAGGAGCACCTCGATCGCCAGAAGGATAGCGGCCAGCGGTGTGCCGAATATCGCCGTCATACCGGCAGCAGCGCCGGCGACCAGTAGGGTTTTGCGCTCGGCGGCGCTCAGGTGAAAGCACTGAGCGAACAGCGAGCCGATGGCACCACCCGTCATGATGATCGGACCCTCGGCCCCAAAGGGTCCGCCACTCCCAATCGAAACTGCCGACGAGAGCGGCTTGAGGAGAGCCACCTTCAGCGATAGGCGGCTTTCGCCAAAGAGGATCGTTTCAATGGCTTCAGGAATGCCGTGACCGCGGATTTTTTCTGAACCGAAGCGCGCCATCAAACCAACGATGAGGCTGCCGATGACAGGGATCGCGATGACCAGGAGTCCGACCGACGCATCGGTAATGAGAGCATCGCCTGCGGAGATACGGCCAAACCAGAAAAGATTGGTCGCGACGGCAATCAACTTCACGAGCACCCAGGCCCCCACGGCACCGCCGGTGCCGACGACAATGGCCATCAGGGCAAGCAGAGGCATGCGCAAATCAACGCTGTGATCCCCGAGTTGATGACTTTCGACAGCGCGGATGGGTGTAAATGACATAAACGAAAAGCGTCCGGTTGCGTGAGATCCGCCGCCAATATATCGTAATACGATCTTATTCAATGGAGAGTTGAAATGACGGTAAAAGGCAGATCACCGGACGAATCGGATTATGCCGCACTATCTGATTTTCGGCACACGATCCGCCGCTTCCAGGCCTTCAGCGAAGCCCACGCGCGTGAAGTCGGTCTAACCCCGCAGCAGCATCAGGCGCTCTTGACCATCCGTGCAGCCTCAGAGGGGGAAGCGACCGTCGGGTACGTCGCGGGTAGGCTGATACTCAAGCAGCACAGCGCGACTGGGCTACTAGATCGCCTGGAAGCATTGGGGCTGGTGACCCGCGAAACGGCTCAGGAGGATCGGCGCCGGTCATTGTTGCGCCTGACCGAGAAAGCGTACGGGCTTTTAGCAGATCTGTCGGCCGCGCATCTCGATGAAATCCAGCGATTACGACCGCTGCTATCCGACATCCTTTCAAAATTTAGCTGAAGACCTCCGGGCTTTTGAGCCCATTAAATTTGTGTTGAATAGGCAATAAAACTAATTTGTGTTTGGAATAATCTTGGTCGAGCGTGTCCTTATGTGAGCTGAAAGTTCTAGGTAGCCGGCGCTGTTCCGCGATCGGCACGCAGGCGCGAAGCGGCGAAAGGCTCACCGAACGTTACACTAGAGGGCATCATTTAATGCGCGAGCCGAACATCGACATCATCCATCCGCAGACCAGCGCGGCCGCCTTCGGCGTGGCTGGCGACACGGCCTACGGCGCCGTAGCGCCGCCACTCTATCTTTCGAGCACCTATGAATTTGAAGGATACGATAATCCCCGGCGATATGACTATGGACGGGCGGGAAACCCCACACGCGATCTTCTCGCTGATGCGCTCGCCACACTCGAAGGGGGCGCTGGAGCGGTCATCACCTCGAGCGGAATGGCGGCGCTCGACCTTCTCATCGGTCGTTTGCGCGCGGACGACCTCGTGATTGCACCTCACGACTGTTACGGCGGGACGATGCGCCTACTTAAAGCACGGGCCGATCGCGGCCATTGTTCCGTGGTCTTTGTTGATCAGTCTGATGAGGCTCAGGTCGCGCAGGGATTGTCTCGCAGCCCAGCGCTGGTCCTCATTGAAACTCCGAGTAACCCGCTCCTGCGGATCGTCGATATCGCCGCTTTGGCAGCCAAGGCGCACGATGCTGGAGCGGCGGTCGCGGTCGATAACACCTTTCTCACTCCCGCCATCCAGAAGCCCATCATGCTGGGCGCGGATTATGTGATCCATTCGACGACAAAATATCTGAACGGTCACTCCGATGTGATCGGCGGTGCTGTGATCGCCGCCGAACCGGCGCGGGCAGATGAGCTGCGCCATTGGGCGACCGTCGTTGGCAGCGCCGGCGCTCCTTTCGATTCCTGGCTGACCATGCGCGGACTACGGACCCTGTTCGCACGCATGCCATTGCATCAGGCTAACGCCATGGCAGTCGCTCAGTACCTGAACGCCCATCCGGCTGTCTCTGCGGTCTATTACCCGGGATTGGTCTCTCATCCGGGGCACGACATCGCCTCAAGTCAGCAGGCAGGCTTCGGCGCAATGGTGAGTTTCGAGCTTGCTGGAGGGGTGGCGGCTGTCCGGCAGTTCGTGGCCAATGTACGATACTTCACGCTCGCAGAATCCCTGGGCGGGGTGGAGAGCCTTGTGGCTCACCCCGCAACGATGACCCATGCCGACATGGGCGAGGAAGCACGCACGGCGGCGGGGATCGGCGAGGGCCTGCTTCGCCTGTCGGTAGGCATCGAGGCGGAAGCAAACCTCCTTGCTGGCCTTGGGACGGGACTGGCCGCATGCATGTAAGGGGCCCGTTGCTCGGAGAAAGGTAAGCAGATATGCCTGGTTACGTATTGGCAGCCGACGCGTTCGGCTTGATCCTTGCAGTCGTGGGCTTCACCATGGCATTTCGCCAGACATTCGTTCGCCGGTTACTCGGACGCCCCGACCGGCCAGCGGCCCGTTTGGACGGAGCCGAAGATGGCGATCCGTTGACTTATGTCCTGCGGATAGCCGGTGTCATGATCATGGTTTTCGGGGTCGTCCTTGGCGGGATGTTCACTCTCTTTCAACTCGCCTGAGTCGTTCGCAATGCGAGGGCAGCGGGCTTCGCATGCCAAGCTGAAGCTGGTCAGAAACATCTAATCCCTTGCCATGCCGAGGCCGAAAGTCCTTGCTTATCTCGCAATGCGATATATATTGAAGGAGTTCGAGGAAAGAGGTCCAACAAAGACCTGACGGACAGGAGAGTGCCATGGCTATGCTCGAGATGCTCGGTCAAGCGGTGTGGGACGTTTTCGGCAGTATGGTCGCCGTCGCCGTTCTTTGTTACGCGGCTTGGAACGCGTTCAAAGTTGTTCATCATCCAGAATTCGCTGCACCGGTTTTATTGGGGGCTGTCGGGCTTGTCGTGGCCACCAGCATGACCTCGCAATTCACCAAGATGATGATTGTGTACTTGATGCTGGCTGCGTTTGTGCTTTGGCCTGCGGGACGGGCTTGGCATAAGTATCAAGAAAAGCGCAGACATTGACGGGAGAAGGCAATGGAGCTCGACCAGGATATTGGCCCGCCGAACCAACAACTCTATCCCGCCATCGTCGCCTGTCTCGGCGAAGGCAGGGACCCGACGCTGGCAGAAATTGCGCATGTCGCAAAACGGATCCGCCGCGAAGCCTTCCCGGCTATTGTCCTTAGTTCCGCATGCAGGCACGGGATCGTTTTGAGCGCCTTGGCGGCGTTAGGTGCAGTGAACACCGCAGAAGTTCGTTCGCCAGTGGGCCGGTAGCATTTTCCGACCCCGGGCCGCGCGAAATTGGTTGCACGCGAGAGGATGGGACCGTGAAAAAAAGCGAGCTTCCTGCCGATGTCGTTCCTTACAAACGGACACCGCTATTCACTGAAAGTAGCATTCCGTCTGGATTGCTCAGCAATCATTCGACCAAGGCCGGCACTTGGGGTTTGATTGTGGTTGAGCAGGGTCAGCTGCGCTATCTTATTACAGATCCTGATCGCGATGCCAGCGCTTGGTTACTCACCCCGGACGGTGAGCCTGGCTTGGTTGAACCGACGGTTTTGCACCGCGTGGAACCATTGGGCAGCGTTCAATTTTACGTCCAGTTCCTCAGGACACCAGTTGAGTGAGCCTTTCGGGCTGTCTTCGCGCCGACCGGCGGGTCAGCCCGAGGACAAAGCACGGTGTCATAATTGCGGGCGACACCGCGACAGATTGGCAAGGCCATCACCAGAGCATTCGCGCATCCATATCGCATAAAGCAAAAGCTATGCAGCGGCGGCACGAAATGGAAACCGGGAACCATTGGCAGCTTCGGCCAAGGTCTGTTGATCCAGTTCGGCCAGGAAAGCATCCATGGCGCGCTCCAGCAT
>Ga0308165_1001050_pt1 | contig 41869 bp, 33 predicted proteins | sample PhyWR2_FD_201032 | JGI IMG/M metagenome (GOLD analysis project Ga0308165, IMG submission 201032) | Phyllosphere microbial communities from UC Gill Tract Community Farm, Albany, California, United States - DLSLW.R2 | ecosystem: Host-associated > Plants > Phyllosphere > Unclassified | place: USA...
CAATCCGCATCGCTCCTGTTACGCTTGGACTCAATCAATGCTTGGACTTCGGCCATTACCTGATCGTGCGGAGTATTGGGACGCGGATCGTCTATCGAAGACTGCACTTTTGCACGGAACCAGAGGTCATGGCCGGCCACCTGTTCCTCGTTATCGAGCGAAGGATCAAACGTAGGTCGTTCGGGGCACATGGAGACCTCCATATCGGATGCCGGCCAGTCTATTCGCGATGGAGTTTTTTGTCGTGGTTGCACTGACTGTCGGGTGGGTATTTCACACAGGTCGTTCATGATGAGATGCCGTCGCTGAAGGAGGTCACCACGCTAAACTTCGGGTTTCTGACCGGCAACCTTAAAAAGATGTCGGACGATTCCTGGTGCTGTGCCCGATCCCGCGTTAAATCTGACATCCCGCGCAGTGGGTTGCCTGGGTGCCCGCGGTGTCTGGGCCACCATCGCGACGGTTCGACGCCTCGACAAGCTCGCTCCTACAGGGGTGGGTCAGCCCAGGACTTCGCGCAGGCGGTACCAGAGCATGCCGAGGGCCAGCAGGGGGGAGCGCAGCATCGGGCCGCCGGGGAAGGTCATGTGCGGCACGGCGCTGAAGACGTCGAACCCCTGGCTCTGCCCTGCGTGAATCGCCTCACCCAGCAGTTTTGCGCACCAGTGCGTGACGTTCAGGCCATGACCGGAGTAACCCTGGGCGTAGAACACGTTCGGATGCTGGCGCAAGCGACCCACCTGCGGGAAGCGATTGGCGGTGATGCCGATCTTGCCGCCCCATTGATAGTCGATACGCACGTTGGCCAGTTGCGGGAACACCTTGAGCATCTGCGGACGCATGTAGGCGGCGATGTCCGCCGGATCGCGCCCGGAATAATGGCAAGCGCCGCCGAACAGTAAACGCCGGTCGGACGAGAGCCGGTAATAATCCAGGCCGACTTTCTGGTCGCACAACGCCAGGTTCTGCGGGATCAGGTTGGCCGCGACGTCCGGCGCCAGGGGCTCTGTGGCAATAATGTAGCTGCCGGCGGGCAATACTTTGCCGCTGAGTTTGGGCTCCAGTTCGTCCAGATGTGCGTTGCATGCCAGTACGAGGCTACCGGCGCGTACGGTGCCGGAGGCGCAGCGTATCTGCACGGTGCTGCCATGGATCAGTTCCAGCACCGGGCTCTGCTCGAAAATCTTCACCCCGAGGTTTTGCGCCACGCGCGCTTCGCCGAGCACCAGGTTCAAGGGGTGCAAATGCCCGGAGCCCATGTCAACCAGGCCTCCTGCGTACACCCCGGAGTTGACCACTTGCTCGCGGATCTGCTCGGGGCCGACCAGTCGGGTTTCGTGGGCGTAACCGCTTTCGATCAGGTGTTGCTGCTCGGTCTTGAACGCAGCGAACTGGGCCGGGGTGTTGGCAAGTTCGCAAAATCCCCAGCGCAGGTCGCATTCGATGTCGTGCTCACGGATGCGCTGACCCACCAACTGCACCGATTCGACCCCGGCGCGCTCCATGTAACGCACGCCTTCAACGCCCACATGTTTGGCAAAGCCACTGACATCATGACCAATGCCGCGAATCAACTGCCCTCCATTGCGCCCGCTGGCGCCCCAACCAATGCGCCGGGCTTCCAGCAGGATCACCGAGAGCCCGCGCTGCGCCAGTTCGATGGCGGTGTTGACCCCGGTAAACCCGCCGCCAATCACACAGACGTCCGCCGTCAGGTCTCCAGACACGGCAGGGAAGGGTGCCAGTCCGTTGGCCGAGGCGGCATAGTAGGAGCGGGCATGTTCTTGGGTGTACTGATTCATTTGTTCGACTTCACTTTGCTCCAGGAGCGGGTCATCAAGCGCATGATCGACTGGGGCGGAGTGGTGGAGATGTACAGCTTGTCGAGAACGTCCTGAGGCGGGTAAACCTCGGGGTTGTTCACAAGCTCGGCGTCCATGTACTGCTTGGCCGCCGGGTTCGGGTTGGCGTAGCCGACCGAGGCACTGACCTTGGCGATTACTTGCGGGTCTAGCAGGTAATTGATGAAGGCGTGGGCTTCTTTGGGGTTACTGGCATCGGCGGGAATCGCCAGCAGGTCGAACCACAGGTTACTGCCTTCCTTGGGAATGGCGTAGGCGATGTTCACACCATTACCGGCTTCCTTGGCGCGGTTGGCGGCCTGGAATACATCGCCGGAATAACCGAAGGCCACGCAGATATCACCGTTGGCCAGGTCGGACACGTATTTGGAGGAGTGGAAGTAGGTGACATAAGGACGAATGCTCAGCAGCTTGGCTTCGGCCTTTTTATAGTCGTCGGCCTTTTCACTGCGTGGGTCCATGCCCATGTAATTGAGGACGGCCGGGAACACTTCATCCGGCGAGTCCATCATCGATACGCCGCACTGGCTAAGCTTCTTGATGTTTTCCGGCTCGAACAGCACAGCCCAGGAGTCGATGTGGTCGATGCCCAGCACCTGTTTGACCTTGTCCACGTTGTAGCCGATACCGTTGGTGCCCCACAGATACGGAACGGAGTGCTGGTTGCCCGGGTCGTTCTGCTCCAGCAACTTCAACAGTTTCGGGTCGAGATTCTTGAAGTTCGGCAGTTGTTCACGATCCAGTTTTAGGAACGCGCCGGCCTTCACCTGGCGACCGAGAAAGTGGTTGGACGGCACGACTACGTCATAGCCGGTGCGGCCGGCGAGCAGCTTGCCTTCCAGGGTTTCGTTGGAATCGAAAACGTCATAGATCACCTTGATCCCGGTTTTCGCCTGGAAGTCGGTGAGGGTGGTTTCGCCAATGTAATCGGTCCAGTTGTAGACGCTGACGGTGGGCTCGGCGTGGGCCAGGGTACTGAACGCTACCACCAGGGCGGTGGGGAGGAAGGATTTGAGTAGACGCATTTCGACACCTCTTGTTGGAGTTGTTGAGATTGTTTGGTGTTCGCTTACCCCTTGTGGGAGCGGCGGTGCGGCGATCCGACTTGCTCGCTCCCACCGAAGAAGGGGGCGGTGTGTCAGACACTAAGCAGCAAAAACTCCCGCTCCCACGAGCTGATCACCCGCTTGAAGTTCTCGTGTTCGGCGCGCTTGACCGCGACATAACCACGAATGAACTTGCTGCCCAGATAGCGCTCGATGGCCGTGCATTCCTCCATCTGGGTCAACGCTTCCTCGATGGTGATCGGCAACCGCAGGTTGCGGCGTTCGTAGGCCCGGCCCTCTACGGCAGCGCTGGGCGCGATGCTCTCGACCATGCCGATGTAGCCGCACAGCAGGCTGGCGGCAATCGCCAGATAAGGGTTGGCGTCGGCGCCCGGCAGGCGGTTTTCCACGCGCATCGCTTCAGGGCTGGAGGTCGGCACGCGCAGGCCGACAGTGCGGTTTTCTTCACCCCATTCGACGTTCACCGGCGCCGAGGTGTCCGGCAGGAAGCGGCGGAACGAATTGACGTTGGGCGCGAACATCGGCAGCACTTTGGGGATGTATTTCTGCAAACCGCCGATGTAGTGCAGGAACAGCTCGCTCATCTGCCCATCCTCAGTGGCGAAAATCGGCTTGCCGCTGGCGATGTCCACCACGCTCTGGTGAATGTGCATGGCGCTGCCAGGCTCGTCGCCAATAGGCTTGGCCATGAAGGTTGCCGCCACGTTGTGCTTGAGCGCTGCCTCGCGCATCGTCCGCTTGAACACGGTGATCTGGTCGGCCAGGTCGAGGGCGTCGCCGTGACGGAAGTTGATTTCCATCTGCGCCGGGCCGTCTTCATGGATCAGCGTGTCGAGGTCCAGGCCTTGCAGTTCGCACCAGTCGTAGACGTCTTCGAACAACGGGTCGAACTCGTTGGCGGCGTCGATGGAAAACGACTGTCGACCACTTTCCGCGCGACCGGAACGGCCCAGCGGCGCCTTGAGCGGCAGGTCCGGGTCTTCGCAGCGCTGGGTGAGGTAGAACTCCATTTCCGGGGCGACAATCGGCTTCCAACCCTTGTCGGTGTAGAGCTGCAAGACTTTCTTCAGCACGTTGCGCGGCGACAGTTCGATGGGGTTGCCAAACTTGTCGAAGGTGTCGTGGATCACGATGGCCGTCGGTTCGATCGCCCATGGAATCACGTACACGGCGTCGGACACCGGCTTGCAGACCATGTCGATGTCCGCCGGGTCGAGCAGGTCGTAGTAGATGTCGTCGTCGACGAAGTCCCCGGTTACCGTTTGCAAAAGCACACTTTCCGGCAGGCGCATGCCTCGCTCATGCAGGAACTTGTTGGTCGGTGCAATCTTGCCGCGTGCAATGCCGGTCAGGTCGCTGACGACGCACTCGACTTCGGTAATCTTGTGATCTTTCAGCCACGTCAGCAACTGATCGAAAGGGACATTCATAAAGACCTCGTTATTGATTTTATTAACGCCGAGGAGGTCGGTTTCATCCGCTGCACACTTCCCCTGAGACGCGTTGACGACTATCTTGGGCGAGCCCCGAGGTTCCATCTATCCACTTTCAGCAGCACCGAGACGCACCAAAAGAGTGCGAAAGGTCACCCATGACAGCGTGCAATTCGTTACAGGTCCAGGCGTTCGATACCACCGACGTAGCTGAGCAAATCCGCGCCACACCGGGCTGGGTGCAGCATTACCAGCAGATGTCGCCGGGGCATTTTGCTGGGCGGGTGCGCTATCTCGACCTGCAGGGTGTGGAAATCTACGAAGAACACATGAACACCCGGGTCGAGCAGAATTTCGGCGCTCCCGAAGGGGCCCTGGCGTTCTGTTTCGATCGCAGCGACAACGCGCTGTACGTGCTCAATGAAGAGAGCCGCAACATCTGGATCACCCCGGAGAACTACCAGGAAATCGCCGTGGTCTTCGGCCCGGAATTTGTCCAGCGCCACGGCCTGAATGTGTCCCGGCTGGAAGGCTTGTTCATGGCGCCGCTGAACTCGGGACAGAACGCGCTGTTCAGTCGCTGGCTCAGCGCAACCCTGACCCGTCTGGCGCAAATCATTGATCCGCCGAGCAGGGACGCGCTGACGCAGCAGTTGCTCGAAGACTGCCTCTACATCCTCGATAACGCCTGTATCTGCCTGGATCGTGGCGGCTTGCAGCGTCGCACTGAAGAGCGCTCAGTGATAAAACGCATCGGCGAATGGGCAGCCGACTCCCCTGAGGAAACGCTCAACCTGCTGGAGCTGTCGCAGATTGCCGGTGTTTCACTGCGTCAGTTGCAACATGCATTCAAGGCCTACACCGGCATGACACCCACCCACTGGCTACGGCTGCGCCGCCTCAACAGCGCCCGTCGCCAACTGCTCAGCAGCTCACCGCTGGAAACCACGGTGGCCGAGGTGGCGATGCAGTGGTCGTTCTGGCATCTGGGGCGGTTTTCCAGCAGTTATCACGCGTTGTTTCGGGAGTTTCCGAGTGAAACCCTCAAGCGTACATGCGGCCGTCAGTCGCCTGCCCGGAGTGCTTCGTCACGCTGATCTAGACTCTTGATGACTCCCCATTGCCCGGAGGTCATCATGAACAGGTTGTCTTCCCTAGGCCTTTGTGTCGCGCTCTCGCTCGGTGTCAGCCAGGCACTTGCCCAGTCGGTCGTCCCCATGAAAGGCCAGAGCTCGCAGCAAACCCAGACCGACATGGCTGAATGCCAGAACATCGCGGCCGGCCAAACCCCTTCATCGACGCCCTCTGGCGGCCGGATCAAGGGCGCTGCGGCCGGTGCTGCCGCCGGGGCGACGGCGGCGCAGATACGCGGCAACCAGCACGATGAGGTTTATGATCGTGTCGATGACGACCGCAAGCAGGACTATCGCCAGGACCGCGCCAAACAAACGGCTGCGGCGGGCATGGTGGTCGGTGGTTCGCGCCAGCGCCAGGACCGGCGAGCTCAGCGCAACAGCAATGAGACCGCCAACGCGACGGCCTACAGCAGTTGTCTGCAAGGCAAGGGCTATCAGGTCAATCCGTGAGCGTGTCGTGTGGCTCGCCGGTCCAACAGGCGAACCATCAGGCACGCATACAATGTCACCAGCAAGAACAACCCCATGCGGATCGCGAACGCGGTATAGACGTCCTTGCCTGCCGCGCTGTCCTGAACCGATTGGCCGAGCAGGATGATCAGGGTGATGAAGGTATTGAGCCAGAAGCCCGGACTGAATCGGCCCGGGCTTAAGCCGTACAACTTGCGCGCCAGGATCAGGCCGAACAGCAACATCCACAGAAAAAACATCCAGAGATGCACGAACACGCTGAGCGCACACCAGAACAACACCGCGAGCAAACCACCCAATAACGTCGATCCGACGAGCTCACGCCCAGCATTGCGGGCGGTGGTGGAGCTTTGCTGTCCCAGGCTCACGGCCTTGAGGATGATTGGCAGATAGCTCGCCGGATCCACCAGGACCAGCAAAAAGGTCGGCATCACGATCAACGTCGCACGCAGCGCCACCCGGTCAGTTTCTTCGGCCGGCAGCGACGGGGCAGCGGGTGGGGAGGAGGCATTGGTCGGGTCGGGAAACAGCCAGTGGCTCACGGCGACGATCAGCACTACCAATAGCAAGCCCTTGACCAGTGCGCCGATGACCGTTGCCGCCAGGTCGAAATCGGCGACCCCCGCAGCAGGTATCATGGTCAGGCCGATCACCAGGAACGTCACGATCAGGTTGTTGCCGCCACGCAAACCATAACGAAACACCAGGAACAGACTGACGCCCACCAGCAATACGCCGCTGACCGGGTAATAACGCAGGACTGGGATCAACAGCAGGCCAACACCGGTGGTCAACAGCGCGGCTAGCGTCAAAGCCAGGCCTGCCTTGAGCGGTAACGGGCGATTGACGCTGGCCAGCAGCACCAACGCCAGCACCGGCGCCAGAAACGGAATCGGCAACGCCAGGCCAAAGCTCGCCACCAGGCACAACGCCGTGCCGGTGGCCAGGCGCAGTGCGCGCTGGGCCCGAGGCGATCGTTCAGTAGGCATACGACAGCCAGCTCATCAGGCGGAAGAACAGGCGACCCAACGGGTTCAACAGATGGCCTTCGGACGGAAACGCCATGACTTCCGCCTGGCCGCCCGCACGGATCGCCCGACTGTCACGCAAACGCGCCTCCGCGTCCTCCGAGAACTCGATGATCACCGGAAAACGTTGGGCCGGGCGCAGCCAGTCGCGGCTGTTCTGCACCGTGGGCAAGCTACCAGGCTGGGTCGGTTGGCCCACGCTGACGCCGTAGCCGATGCTGCGCACGCGCCCGTCGAACACTTCACCGGGCAACGCATCGAGTACGATCGATACCGGCGTATCGAGTTTGACCCTCCCCAGGTTGTTCTCGGTCATGTCGGCGCTGATCCACATGTCATGGATGGCGATCAGCGTCATGACCGGACTGCCCACCGCCGCGAATTGCCCGGCGTCGGTGCGCAGGTCAGTGATCAATCCTGCCGAGCGCGCACGGATCTGTGTGTTGGCCAGGTCCAGTTCGGCTTTCGACAGTGCTGTGGCGGCGCTGCGCAATAGTGCGTTGTCCTCGGCACTGCCACCTTCCTGCTCCTGGGCCCGTTGCACTTCGGCGCGGGCAGCGGCCACCTGGCTGACCGCCTGTTCGCGGTTGGCGCGGGACACTTCCAGCAGGCGTACGGAAATGGTTCCGGGGTCGTCTCGATGCAGGGCTTCCAGGCGCTGGTTGTCCTGGCGCGCCTTGAGTTCATTGGCCTGGGCCGCGCGCAGGTTGGCTCGCGCTGAAGCGATGCCGGCCGTGCTGGCGCCGATCTGCCGTCGCGTCGACTCCAGGTCGGCGCGGGCACGGTCGACGGCAATCTGGTAGGGCTGCGGGTCCACTTCGAACAGCAGGTCGCCGGCCTTGACGTCCTGGTTGTTGCGGACGTTGACGCGCACCACCCGGCCAGCGACTTCAGCCGCCACCGGAATCACAAAGGCACCGACCCGCGCCTGCTGCGTGTAAGGCGTAACGCGGTCCGCCGCCAGGTACCACGCCAGGCTCAGCAGGATCAGCAGCAACACCCAGCGGATACCTTTTATCGCAGGGTCGGCCGGTGCCTTGGCAGGTTTGGAGGAGGGGGGCGCTTCACTCATGGGACTCTACCTTTTTCACTTGGGCAGGCCTGGGGTCTTCCAGCAAATCCCCCCAGTCCGTGCGTTGCTCCATTTGCTGGCGGGTGGCCGCATCGAGTTTCGGCTGCGGGCTGTACCAGCCACCGCCCAGGGCCTTGTACAGGGCAATCACGTTGCTCACGGCATTGCTGCGGCTGACCAGATAATTGTCCTGTTGCTCGAGCAATGCGCGTTGGGCATCCAGCACCCGCTGAAAATCCGAGTAGCCTTCCAGGTATTGCGCGTCCGCCAACACCAGCGAGCGTTTGGCGGCCACTTCGGCTTCGCGCAGGATGCGTTCGCGTTCCAGGGATTTGATCAAACCGCTGGCTGCATCATCGGCTTCGCGGGCGGCCTGGCGCACTTTGTCGCGATAGGCCTCGATAAGCTGTTGCAAGCGCGCGTCCTGGACTCGCACGTTGTTGCTGATCTGGCCATGGTCGAACAGATTCCAGCGCAGGCTTGGCCCGCCGATAAAATCCAGGTTCCTCGACGTGCCATTCAGCGTATCGGCGGACCAGACGATGCTGCCCAGCAACGTCAGCGATGGGTAAAAGTCGGTTTCGGCCACACCGATCAAGGCCGACTGCGCCGCCACATTCAGCTCGGCGGCGCGCACATCAGGACGGCGAAGCAGCAGGTTGGCCGGCACATCCTGCAACACGGCGCGATCCACCAAAGGAATCAGCCCCTGATTTTCAAGCAGCTGCGGCAACGCCCCCGGTGGCTGACCGATCAACGCGGCCAGGGCGTTGCGCAGGCGCAACACCTGATCCTCGAAGCTCGGGATGGTGCTCAAGGTGCCCAGGTACTGAGTCCTGGCTTGCTGCAGATCGAGCTCGGCTTGCTGACCACTGTTGAACAGCTTTTCGGTGATCTCGAAATTGCGCTTTTGTTGATTGGCGTTGGCCTGCGCGACGCGCAAACGCGCCTCAGTGGTTCGCAGGGAGAAATAGGTGTCCGCCACCTGAGCCCGCAGCAGCACCAGCACGTCGTCATAGTTGGCCTGTGCGGCGAAGTAACTGGCGTCGGCCGACTCAATGGCCCGACTGAACCGTCCCCAGAAATCCAGCTCCCAGCCCACGTCGAAGCCGGCACTGTATTGCCAGAAATGGTTGTCCTGCGGATTATCGCCCCCGAATTGCCGACGATTGACGTAAAGACCGTCTGCGCTGGCTTGCTGCACTTGCGGATAGCGTCCACTCAGCGCAATACCCAACTGCGCCCGGGCTTCCATCACCCGCAGGCCGGCTATCCTGAGGTCGGAATTGTTGGCGTCGGCGTCGGCAATCAAACGATCCAGCACCGGGTCACCGAACACCTGCCACCAGCGCTGCAAATCCGGATGAAGGCCGTGCTGACTGGATTGATCAAGGGCAGGAGTGTTCCAGTGTTCAATCCACGGTTGTTTCGGCGACTGAAAATCCGGCCCCAGGCGCACGCAGCCGGTCAGGCCCAGCACACCCAGCAAAAGCAATCGGCCCAGTTGCGTCAGATGCATGCGTGTACGCCAGTGGATTGAGTTCAAAGGAGCATAGACGGCTTGCAGCGTTGCCAACTTCAAACTGGGCGTGCGGGTTAAATTGAATGATGGCGGTCAGCCTTGGCGCCGCACCCTGTTCCCACCGCATAGCGCTTTGGGCTCATCCATCGAGCTTAATGTCCAGACGCTTCAGCCTCGATGCCAATGTCGTAGGTTTGAGCCCTAATAGCTCCGCTGCACCACCTTTCCCGAACAGTTTCCCGGCTGTGGCCTTGAGGGCCGACTGAACATTATTGCGCTCCAATTCCCTCATTTGAGCGTCGGTCAAAATCGCATTTGACGCTGATGGAGGCTGAGTGCTCTGGGCAGGCGCTTTCGTTTCATCTGGAAAATCCAGGTTCAGGTCTGGACCATTGGAGGTTATCAAGGCTCGCTCAATGACGTTCTGCAATTCACGTATGTTGCCCGGCCAAGAGTAGCGTTGCAGTACCTCGATATCGGAATGACGGAGGCGTCGTCCAGGCATGTTCAAGCGCTTGCTGGTTTGTTTGAGAAAGTGCGCAGCCAGGGGAGCAATATCCAAGGGACGGTCACGTAGCGCCGGCGACTGGATCGGGAAAACGTTGAGACGAAAATAGAGGTCTTCGCGAAAGTGTTTGGCCGCGACTTCTTGGCGCAAGTCGCGGTTGGTCGCTGCGATGATCCGCACATCAACTTTACGTGTCCGTTCTTCACCGACGCGCTCGAACTGACCTTCCTGCAAGACCCGCAACAGTTTGCTTTGCAGTTCCAAGGGGATTTCGCCGATTTCATCGAGAAACAGGGTCCCGCCATCCGCCAGCTCGAAGCGTCCTACCCGGTCACGCACAGCACCGGTAAAGGCGCCGCGAATGTGGCCGAAGAATTCACTCTCGAACAGCTCCGCGGGAATCGCCGCACAGTTGACCCGAATCAGTGGGTGCCCGTTACGGCGACTCGCCTGGTGAATGGCACGGGCGATCAGCTCTTTACCCGTCCCCGATTCACCATTGATCAAAACGCTGGCATCGGTCGGAGCGACTACGTCGATCTGGCGAATGATCTTCTTGATCGGTTCACTCTGGCCGACGATTTCGCGAAAGTTATGCTCGATGTGAATCTCTTCCTGCAAGTAGGCGTTTTGCTCTTCGAGGCGAACCTTGAGCACCTTGAGTTCTTCCAGGGCGCTTTGCAGTTGGGTTTCAGTGCTGCGGCGCTCGGTGATGTCGCGGAACACTACAACGGCACCTACGATTCGGCCGTCGGATATCACCGGGGTGCTGGTGAATTCAACTGGAAGAGAACTACCGTCTCGACGCCAGAAGACTTCTTGGCGCCCCTCGTGGACCACCCCGTCGCGCACGGCTTTGTAGATCGGACACTCTTCGACCGGATAATGACTACCGTCTGCATGTGTGTGATGGTGGATGCGGTGTATGTTTTTGCCGATCATGTCCTGCGGCTCCCAGCCCAGCATTCGCGCGCCGGCCGGGTTGACGAAAGTGGCCAGTCCTTCGCTGTTGATGCTGTAGATGCCATCACCCACTGAGCTGAGCAAACGTTGGTTGTCGCGTTCGGATTCCTGGAACAGGTTAAGGATATTGCGCCACTCAATCAGGCCGCCACGCATCGTACGTTCGGTATGAGCCTGATCACGTTGATATTTCTCATGACTCATTTCGCGGAGCACGAGAATCAAGTGCTGCTCACCTTTGATCTGTAGGGTTGTTGCGGAAATCTCCAGTTCAATGCGCTCGCCACTTTTGCAGTTGCAGCTCAGCTCCTCGGTCCAGCCACGGCCTTTGTCCATCACCGCTTGAGTGAATACGATCAAGTCCGCCAGTTGATGACCGAACAGTTTGCTTACCGGCAGCTCCAACAACTCCTGACGCGGATAGCCAAGCAGCTTGCAAGCAGCGATGTTGAGATCGCCCAACCGGTCGGAAAATGGATTGAGCAGCGCAATGGCTTCGGCGCAATGCTCGAACACCATATTTCGTGCTGAATACGCCAGATCAGCCCAGCCGTTAAGAGAGTCAGTTTCGGTCATGACTACGAATTCTCGTGTTGTAACCCTACGAATATTCGTATTTCTACGGGAATCCGTGATCATCCGATAGCGTCAGATACGTATTTAAAAGGCGGATCAGATTCGTATATCCATATAAATCAATAGCCTAGGAGGCTACTAAAAATCATTTTATTTTTTGGCACGGCGTTCGCTCTATCTCCTGTAACCCCGGCAGCCGAAATGGCTGACGTTCAAGTAAGAAGAAACTGGAGAGCGACACTATGCCAACCGTGGACATCCCCCATTACAAAGACGGCGACTTCCTGGTCAATTACGAAGAGAAAGTCTTCGAGGACGTCAAAGCCGAGCCCGGCGAAAAAGTTCTGATCACCTTCCACACCATCGCCTTCGAGGGCTCCATCGGCTTGGTCAATATGCTTCAGGCCAAGCGTCTGTTGCGCAAAGGCTTTGAAACCAAAGTTCTGTTGTACGGACCGGGGGTGCAACTGGGCGTGCAACGCGGTTTCCCAACCCTGGGCGCCGAGGCGTTCCCGGGCCATCTGGCAGTGAACAAGCAATTGATGCAATTCATGGAGGAGGGCGGTGAGGTCTACGCCTGCCGTTTTGCCCTGCAAGCCCTCTATGGTCAGACGGAGAAAGCCTTGATCGAAGGCATTCGTCCGATCAATCCCCTGGATGTGATGGACCTCCGTCTGCTGATGCGCCGTGAGGGCGCGATGATCATCGACACCTGGACTGCCTGACTTTACTGCTCCTGCAGGATGTGAGTACTGCACCCGCATCTTGTAGGAGCAGGTCCAGCCCGCGAAACGATCGTACAACATCATCTCAACACCAGGACCCATCATGGCCATCATTCGCGCAGCAGCCGTACAGATCAGCCCGGTGCTTTACAGCCGCGAAGGCACCGTGGAAAAGGTCTGCCGGGAGATCATTGCCCTCGGCAAGCAAGGCGTTCAGTTCGCAGTGTTCCCGGAGACGGTGGTGCCGTACTACCCCTATTTTTCGTTCGTGCAGCCGGCGTTTGCCATGGGTGCGCAACACCTCAAATTACTCGATCAATCTGTAACCGTGCCATCGGCCGCGACCGTGGCGATTGGCGAAACGTGCAAGCAAGCAGGAATGGTCGTCTCCATCGGAGTCAATGAGCGCGATGGCGGCACAATCTACAATGCCCAATTGCTGTTCGACGCGGATGGCATGCTGATTCAACATCGCCGCAAAATCACCCCGACCTACCATGAGCGCATGGTCTGGGGGCAGGGCGACGGTTCCGGCCTGCGCGCTGTTGATAGCGCCGTCGGACGCATCGGCTCGCTGGCCTGTTGGGAGCACTACAATCCGCTGGCCCGTTATGCCTTGATGGTTGACGGCGAGCAGATCCACGCAGCGATGTTCCCCGGCTCCTTGGTGGGGGACATTTTCGCCGAGCAGATCGAAGTCACCATCCGCCATCACGCGCTGGAATCCGGCTGCTTTGTGGTCAATGCCACTGCTTGGCTGGACGCTGATCAGCAAGGCCAGATTATGCAGGACACCGGTTGCGGCCCAGGTCCGATCTCCGGCGGTTGCTTCACCGCTATCGTCTCGCCGGAGGGGAAACTACTCGGCGAGCCGCTGCGCTCAGGCGAAGGTGTAGTGATTGCTGATCTCGATCTGGCATTGATCGATAAACGTAAACGCATGATGGACTCAGTTGGGCATTACAGTCGGCCCGAATTGCTCAGCCTCTTAATCGATCGATCGCCAACTGCGCATGTTCATGAGCGCGCCGGTTTCGTTCCGAGCAGTGTCGGTATGCAGGAGGTCGTCCATGCAGACCAATGAATTGCTCGCTGATCTGCAAATTCAAGGCCTGCGTTGGCCGGCCGCGCAGAATGGCTTGTCGCGCCAAGGGGGTGCAGGCCCTTCGGATCACAAGGCGCTGAGCCTCGGCAGTCGCACCCTGATGGTGCCGATCCTCAATCAAGCTTCGCAAAGTTCACCGTACCAAGCCCAGCCAAGCAGTGACGGCAGCCAGGCGCTTATCTTTCGCGAAGGTATTCAGGTCGGTCAGGTGCAGATGCCTGGCGTGCCGAATTTTTACGGATTGACCACCGCTGACGGTACTCCGTATTGGAAGATCGCCACGCTGCATAGCCGCGACGTACTGGCGACAACGGTGTTGCAGCATTGCATCCGCTTTAATGATAGGGCCACTTCTTGCCAGTTCTGCGCGATCGGCCAGTCTTTAGCGGCAGGTAAGACCATTGCCCGAAAACGTCCGCAGCAACTGGCGGAAGTGGCCAAAGCCGCGGTGGAGCTTGACGGCGTCAAGCACATGGTGATGACCACGGGCACCCCCCAAACCCCGGACCGTGGCGCGGCAATTCTTTGCGAGTCGGCGGCGGCCGTGACCGCAGCGGTGAACTTGCCGATCCAGGCACAGTGCGAACCGCCCGATGATGATCGCTGGTTCCAGCGCCTCGCCGACAGCGGTGTGGTGTCCCTTGGCATGCACTTGGAAGCGGTCACCGACGAAGTTCGTCAGCGGATTATGCCAGGCAAGGCCGAAGTGCCGCTGAGCCGTTATTTCGAGGCCTTCCGCGCAGCGGTCGACGTGTTTGGCCGGGGGCAGGTCAGTACCTACATTCTCGCGGGCCTAGGTGACAGCGAGTCGGCCATCAGCCAAATGAGCGAGCGTTTGGCATCGATTGGTGTGTACCCATTCGTAGTGCCGTTTGTACCCATCGACGGGACGCCGCTTGCCCATCACCCGAAACCCGACAGCGCGATGATGGCTCGACTCTACCCGCAGATTGGCGCCAGCTTGCGTCGCCATGGTTTGCATTCCGAACAGATCAAGGCTGGCTGCGCCAAATGCGGTGCGTGTTCAGCCCTGAAGAGTCACGAATAGGAGGAAGCGACATGGCCAACCTTGCATTTGCATTAGTCGACAGTACTTTCGAGCCTTTTCGTGCCGGTGAACTGCTGGTCAAACCCGCCGGCGAAAACTGGGAAAAACAGGCTTACTTCGCCTTGCGCCGCGCTGTTTTTTCGGACGAACAACAACTGCTGGCACAGGACAAGGACAGTCACGACTTCCAGGCCATCGCCATCGTCGCCTTGGCGGGCAACTGCGGCATGGCTGATCAAGTGGTGGGGGCGGTGCGAATCTATCAGTCTGAACCTGGGTTGTGGTTTGGCGGGCGCCTGTGCGTTGCGTCGGCCTATCGCCGGCACAGCATGGTCGGTAAAGCGCTGGTGAACGAAGCGGTGTCCCGGGCTAAAGAACTGGGCTGCGAAGTATTCCGGGCCACGGTGCAGGCGCAAAACGAAGCCTACTTTCACAGTCTGCACTGGCAGACCCTCGACACGCTCGAGCTGCTCGGCCAACCGCATTGTTTGATGCAAGCGCAGCTATCCAGCTACCCCCTGATGCCACGCCAAGTGTCATTGCGTGCGCAGAAGGTCATTCGCCATGACTGAGGCTTCCGATCTGACGGCGTTATTGCGCGCCTTGCGCAACACTCCGGCGATGCTCTCAAAACAGACCATCCAACAACCCGCAGCGGCGATTGGTCACAAGGAACGGGCTTTGACCCGCGAACAGCTGTACGCATTGCCCGGGGACGACACTGCGGCTATTGCCTGTGGCACTGACTTCCAATTGCTCGCCATCGAAGGAATGTTACCGGCCTTTGTTGAAGCAGCCCCCTGGTTTGCCGGCTGGTCCGCGGTCATGGCCAATGTCAGCGATATTACCGCCATGGGTGGGCGCGCGACAGCAGTGGTCAATGCCTACTGGCATCATGACAACGCTGCTGCGCAGCAGATCCTGTCGGGTATCCGTGCGGCATGCGAGGCCTACGGCTTGCTGCTAGCAGGTGGACATACCAGCCTCGTTACGGGCAATCCAACGGCGCTCGCGGTGGCGATTACGGGAACTGCGCAAACCTTGCTGTCGACCCTGCACGTGGCACCGGGTCAGGTCATCGCCATGGCAGTGGACCTTGAAGGACACTGGCATGCCGACAGTGCTTACTGGAAAGCATTCGAAGGAGTACCCGCCGAACGCCTTCGCAGCAAGCTCGATGTACTTCCACGCCTGGCCGATGCGCAGTTGCTGCACGCGGCCAAGGACATCAGTAACGCTGGGGTCCTGGGTAGCCTGCTGATGCTTCTGGAAACCACCGGTTGCGGCGCGACTATCGACCTGTCGGCGCTCCCATCTCCGGTGGATGCCGATTTGGCTCGTTGGCTCCAGGTCTTTCCCAGTTACGGCTTTTTGATGACGCTGGACGAGCGCAATTGGGCGCAGGTGCAGACCGCATTTGCCTTCGAAGGAGTGTGTTGTGAGCGCATCGGTGAGGTTAACGCCACTGGAGCGTTAAGCGTCCAGTTCGGTGAACAGTGCGATGAGTTTTGGGACCTGCGTGAGCAAGCCTTCACCGGGTTCAGCTACCCCCATCTCGATCTATCCCCCTTAAACCGCATGCAACAGGAGCACTGACATGCCTGCCGTCAATTTCAAGATCCGCTGGCCAAATGGTAAGGAAGCGACCGGCTATTCGCCGTCGACTGTGATCTATCAATACCTGGAGGAGGGCGCAAGTTACCCGCTGCCAGAGTTCCTCCAACGCATCGAAAGTGCACTGAACAATGCCTCGGAGCGCGTCAAACAGGTCAAGGGATTCTATTGCAGTTCAGCGATGGACACTTTGAGTTCGCTCAAGGGGCAGGCCAGCTATCTCGAGCAGACGGATTCGTCAGCTGCGCAGGTCGACATTCTCAGTATGTGCACCGAGGGCGCTGGCCGAGTTGTTCGCGAAGGCTGGGGCTCGTTCTGATCCATCGTTTGTTTCTTTAATCTTATATTCACCGAGTTACGGAGTGCCCATGACCAGCCACCTCACCACCATCAAACCTCCACACTACAGCGTCATCGTCGTCGGCGGCGGGCAGGCTGGGTTGTCTGCAAGCTATTACCTGCAACAACAGGATATTGACCATCTGGTGCTTGAAAAACACAGTGTGACTCACACGTGGCGTAACCAGCGCTGGGATGCCTTCAGTCTGGTTACACCCAACTGGCAATGCGCCTTACCGGGCTATTCATACCTCGATGACTTCAACGGCGCGGATCCACATGGCTTCATGAGAAAGGACGAAATCAACGAGTACCTCGCCGGTTTTGTTAAGTCAGTAAATGCGCCCGTGCGCGAGAGCACTACTGTGCAGCGTGTAGTTCCAAAAGCGTCGGGTGGATTCGAGATCCATAGCTCGCAAGGTGAGTTCACAGCGGATCAGGTAGTCGTGGCCTCAGGCGGTTACCACACGCCGATTATTCCGCGATTGGCCGAGCGTCTGCCCGCGAGTGTTCATCAACTCCATTCTGAACAGTACCGCAACCCGCAGTCACTTCCCGCAGGCAATGTGTTGGTGGTTGGTTCAGGGCAGTCGGGAGCCCAAATCGCGGAGGACCTGCATCTGGCGGGACGTAAGGTCTACCTGGCAGTAGGTGATGCCCCACGTTGTGCGCGCTTCTACCGCGGCAAAGACGTGGTCGATTGGCTGGCGGAAATGGGTTACTACGACATTGGCGTCGACACTCATCCCTTGCGTGAGGGTGTGCGTGATAACACCAACCACTACGTCACGGGGCGCGATGGCGGGCGCGATATTGACCTGCGTAGCTTTGCTAGCGAGGGCATGGAGCTATTCGGACGACTCGAAGGATTACAGGGCACTCGCTTGCAATTTTCCCATAACTTGAGCGAAAGCTTGGACAGTGCTGACGCGGTGTACAACCGTATAAATACTTCGATCGACAACTACATTGAGCAGAACGAGATCGATGCACCCCTTGGCGAGCGTTACGTACCAAAGTGGGCACCTGAACAAGAGCGAAGTGAACTGGACCTTGAAGCCGAAGCCATCTCTTGCATCATATGGTGCATAGGCTTTAGTCCCGATTTTAGCTGGGTGGAGGCTCCAGTATTCAACGGGCGTGGCCATCCTGGGCACCAACGCGGGGTCACGGCGCAGTCAGGTTTGTATTTTCTCGGATTACCCTGGCTCTACACGTGGGGTTCCGGGCGTTTCTCGGGGGTCGCACGTGATGCCGAGTATGTGGTCGAGCGCATTGCTGAATTGAAAGCCAGCTGAAGAAGTGGGCGCGCGCCATCGCAAGGTGGATTGGGTGGTGCGCCATGCCCATCTCATTGCAGGTGTGAAAAGGCGTGGGTAACCGGGGGGATTTCGTAATATCGTGTTACGTGTAATGTATATTATGTTAAACGACATATTACGTGCCCTTGCCAGCCCCCCTCAAACAAATTTGTAGGCTGTGAACCATTGTTCAAAATCCCGGCAAGACATCGGTGCTGAAAAATAGTGACCTTGCCCCACTTTGTAGCCTTGGGCTTTAAGAATCTCACACTGAGTTGCGTGCTCTATACCCTCAGCCACTACGTGCAAGGAAAGCCCTCTGCCTATCGCTATGACGGATTCGCTTAAAGCGCGGCAGGACGTATCGTGCTCCAGATCGTCGACAAAACTCTTATCCAGTTTCAGCTCGCTGATGGGTAGGCGCCGTAAATACCCGAGGCTGGAATAGCCTGTGCCAAAATCATCAATGGCCAGTCGCACTCCTAGTGCGTGCAAATCCCGGATGGCTTGCTCGGCCCCGGGGCTTTCGCTAAGCAATACACCCTCGGTGACTTCCACGCACAGGTTGGCGGGTTGCAAGCCGTGGCGTTGCAGTTGTTGAGCAATCAGCGTCGCAAGGTTCTGGTTGTGAAAATTGATGGGTGAGAGGTTGATCGACATGGATGGAACCTGTAAGCCATGCCGCTGCCATTCGGCTAGCTGCTGACAGGCCTCCCGCAATACCCATTGACTCAGGTCGTTGATCAACCCGCATTCCTCGGCAAGAGGAATGAATTGCATGGGCGAGATAGCTCCGAGCGTTGGGTGTACCCAACGCGCTAATGCCTCAACACCGACCAGGCGTCCGCTGTTCAAGTCGATTTGTGGTTGATAATGCAGTTGCAGACCGCTGTCAGTGAGCGCTTTGCGCAGTTCCGTTTCCAGCATCAATCGCCCTTGAGCGAGTGTGTTCATCTCTTCAAGAAAGAACCTGAAGGTACCCCGCTCCGCCCGTTTGGCTTGGTACATGGCAATGTCAGCGCAATGCAATAGACTTTCCATGTCTTGACCATCTCCTGGAAACAGACTGATGCCGATGCTGGCAGAAACAACGATGGAAGTGCCCGCAATCGTCGTCGGAGCCCTCAGGACCATCATCAGTCGTTCAAGAAAGATCGTGACCTGCGTCGCATTCATCCGCGGCAGTACCAACACGAACTCATCACCGGATAAACGCCCAACGAAATCACACTCTCGAAGCACGCTGCGTAGCCGTTGCGCCATGACTCGCAGCAACTCGTCTCCCGACGCATGCCCCAAGGCGTCGTTGACTTGCTTGAATCGGTCCAGGTCGACAAACAGGACGGCAAGCTCTGCAGCCTCTCGAGTCACTTCGAGTATGCACTGCTGTGCCTGGGAAAGAAGGAAGTTGCGATTGGGCAAGCCGGTTAACGCATCATAGAAGGCCATTCTTCGAATGGATTGACGTGCCTCCTCTCGTTCGAGTGCCAACATGCACAAGTGCGTTCCCGCCGTCACCAAGTGAGCGTGCAAGGGGTCGGGGCCGCGGTTTTCCCTAAAGTAGAGCGCAAAGGTCGCCGCAACTCGTCCTGAGCCGTTGCGTACAGGAATAGACCAACAAGCCCGTAAGCCTGACTGTTTCGCCAGCCATTTGTACTCAGCCCACAACGGGTCATTATTGATGTCCGTTACCAGAACCGGTTCGCCCCGATAGGCGGCCGTACCGCAGGAACCTGCCACCGGACCGATGGATAATCCCTCAATGGCCCTGGAGTAATCGGTGGGCAAGCTTGGACTGGCCAGAGGGTGCAAGGTCCCCTCCTCGTCCACGCTCAGGATCGAGACAATGACGTCCGGGACGATGCGCTCAATCTCGTGGCACATCATGGTTAGCACGCTCTCTAGAGGCTCCTCTTTCAGCAGTGCCCCAATGACCCTTTCCTGTAGGACTTCATGCAGTTTTGACTGGGTAATGTCGGTGAGCACGATCACGACATTTTCGAGCAACCCTTGCGCGTCGAACACGGGCGTTGATGAGACGTGCACCCAAAGTCGTTGGCCGTTGCGCTTGCTGATCAAGGCACTGACATCATGAGGTTGACCACAGAGAATGGGTTCCAGCCCCGGCTCCGCGGGCGTTTGCGCAGGAGCGACTGAAACAAAGAACATAAGCGGTGACTGCCCGATCATCTCCTCGCGGGAATAGCCCAGCAGTCGAATCAGCCCATCGTTGACATAGATAAGGCATGAGTGCGCGTCGACGATGCAGGTGGCCGAACTGGTGACATTCACCGACATCGATAACAACCGGCGTTCGATGTCGTTCAAGCGTAATTGCGTTATATCCTTGAGAAAGGCCGCGTAGAGGATTCGATCATGAAGGGTAATTTTCGAGATCGACATCGAGCCCCAGCGCTCCAGCCCATCATCACGCATAATTCGGACATCCCGGCAGACGCCCACAATTTTGTTGATCCCGGTCTCGCGGTTAGCTTGGATATAGCCATCATGATGGGCGCGCAGGATGTTTGGCACCAAAGCGTGGACATTTCGACCGAGCACCTCATTCCTGGAGCAACCCCAAAAGGCCTCGGCAGCGGCATTGAAAAACGCCACCCTGTTGTGATCATCGATGATCACAACAGCATCGATCGCCTGCTCCAGTGTTTGTATGAAAAAGTCTTCCGCCTCTGCATCACTCGTCAATCCGACTTTTGCATTCATTGCTGCTACTTTCCATATGCCACCGGGCTTTTTCCCTAAAGGCCTTGTGGAGCACCAAAAGAGCCCTCTTCACCAGAGGGTGAGCGCAACATCCAGTACGGAATGTTGATGTCAAACAACGCTGCTCTGCCTGCCCTGCACACAAGTTCACCACTGTGCTCAAGTTATAGAGTCAGGATAGCTCTGAAGTCGTTTCCGGTCGCACATTACTGATCACAATTAACCTGCCGAACGACCCACGTCGTAGCAGTGACAGCACCGGACAAGGCAATTACAATTTGATTAACATCCAGCGATTGAGTGATTGAATACCCCATGGAAAGCAAGACTGCGCGCCTCACTGTGCTCATTGATCCCATCAAGAAAAAAGCGTTCGAGGAGCTCTGTGCAGCACAGGATTTGACGTCTTCTCAGGTGGTACGTCAGCTTATTCGTGATTACTTGGACACCCACGGTGCCAGCTATTCAACGAGAAGCAAGCACGCCACCAGCGCCAAGTCATAACCGAACACGGGCAGTTTTAGGCTCTAGTTGTCCTCTGCGAGACTGACAGCTTTGGCCAGCGCGTTGTTGAAGTCGGTGTGGTAATGCTCCGCGCCGATTTCTTGCAAGATGCCCACCTTATTCAGCTTGTTAAGCACCTTCGCATTCGCCTCGCAGAGTTTCACAATGACATGTCGTTTGTGCAGTTGCTGAATGACCTCCTCCAACACCTGTAAGCCCGTGATATCCATGAACGGTACGCGTTTCAAACGGATAATCAGCAGGCGTGGATCGGTATGGGTCTGAGCCAGGACACGCTCGAAGGTCTCGGCTGCGCCAAAGAACAACGGCCCTTCAATCGTATAAATCAATATCCCGGGCGGCAGGCGAGCATTCCCGTTGGCCCTGAGCTCTACTTCCAACTCGTGCTCGACGACCTGCCGCACCTCCACCGATGAGGCCATGCGACGCATAAAGTGCAGCATCGCCAGAATGACGCCGATATTCACCGCGATCACCAAATCACTGAATACGGTGAGACCGAAGGTGATTAGCAGGATCGATACGTCTGTCCGCGGAGCTCTCCTGACCATTCGCTTGAAGTGCTTTAACTCGCTCATGTTGTACGCGACCACAAAAAGTATCGCGGCCAATGCACACAGCGGGATGTTTGAGGCCAAAGGCGCCAGAAACAGAATGATAAGTACCAGGGTGACGGCGTGCGTAATGCCGGCCAGCGGGCTTGTGCCGCCGTTACGGATATTGGTGGCCGTGCGCGCAATGGCCCCGGTAGCGGCGAAGCCGCCGAACAATGGCGTGACCAAGTTGGCCACCCCCTGACCGATCAACTCCTGATTGGAGTCGTGCTTGGTACCTGCCATGCCATCGGCCACCATCGCGGACAACAGCGATTCGATTGCCCCAAGCATGGCGATCGTGAACGCCGGACCAATCAAATCGATGACACGCGACAGCGTGATTTCAGGCAGGCTCCCCCCTTGGAAACCTTGAGGGATGCCACCAAATGCACTGCCAATCGTTGCGACCCCCTCGAAATGAAAGGTGGACTGTATCGCTGTCGCGACCGCCATGGCGATCAATGGGCCAGGCACTCGTTTGAGACCGGGAATTCTGGGCGCGGTGATGACCAGGAAAAGGCTGAGTGTCGCCAGCAGCGTCGTGGCCATATGAAGATCCGGCAGGGTCTGGACGAGATGCCAGAGCTTTTCATGGAAGCGCTCTCCCCCGACCGTCGGTAATCCGAAAAAGTCTTTCCACTGCCCGACCCAGATGATCACCCCGATGCCCGCAGTGAATCCGACGATCACCGGGTCAGGAATAAACTTGATGATTGCACCGAGCCGGGCCATCCCCAGCAGTAACAACATGGCCCCTGCCATCATCGTGGCGATTTGCAGGCCGTCAACGCCATGCTTGGCTGTGACGTCCGCCAGAATCACGATGAACGCACCTGTCGGCCCGGCAATCTGCAAGCGGCTTCCGCCAAAGAGTGAAACCAGCAGACCACCGATGATGGCGGTGTAGATGCCTTGCTCAGGTTTGACGCCAGACGCAATGGCAAACGCCATGGCCAGCGGGAGTGCCACGACTCCGACGATCACGCCAGACACCACGTTGCGAAGCCAGTGTCCTCGTCCCAACAACCCCGCCTTCCATGCCTCACCTATCGCAATCATGGCTAGCTCCTCAGTCCGTCCATGTGCATAATATTAACATGCAGTGATAATTGAAATCTCCTGATTCCAATGCCTTGTGCGGCTGGAGATGTTCATGCTGGAAGCTCAGAGGGAGCTGGGCGGGCGTGCTGCCAATAGAGAAATTTTGATAACGCGCGTAGCGTGGTGACAGACATGAATCGTCAAGCTGTGAAAACCAAACATGCCGAAGGCGTGACCTTCGACACCCATTTGATCGCAAATCCAACCAACCCCAAGGAGTGGATTGTGTTTTTCAAGAAGGACGCTGGAAGAAGTTATTTCCTGGTGGACGACAACGAGGAGGTCGAATCTTTCGGGCATTTGGATGACTTGATCGCCGAGCTACGAGACTTGGGCCTCAAGACCGCTGAAATCCACTTTTAACCCTTGGGTCACACTCCGGTCATTCGCGACAGGAGCAAGATTAAAATCCAAACAACTCCCCAGGCGCCTCCACCAGCAGCGACCGCATCAACTCAGGCGAACACTCCAACGCTTGAAGCTGTTCCACAACCGCCCCAAAACCAACACTGTCTTCATGTTGAGTGTGCGGCCAGTCGCTGCCCCACACCAAACGACTGGACCCGAAACTCTGCTGCAGCAATGACAACGCGTTTCGGGCGAACTTTCGGTTCTGGGGATCCGTCCCAGCCAATCGATAGATCCCGGAAACCTTCATCCACACCTGCCCGCGCGAGCCCAGTTCCAGCATCTCGCGAAAACCTGGCTGATCAACACCCAGGCGTGCATCCGGACGGCCGAAGTGATCGATCACCAGTTTGATGCCCAATGGCATGAGTTGACGAAGCAGTCCCGGCAAATCTTCCACCTGGCGGTGCAATTCGACATGCCAGTCCAACTCGGCGATGTGGCCGAAGAAGTCTTGCCACGCCGAGTCACGAAAGTCCGGCAAGGCTTTGCCCATCAGGTTCAGGCGAACGCCGACCACACCGAGCCGAGCCATATCGTTGAGCGTCTCGCGACTGACGCTGCGCTCCAGCACCACGACCCCGCGCAACCGTTCCGGCGCCTGGCGTAACGCCGCCAACAGGTAGCTGTTGTCGGTGCCGAGAAAACTGGGCTGCACCAGCACGCCATGACTCAGGCCATGGGTTTGCAGTTGCTCCAGATACTCCCCGAGCGTGGCGTCGTAGCCAGGGGTATAACGTCGAGCGGCGGTCAGGTTCAGTTCGCGGCTGAACACGTGAGCATGGGAATCGATGCCGGTGATCGGCGTTGAACAGGTATCAGGCATGGCTTTCATCATTTGAAGGTAAGAGTCATCAGGCTCGCGCGCTTTCACTGCCGTCGACTGCCGCTTGCGCCGAAATGTTCGAGGCTTCCAGGGCACGGCCACGGGTTTCCGGCAGGCAAAGTGCCGCGATCACGGCCACGCCGTAGGCAATACCGGCGTCGATACCAATCGCAGAGCCCAGGGACATGGAGTCGCTCATGTGACCGACCAGGAATGGGAAGACCGCAGAAAGCACTCGGCCAAAGTTGTAGCAGAAACCGACCCCGGCGCCGCGCACGTCCGCTGGGTACAGCTCGTTGAACAGCGCCCCGAGGCTGGCCGGAATACCTGCGGCGAAGAAGCCGAGCGGAAAGCCCAGAAACAGCATCTGGGTATTGGTCAGTGGCAGGAACACATAGCACTGCACGGTGACGACACAGCACAACGCAAACAACACGATGTTTTTACGACGGCCTATGCGGTCGATCAACAATCCACTGACCACACACCCACACCAGAAGGCGAAGATGATCACGGCGAGGTAACCGCCAGAGTTCAGCACCGAAAGGTTGCGCTCGGTCTTGAGGAACGTCGGCAGCCAGGTCATGACCGCGTGGTAACCACCGTGCGCGCCGAGGCCCAACAGACCACCAAACAGCGTTACGCGGATCAGTTCAGGTCGGAAGATGCCGGCCAGGGACTTGAAGAAGCTTTGCGGGATGGCGTTTTCTTTTTGCAGGCGCTGGAAGCTGTCAGGCTCCTCGACGTTGCGGCGTACCCAGATGATCAGGAACGATGGCAGCAGACCGACGATAAACATCACACGCCAGGCCATGTCCTGCGGCACGAACGTATAAATCAGGGTGAACACCCCAACAGCCAGTCCCCAGCCCACGGCCCAGGCGCTTTGGACGGTGCCCATCACCTTGCCACGAAACTTAGGGTTGATCGTCTCGGCCATCAGCACCGCGCCCGCGGCCCATTCACCCCCGATACCGAAGCCTTGCATTGCTTTCACGATCAACAACTGGTGAAAACCGGTGACGAAGGCGGACAGGAAAGTGAAGAACGAGAACCACAAAATCATCCATTGCAGTGTGCGCACCCGGCCGTAGCGGTCGGACAATGTCCCCCCTACCCAACCGCCGATGGCTGAAGTGACCAACGTCACGCCGCTGATCAGCCCTGCATCGCCCTTGGTCAGGGCGAACGCGGCGATCAACGCCGGAATCGCCAGGCCGAACATTTGTACTTCCAGCGCATCGAGCGACCATCCGCCGAAGCAGGCCCAGAACGTTTTGCGCTCCCGAGGAGTGACTTGGCGATACCAACTGAACATGATTTTTTATCCTTATAAGTGGAACGTAAGGCAGCCGAGAGCGAACCGCACCGCTACAGGGCCAGTTTTGGCAAATAAACAGGAAACCAGCGGCGATCGGCTCGCCGCTCAACGATTGGTTACACAGGCATGCGTCAGCGAATATCCACGCTGTAGCGGAAGTGCTCCGCATGCCCACGAGAACGACGCCACTCCAGTGGTGTGCCCGCGTAATCGCGAGCCAATCGTTCGATCACAACCACCGGACTGTTGACCGGTACCTGCAGCAATCGAGCATGCACGTCATTCACCGATTCAGCGGTGAGTGTCTCTTCGGCGTTGGCCACGACCTGACCGCAGATTTCTTCGTAGATGGGATAAAGCAGCGGCCCTTTGCGGCTCAGGTCAATGTCCAGCAGCGCTTGGAAACGGCTGCGCGGCAACCAGATTTCTTCGGCGAGAACGGGCTTGAGCTCCAGCAAACGCAAGCGAACGATGCGGATAACCGGCGACTCGAGGGGCAACCCCAGCGCCTGAGCGACGGCCGACGGCGCGACGACCGGTTCGATCGACAGAATGCGGCTCTCGGGTACCTGACGTTCGCCGGCAGCGGTTTGAAAACGAAAGAATCGAAACAGCGATGACTGAAACTGCGGACGGCGTATGAAGGTGCCCCGCCCTTGATGACGCTCAAGAATGCCTTCGCTGACCAACGAATCCACCGCCTTGCGCACGGTGCCCGTGGACAGCTGATATTCCGCGCAAAGCGCAGCCTCCGTGGGAATGGCTTCCCCCGGACGCCAACGATTGTTAGCGATCTGTTCAACCAGGTGGTCACGCAGACGTTGATAAAGCGGCAGACGAGCATCGCTGGAAAGAGCATTCATCGACTTTATTCACCTTGTTATCTAGTCATCTATATGAATATGGGCGGAGTATTCATATAGATGACTTAACTGTCAAGGTCGATCAGCGTGAGTCAGGGGTTTTGACTCAAGATCCCGCGAGTGCCTCCCCCCTGCTGATATTCCCGGGGCGTGCACCCAAACTCCCGCCGAAACACCGTGTGCAGATACTGCGCCGATTTAAAGCCGCACATCCTCGCCACATCGGCAATGGCCGAATCGGTGTTCTTGAGCCCTTTGGTCGCCGCGGCCAGTTTGAAACGCAGAATCTCGTCATGCACGCTGCAGCCGCGCTCGTTGCGAAAATGCGCTTCGAGTGACGAGCGAGATACGCCGACATAGGCCGCGACCTGCGCCGTCTTGATGCCCTGGCAGGCGTACTGGCGGATAAACAGCAGCGCCTGCATCACATACGGATTGCCCAACGGTTGGTGCAAGCTCGACACCTGCACGTTGACCGCATCCGGAGGCACCAGGATTTGCGTGCCGGTGGATGGCATGCCGTGGAGCATCTGGTGGAGTAACTGAGCGGCGGTCCGGCCCATGGTTTCAGTGCCCTGACTCACCGAACTCAAAGGGACCCGCGTCAGGCTGCGGGTCAGTGGGTCGTTGTCGATGCCAATCAGCGCCACCTGCTCCGGCACCGCAATGCCGGCTGTCAGGCAAGCTTGCAGCAACTGCCGGGCGCGGGCGTCACTGACCGCGATGATTCCAATGGGCTTGGGCAGGCTTTGCAGCCAGGCGATCAACTGTTCGACGGCGCTGTCCCAGAGCGGTGCGCTGGTGCCCATGCCGCGATAGATTTCGGTGTGCAAGCCGTCGCGCTGCATCAATCGGCGAAAGGCTTTTTCCCGCTCCTGGGCCCAACGATTGGCCTGTGCTTCAGGCAGGCTGAAGCAGGCAAAACGCTGCAGCCCCGCCTCGATCAGGTGCGTGTAGGCAAGGGTGATCAGTGCGTTGTTGTCAGTGGCAACATAGGGAATCGATGTCGGATAGGCCCCCTTCTCCTCATAAGAGCCCCCTACCGCTACCACCGGCAGATGGATGTCGGCGAGCGCCTCGCCAATCAACGGGTCATCGAAGTCGGCAATGATGCCGTCTCCCTGCCAGCGCTCTATTCCCTTCAAGCGGCACAGAAAGTCTTCTTCCAGGAACAGGTCCCAGGACGCTCGCGTGCTGCTCAGGTAGTTACCGATGCCGCTGATGATGCCTCGGTCATAAACCTTGCTGCCGTTGAACAACAGTGCGATGCGGTGAACAGGCGGTACTGTTTTCATTGTTTTTATGCAGGTTCAGGGCCCCGGTGTCACTGAGGCGATGTGCACAGACTAGGCGCGTGGGCGGCGAAGCTCAATACGCAAAATCGCACCCTGTGTTGATGTTTTTCATAATCAGCAGGCCAAACGCCGTTGTTAGTATCAAGTCACCAACAAGAACAACCAGGACATGGCCAATGCAGTACTTCCCCGATGTCGACACAATCCGCTATGAGGGACCGAACAGCGATTCTCCCCTCGCCTTCCGCCACTACGACGCCGACAAGATCATCCTTGGCAAACCCATGCGCGAACATCTGCGCATGGCCGCGTGTTACTGGCACACCTTTGTGTGGCCAGGTTCCGATGTGTTCGGTGCGGGTACGTTCAAGCGCCCATGGCATCAGGCCGGTGACCCGATGGAAGTCGCGATCGGCAAGGCGGCTGCCGCCTTCGAGTTCTTCTCCAAACTGGGTATCGATTATTACTGTTTCCACGACACCGATGTCGCTCCAGAAGGCAACTCGTTGAAGGAGTACCGCAACCACTTCGCGCAAATGGTTGACCACCTGGAGCGCCATCAGGAAGAGAGTGGCATCAAGCTGCTGTGGGGCACCGCAAACTGCTTCAGCAATCCACGTTTTGCAGCCGGCGCGGCGAGCAATCCGGACCCTGAGGTGTTTGCCTGCGCCGCGGCCCAGGTGTTCAGCGCCATGAACGCGACCCATCGCCTCAAAGGCTCCAGCTACGTGTTGTGGGGCGGTCGCGAAGGCTACGAAACCCTGCTCAACACTGACTTGAAGCATGAACGTGAGCAGTTGGGCCGTTTCATGCGCATGGTGGTCGAGCACAAGCACAAGATCGGTTTCACCGGCGATCTTCTGATCGAACCAAAACCGCAGGAGCCCACCAAGCACCAATACGATTACGACAGCGCCACCGTGTTCGGCTTTCTCCAGCAATTTGGGCTGGAAAAGGAAATCAAGGTCAACATCGAGGCTAACCACGCCACCCTCGCCGGCCATAGTTTTCATCACGAGATAGCGACAGCCGCCTCCCTGGGCATCTTCGGCAGCATCGACGCCAACCGCGGTGATCCGCAAAACGGCTGGGACACCGATCAGTTCCCCAATAGCGTCGAAGAAATGACCTTGGCCCTCTATGAAATCCTCAAGGCGGGAGGGTTCAACAATGGCGGATTCAACTTCGATTCCAAGGTTCGTCGCCAAAGCCTCGACCAGATCGACCTGTTCCATGGCCACGTGGGCGCCATGGACGTTCTTGCCCAGTCTCTGGAACGCGCAGCCGCCATGGTGCAGAACGATGAGCTGCAGCGCTTCAAGGATCAGCGCTACGCCGGGTGGCAACAGCCATTGGGGAAGGCAGTGCTGGCAGGTGAATTCAACCTTGAGTCACTGGCCGAACACGCCTTCGCCAACGCATTGAACCCGCAGGCCGTCAGCGGCAGGCAGGAAATGCTCGAGAACGTCGTCAACCGATTTATCTATCGTTGATCACCAAGCGGTCTGCGCGCGCTGTGACATTTCAACGACAAAACTATGCTTGCGGCGCCTGCGGATTTTCTACAGTTTTACCCAGCCCGAGACTCATCGTCAGGCCGTTTCTTTCAAACAACAATAAAAGGACGCCCCGCTATGAAAAACCTGAAACGTACACTGTTGGCCTCTGCCCTGGCGCTGCTGTCATTGCCAGTGATGGCTGATGCGACCCACCCGAAAATCGGTTTCTCCATTGACGACCTGCGCCTGGAGCGCTGGTCCCGTGACCGTGATTATTTTGTCGCGGCGGCAGAAAAAATGGATGCCAAGGTGTTCGTACAATCAGCGGATGCCAACGAGCAAAAACAGATTTCACAAATCGAAAATCTCATTTCCCGCGGCGTCGATGTCATAGTCATCGTGCCGTTCAACGCCACCGTGCTGACCAACGCGGTGGCCGAAGCGAAGAAGGCCGGGATCAAGGTCGTGTCCTATGATCGGCTGATTCTCAATGCCGACGTCGACGCCTATATTTCCTTCGATAACGAAAAGGTCGGCGAGATGCAGGCCAGTGGCGTGTTGCATGCTGCGCCCAAGGGCAATTACTTCCTGCTGGGTGGTGCACCCACCGACAACAACGCAAAAATCCTGCGCGAAGGCCAGATGAAAGTGCTGCAACCGGCCATCGACAAGGGCGATATCAAGATCGTTGGCCAACAATGGGTGAAGGAATGGAACCCAACCGAAGCGCTGAGCATTGTTGAAAACGCCCTGACCCGCAACGACAACAAAATCGACGGCATTGTCGCCTCCAACGACGCGACGGCAGGCGGCGCCATTCAGGCCCTTGCAGCTCAGCAACTGGCCGGCAAGGTGCCGATTTCGGGCCAGGACGCTGACCTCGCAGCGGTCAAGCGTGTCATCGCCGGCACCCAGACCATGACCGTGTACAAGCCGCTGAAACTCATCGCTTCTGAAGCCGCCAAGCTCTCGGTACAACTGGCGCGCAACGAGAAACCCGCCTACAGCTCGCAGTACGACAACGGCAGCAAAAAAGTCGACACCATCCTGCTCACGCCTACGGCGTTGACCAAGGACAACATCGACCTGCTCGAACAGGATGGCTTTTATACCAAGGCGCAAATAGCCGGGCAGTGACAAAGGCACCAACTTCTGGTTCTACGCAAAACCTTGTGGGAGCGAGCAGGTCGACTCGTCGCACCGTTGCTCCCACAAAGTCCAGTGTCTTTGCGATTTTGAGTCCTCTCCATGCCCGACTATCTGCTGCAAATGAACGGTATCGTCAAAACCTTCGGCGGTGTCAAAGCGCTCAACGGTATCGACCTCAAGGTCAAGCCGGGTGAATGCGTGGGACTGTGCGGCGAGAATGGCGCCGGCAAGTCCACGCTGATGAAGATCCTTTCGGCGGTCTATCCCCACGGCACCTGGGACGGTGAAATCCTCTGGGACGGGCAACCGCTCACCGCGCAGTCAATCAGCGAAACGGAAGCCGCCGGCATCGTCATCATTCATCAGGAACTGACCCTGGTTCCGGATTTGTCGGTGGCCGAAAACATCTTCATGGGCCACGAACTGACGCTGCCGGGCGGACGAATGAACTACCCGGCAATGATCCACCGCGCCGAAGCCCTGATGCGCGAATTGAAAGTCCCCGACATGAACGTATCGCTGCCGGTTTCCCAGTACGGTGGTGGCTATCAGCAACTGGTGGAGATCGCCAAGGCCCTTAACAAAAAGGCGCGCCTGCTGATCCTCGACGAACCCTCGTCGGCCTTGAGCCGTTCGGAAATCGAGGTGCTGCTGGACATCATCCGCGACCTCAAGGCCAAGGGGGTGGCCTGCGTCTATATCTCGCACAAACTCGATGAAGTGGCCGCCGTCTGCGACACCATTTCAGTGATCCGCGACGGAAAACACATCGCCACCACGGCCATGGCCGACATGGACATCCCACAGATCATCACCCAGATGGTCGGGCGGGAAATGAGCAACCTCTATCCCACCGAACCCCACGACGTTGGCGAAGTGATTTTCGAGGCTCGTCACATCACCTGCTACGACGTCGACAACCCCAGGCGCAAACGCGTCGACGATGTCTCCTTCGCTCTCAAGCGTGGCGAGATCCTGGGCATCGCCGGGCTGGTCGGCGCAGGCCGCACGGAACTCGTGACCGCGCTGTTCGGCGCCTACCCCGGACGCCACGAGGGCGAAGTCTGGCTGGAAGGTCAACGCATCGACACCCGCACGCCCCTCAACTCCATTCGCGCAGGTGTGTGCCTGGTGCCTGAGGACCGCAAGCGCCAGGGCATCATTCCGGACCTGGGTGTCGGCCAGAACATCACCCTGGCCGTGCTGGACAATTATTCGAAACTGACTCGCATCGATGCCGAGGCCGAGTTGGGCAGCATCGATCGGGAGATCTCGCGCCTGCACCTGAAGACCGCGAGCCCGTTCCTGCCGATCACCAGTCTGTCGGGAGGCAATCAACAAAAAGCGGTATTGGCGAAGATGCTGCTGACTCAGCCCCGGGTGCTGATTCTCGATGAGCCCACCCGAGGCGTGGATGTGGGCGCCAAATACGAAATCTACAAGTTGATGGGCGCGCTGGCCGCTTCTGGGGTGTCGATCATCATGGTGTCGTCGGAGCTGGCCGAAGTGCTCGGCGTATCCGATCGCGTGCTGGTGATCGGCGAAGGCCAGTTAAGGGGCGACTTCGTCAACCATGAACTCACGCAGGAACAGGTGCTCGCCGCCGCACTCAGCCAGCCTGGCAGCCATAACAATAATGATCGGAAATCCGCGTAAATGAATCAGGTTAAACAACTGTTCACCCGCTACAAGATGCTCGCGCTGGTGTTTGCCGTGGTGTTGATCTGGCTGTTTTTCAGCTGGCAGACCGACGGCGGATTCCTGACCCCGCGCAACCTTTCCAATCTGCTGCGCCAGATGTCCATTACCGGCATCCTCGCTTGCGGCATGGTGCTGGTGATCATCAGCGGCGAGATCGATTTGTCGGTCGGCTCATTGCTGGGACTGCTGGGTGGGCTGGCGGCCATTCTCGATGTGATTTACCACGTCCCACTGTTGGCGAACCTGAGCCTGGTCGCCCTTTGCGGCTTGTTGATCGGCCTTGCCAATGGCTACATGGCGGCTTACCTGCGCATACCCTCCTTTATCGTCGGTCTGGGCGGCATGCTGGCTTTCCGAGGCATTTTGCTGGGGATCACCGGCGGCACGACCATCGCGCCGGTATCGCCGCAGCTCGTGTACATCGGCCAGGGCTACCTGCCCCACTCGATCGGGGCCGGCCTGGGTGTGCTGTTGTTCGCGTTGACGGTGTTCCTGATCTGGAAACAACGGCGCAATCGCGCCCTTCACGGTCTGGCGGCGCACTCCCTGGCGCGGGACATCATACGCGTGGCGGTGATCGGCGCCGTGCTGGCCGGCTTCGTCCAGACGCTCAACAGCTACGACGGCATTCCCGTGCCGGTGCTGCTCCTGCTGGTGCTGTTGGGCGTGTTCAGCTACGTCGCGAGCCAGACGGTGTTCGGTCGACGCGTCTATGCCGTGGGCAGCAATATGGAAGCCACACGCCTGTCCGGTATCAACGTCCAAGCCGTGAAGCTGTGGATTTTCGGCATCATGGGCGTGATGTGCGCCCTCGCCGGCGTGGTCAACACCGCGCGCCTGGCCGCCGGTTCGCCCTCCGCCGGCAGCATGGGCGAACTCGACGCCATTGCTGCCTGTTTCATTGGCGGCACGTCCATGCGCGGCGGCTCCGGAACCGTCTACGGCGCCCTCCTCGGCGCGCTGGTCATCACCAGCCTGGACAACGGCATGTCCATGCTCGACGTCGACAGTTATTGGCAGATGATCGTCAAGGGCAGCATTCTGGTGTTGGCCGTGTGGGTGGACGTGAGCACGCGCACCGGGCGACGTTGAGAGCCGGGCAGGCCGTCAGCGTTCCTGACTGAAGGCCGCGACTTCCTGCACGAGACTGCGAGCAGCCAGCATCACCAATGCCCTTCCCTTCTCCGGGCTCGCCTGACCTGGATCCGAGCCCATTCGGCCGTCAGGATGGCGCGCACGGAAATCACTTGCCTCGCGGATGGGACCAGAGTTGGCAATTTGCGGGGAGTAGTGAGCCTGTTTGACGGAGTCCGGATAGGCCCATTGAGTAACCGCGATTTCCGAGGGGGTGGCGTGGGCGCCATGCCCTGTTGGGAATTGCTCACGAGCCAGCTCATTGACCCCTGCCAGATCCCACCAGTTCACCAGCTTCAAAGCGAAACCGGCTGGCCGTTTGGCGAAGCTGGCTTGGGCGTACAGCTCGGAAAACGCCGCCTCGATGGAGGCCACATTGCCGCCGTGCCCATTGAGAAACAGGATTTTCTCAAAGCCGTGCGCCGCCAGCGAGTGCACCCAATCGCCGATGGCGGCGATAAACGTTGATGGGCGCAACGAGATTGTCCCTGGAAAACCCAGATGATGCTGCGCCATGCCGATGTTGAAGGTTGGAGCGATCAATAGATCGGCGTTGTTTTGCGCTTCGCGGGCGATGATTTCCGGGCACATCCAGTCCGTACCCAGCAGTCCGGTCGGGCCATGCTGCTCGTTCGAGCCGATCGGAATCACTATCGTACGGCTGCGCTCCAGGTATTGGCCGATCTCAGACCATGTCGACCTATACAAAAGCATGCGGCGGTTATCCTCGCAGGTTGGGTGGAAGGCTATCCACGGAGGCGTTTCATCGCGCCTGTATGAAAATGGTGCGCCCAACCAGGCATCGGAGCAAGAGCAACAAGAATCCATATCTGTTGCTCGATAGGCAACAGTTGTGCGTTTGTGGATGTTTGAGCAATTCAAGGATTGGCGTGGCGTGTTCACATCTGCTACCCTTTTTTGACCAATCATTCTGAAACGAAAAATATGGCCCGCCCCAGAGAGTTTGATGAAACACAGGCGCTGGACGCCGCCGTTGAGGTTTTCCGTGAACATGGTTTTGAAGGAACCTCCGCAACCATGCTCATCCAGGCAATGTGCATCGGTCGGCAAAGCCTGTACGCGACTTTCGGGGACAAGTGGAATCTCTACCTTGCTGCCCTTCGCCACTACAGTTCGACTGAAACGTCAGCTCATCTGGCCACATTAAGGGAGTCCGTAGATGGTTACGCCGGCATTTCAGCGTTCCTCGAACGAATCGTGCAGGAGGCTTATCGCGGGTGTCTCGGAATCAGCTCGATTTGCGAATTTGCTGACACGAAGCCGGACATCAATCAAATACGACAAATGGCGGGACATGTGCTGCGCGAGGGCCTTGCCCAAAGCGTCAGTGATGCACAGGTCCGTGGTGACATATCAGCGGAGCTTGATCAGGAATATGTCGTCGATTTTTTGCTTGCCAGTATTACCGGAATACGCATCGCGGCACGGGGTGGTTCAGACCCTGCCCGTCTGGAGTCGTTGAAAAAAATGGCCTTGCGTGCGTTGCGATAGGCGCGCTTTTTTTTGCACTGTTCTGGAATGAACGTTCAATAACGGAGAGTTTTATGAAAGCGATGACCATCAACCGCGCCTCAGGCGCGCCCACCCTGGCGTATGCTGCTGTTGAACAACCAGCCGTAGGCAATGGCCAAGTGGCCGTCGAAGTTTCAGTTGCAGGGGTAAACTTTATGGATCTGGGCGCCAGAAGCGGTGCCTTGGGTGGTAGCTACCAGCCTTCAATTCTTGGCGTCGAAGGGGCAGGACGCATCGTCGAGGTCGGTGCGCATGTGCGGGATTTCCAGGTGGGAGATCGAGTGGCATGGGTCTTTGTTCCGCACAGCTATGCCGAAAAAATCGTGACAGATGTGAACAACCTGGTGAAAATTCCGGATGACATCGATGACCATTCGGCCGCAGCCCTGATGATGCAGGGCCTGACAGCCAGTCACTTCGCAACCTGCTTCTACCCGGTCCAGCAGGGCGATATCGCCCTCGTCCACGCAGGTGCTGGCGGTTTGGGACGATTGCTCACGCAGATCATCAAGCTCAGGGGCGGTTCGGTTATCAGCCGAGTTTCAAGCGAAGCCAAGGTTGAGATTGCCAAGGCAGCAGGTGCTGACCATGTGATCGTCAGTGGCGATGGAACATTTGCAGAGGAAGCCGTCAGGCTGTCGGGTGGTGAAGGTGTCCACGTGGTCTTCGATGGATCAGGCCCCGCGACTTTTCAAGGATCGCTGCAAGCGCTGCGCCGAACCGGTACGTTTTGTTGGTATGGCCCGGTGCTCGGCGGTCCTGGCCTGATTGACATCATGAGCCTGCCCAAAAGCATCAAGCTGGGGTACGCGGTGTTCTCCGACAGTATTCACACGCCACAGCTGTTGCGGGTAAAGGCGATGCAGTTGTTCGACTGGCTGCGTAGCGGCGCGATTACCGTTAAAATCGGCGGCGTTTACCACCTGGCCGATGCAGAAACAGCTTTGGCTGACCTTGAGAGCCGTATCACCACCGGCAAACTGCTCCTTATCCCGTGACATCACGCGGCACTGGAGTTGCCATCAAGCGCACGGGGCGGACTCACTCCTTGAGTCCGCCCCGTGTTGTATCAGCGAGCAACGGTGTCTAACGAGCGGGAACAGGTTGGCCTGGTCGCTGCGCGCTGACGTCCTCGCCTACCACACCTTTCATGAAACACAGCGCCAGCAGTGCGATGCCGCCCAGCCCCATGAGGTAACAGTTGATATAGAACGGGTTTCCACTGCCGTAGGCGAGCAAGGAGGTCGCAACAATCGGCGCCAAGCCGCCACCGACCGCACCGGAAATCTGCACCGCCACCGAAATGCCGGTGTACCTGACGTCCGCTGAAAATTGCGCCGAAAACAACGCGCCTTCAGGTCCATACAACAGCGCGTAGACAATACCGATCGCCACCACCATGGCAAAGACTACCCAGAATGCATCCTGGGTTTGCAGCAGGGAGAAAAAGATCGGCGAAAAGAGGATGACGCCCACTGTGCCGAGTGCAAAGACTCTTCGATTACCAATCCTGTCGCCCAGCCAGCCGCAAATGGGCATGGTGAACATCGCGACGCCGGCTCCCCAGACGATTGCGCCGAGCAGCGTATCCCGAGGGATGCTCAACGTCTTGGTGGCATAGGCCAGCGAAAACGTTGCCACGGTATAGAACCAGGTGACCTCCGCCAGTCGCGCACCCGCGACCGCCAGCAACGCCCGGGTGTGATCCCGGAACACCGTGCGCAGTGGCATTTCCTTGGGGGCTTCTCGCCTCGCAGCGATAAAATCGGGCGACTCGGACACATGCTCGCGAATGTACCAACCCACCAGCAACAGGACCGCACTGGCCAGGAACGGAATGCGCCAGCCCCAACTGAGCATGTCCTGTTCGGGTAGCTGGGAAACAGCGCCCATGGCCAGCGAAGACAGGATCAGCCCCGGCGCAACGCCTGTCTGGGGAAGGCTGCCGAAGAACCCCTTCTTGCCTTCAGGCGCATGCTCCACCGCCAACAGGATCGCCCCGCCCCACTCGCCTCCCACCGCGATGCCCTGCAGGATACGCAGGAGAACCAGCAGCACGGCTGCCCAATAGCCAATTGAGTCGTAGGACGGAATCAGGCCGATGACGATTGTCGGCACGCCCATCATGAACAACGTGATGAGCAGCATTGATTTGCGCCCGAAACGATCGCCGAAATGACCGAACACGATGCCACCGAAAGGGCGTGCGAAGAACCCCACGGCGTAAGTGGCGAAGGCTGCCAGCGTGCCGGTGACCGGATCAAAATCCGGGAAAAAGATCTTGTTGAAAATCAGCGCTGCGGCTGTTCCGTACAGAAAGTAGTCGTACCATTCGATGGTCGTCCCCATCATGCTTGCCAACGCCGCGATCACGGTCTGGCGTTTAACCGATTGTGGACTCGAACCTGCCGTTCTTGTTTGCTTAGACATGCGGTGTCACCTTTATTGGCAGTTTTCAATATTCGGGAAATTGGTTTTCTTATAGGCCCGTGCGGCGTCCTGCCATCGAGGACAGGACGCCTGATACTGAGCGACTGACTGGGCTACATCGGCGGCATGCCGGGTGCACGATGGGTCTGGCGGCACCAGTACTCGAAGGTTGCATTCACGATGGAGGGTTTAAGCAAGTAATCGTGGGCTTCCTGGGCCAGCACGGGGTCTACGGGCGTCAGGTTTCCGAACGCTTGGGCACGTATTTGCAGGCGCGCAGCGCGCTCCAGATACACCGAGAGATACGTCGCTTCCTCCACTGTCACGCCAGCGGTGAGATAGCCATGGTGAGCCAGAATGATCGATTTCATGGCGCCCAGCGCTTCTGAAATCAGCGTGCCCTCATGGTCGGCAATGGGCACGCCAGGCCACTCCCCAAGAAATGCGCAATCGTTGAACAGCGGCGTCATGTCCATTTGGGAAATGACCAATGGCTGACGCGCAGCCGCCAACGCAGAGGCCCATGGTGAGTGTGTGTGAATGATCGACATGACATCGGGCCGGTTGCGATACACCCACAAATGAAAACGAGTGGCGGGGTTGGCCATCCCTTCACCGGATACGGTATTGAGATCCTTGTCGACCTCGATGAAATCGTCTGCCGTCGCTTCTTCAAAGCCGAGCCCGAAGCGCAGTGTCCAATAGGTATCCTCACGTTCGGAGCGAGCGCTGAGCTGCCCCGCGAGCCCCGCCTCCTGGCCAGTCATGGCTAGAATGCGCGCGGCGTAGGCAAGCCGCTCCTTGAGTGTCATCTTTTTGCTTTTGAGGTGCTGAGCCATCTCCTCGGTGGCTCGCTGGTCGAAATATTCTTTGCTACGCAATGGCTGACTCATTTTTCTTATCCTCGGATGCAGACGTTCAATCACTGAACTCGAGAATAAAAACCTGTGCTGCCCGACGCGATGGGGCCAGCGCTATATCAGCTATTCAATCCACGAAGGGGATGGTTTGAGCAGCTCGTCGCAGAAATTCCCGGGTAACGGCGCTCGGTTCCTGATCGGATTTAAAGATTGCCACCACCTTGCGCGTCAGTGCGGGAGTGATATCCGGCACACGCTTGAGCTGGTATTGCTCCAGCACGCGCGATGGGATGAACGAAGGCAGAATGCACGCGCCAACACCCGACGAAACAAGCTCCAGCATGGCATCGACCGTTTCGACTTCAGCGGCAATCGTGTATGTAATACCGCTGGTGTCGAGCATTCTTCGCAGCGCATAGCCTTGTGGGAATACCACCAGCCTGGGGCAGGCTTCGTGTAGATCGAGAGTGCCCTGCGGCGCCACCTCCTCTGCCCGAATGACGATGCACATGGACTCCATGAACAGTGATTGGCTGACCAGTTCCGCAGATGCAACCGCGCTGTCATAGACAAAACCGAGTTCCGCCCTGCCCGACTCCACGAGTTTGACCACCTCGGTTGAGCTGCGCGCCATGAACGAGACGTTGACGTCCTCATTTTCGTGCACGAAACGGGCAACGACTGCGCCGAGAAAGTAGTAGGTCAAGGTGTGTACCGTCGCAAGGCGCAGGTTGCCTTGTGTCACCCCGAACTGCTCCCTGATCTGGGTGAGTGCCGAGTCGATGGCAATGAAGGCAGGCCCCGCGCTGGCAGCCAGGTGCGTACCGGCGTCCGTCAATATCAAGCCTCGGCCGGTACGCTTGAATAATGGCCGGCCCACAAAGGCTTCGAGCGAGGCCAACTGGCGACTCAGGCTAGGCTGGGAGATTTCCAGGTGTTCGGACGCCTTCGAGATGGAACCATGCATGGAGATACACAGAAAACTCCTGATCTTGCTGTCGAGCTCGTGATTCATCTGGGTGTGAACTCCTGCTGCCGGTGTTTTTGGGGTCCTTGAACCCAAAGTATCACGGCATCGGAGCGCACGCGGCGACGGCACGGGTGAATGGGCGGCCCATCGGGCTGGTGCGCATGCCTTCTGCCAGTCGCGTCCAGTTCAATGCAGCAGGGTCCGCCACTGCCGGCCCCGGTGATTGGGCGACCAGGATCGCCTCGGCAATGGGCTCGAAGTCAGCACGAAAATGCACTGAGCTTTTGTTGACCAGAATCTTCATTGCCTCAGGTTCAATGCCTGCCACGCGATAAAGATTACGATCAAACATTTGGGCCTTGTTCGAACTCACCGCAACCAGCACGTCGTCAATCTTGAGACAGGCTACGAGGCCCAGTTCGGCGAGCATGCCATGCATCATCGGGCCATCGAACCTGCATCGTCCGTCAGAAAGAAACATGACCTGGTAACGCCCGAACAGCGGTTCATCCCCGGTGATTTTCGCGCAGCCGGCCAATCCGATTTCGATAAATGCCCCCACGCCTGCGGCATGAGCGGCGCGAGCCGCTTCAGGGTCACATATCAGGCCGATGGCTGCTCGCTGGGCGCCGTTGCGTATCAGTGCGCGCAACATGCCGGTGGTGTTGGCGTCCCCACCTGCCCCTGGGTTGTCCTGGGTATCGGCAATCACCACGGGCCTACTCGCACCTGCGCTCAGTCGCATGGCTTGCAGGACAGCGGCATCGGGGTCAAGCAGTGGCACCCTCCACTTCGCTTCCTCGGCAAGTAGCGTGGCGTAAAGCTCATCAACGGCCCGGGCGACCGCCTCTGCATCACTCCCATGTCCCCAGATAACCGGACCGCACTCGGGAAAGTCAGCTGCCGGAAACCCCGGGGTGAACGACAGCGACTGCACCGCGCCAGTCTCCAGTTCCGCGAGGCGCGCGTAAAAAGACCGAGCGGGTTCCAGCAACGTGCACATGCCATTGATGGGGATCAAAAATGGCGCCCGCTTCATCACGCGAGCATAGGGAGTGACTTGGATGAGCAAACGTTCGAGCAATTGCGCTGCCCGCTCGCCCGTCTGCGCCAGATCGATGTGCGGATACGTCCGGTAGGCGACCAACGCGTCGGCATTTTCGAACATCTTTTGCGTGAAGTTGGTGTGCAAATCCAGCGAGACAACGATGGGTAACTGCGGTCCGACTATCACCCTGAGGCGCTCCAGCAAGGTGCCCTCCCCATCGTCCGTGTGTTCGGCAACCATTGCACCGTGCAAGTCCAGGTAGATGGCATCGAAATCCCATTCGCGGGCAGCGTCGGTTATCTCTTTGACGATGCGTTCATAGGCCTCTTCCTCCACGTGTGCACTGGGACTCGCGCCTGCCCAGATGACCGGCAGCAGCTCGTATCCGGCACGCTCCGCAGCCTGTATGAAACCACCCGCCGGGATGTTCACGTCGCGTAGCGCCAGCACCTGCTCACCCCGCGCCATCATCGGAAAACCTTCACCCTTCTCAAAGTTCTCGTACGTCGCCCTGGACGGGGCGAAGGTATTGGTCTCGTGTTGAAACCCCGCAATCAGTACTCGAATGTTCATGTCGGCAAACTCCTGAATCTGATCCCCGTTCAAATGACGGGTCCATTCAATCGGTTGTTATCGTGAGGGCAGTGCGTTCGCGATCGAGCGCTGGGGTGCACGGCTGGCGAGCAGTAGCAAGGCCCCCACCACCAGTAACGAGGACATGAGCAGCAGGCCGGCGTTGGTGCTCCCGGTGGTGGTTTTCGCCCAGCCGATGATGATGGGGCTGAAAAAACCGCCGGTTTGCCCAATGCTGTTAATCAGGGCGATGCCCCCTGCGGCACTGTCGCCTTTGAGGAATTGACCGGGCATGGCCCAAAACACGGTGTAGGCCACCCAGGTCATGGAGGTCGCCACGGTGAGGCTTACCATTGTCCAGAACAACTGTCCGCTGATCTGGGTACTCAGAGCCAGTGCAACCGCTGCGATCAGTGCGGGGATTGCACTGTGCAGGCGTCTCTCACCAAGCCGATCAGAGCTGCGACTGAAAATCAGCATGGCGACTACTGCCGCGATATAGGGAACTGAAGAATAGAGGCCCACTTGCTTGATATCCGTGATCCCAGCGTCACGAAGCAGCGTCGGCAACCAGAAGCTGGTGGTGTAAATGCCGTTCAGCAGGCAAAAATAGGCTGCGGCGAGCAGGTAGATCTTGGGGTCACGCAGGACGGCCCTGAATGAATGATGCTGCGTCTTCTCGACATTGACTTGCGACGCCAGCAGCTGCTTTTCTTCAACGCTGAGCCATTGAGCCTGTTCGGGACGATCGGTCAGGTAGAACCAGGCCACGACGCCGAGCACAGCGCAGGGCAGCCCTTCAAGCAAGAACATCCACTGCCAACCCGCCAGACCATTGTGGCCGGCAAATGCATCCATGATCCACGTCGACACCGGCGCCGCGAAAATACCGGCCAATGGTGCCGCCAACCAGATGATCGACATGACGCTGGCCATGCGTTTCTGGGCATACCAGTAGGTCATGTAAAAGATCATGGCGGGGGCAAAGCCCGCTTCGAACACGCCAAGAATGAAGCGCAAGACGTAGAACGTGGTTTCGCTTTGTACGAACAGCATGCTCGTGGATGTCAGCCCCCACAGCACCATGATACGACCGAGCGTGCGGCGAACACCGGCCTTGGGCAGCATCAGGTTGCTGGGCACCTCGAACAACACGTAGCCCACAAAAAACATGCCGGCGGCGATGCCGTAGACCTTGTCGCTGAACCCCAGGTCCGCCTGCATCTGCAGCTTGGCGAAACCAATATTGACCCGGTCCAGGTACGCAAAGACGTAGCACAGGAGCAGGAATGGAAGCAGCCGCCAGCTAATCTTGCGATACAGGCGGGACAGTGCATCCGGACTATTTTTATTCTTGGTATCGAGCAACATGACCAGACCTCTCGTGGGTAAGCCAGGCGCACGGTCGTCGCCTGCTGGGTGAGGTCATGGTCTGACGGGACGCTGGCTACAGCAAGAGCAACTTGTTGGTACTATCGTTGCCCTAAGAGCAACGGAGGTTGAACATGCGCGAGCTCAATCAGCGGCGAATTCGGTACTTCCA
>Ga0308165_1001051_pt1 | contig 41834 bp, 40 predicted proteins | sample PhyWR2_FD_201032 | JGI IMG/M metagenome (GOLD analysis project Ga0308165, IMG submission 201032) | Phyllosphere microbial communities from UC Gill Tract Community Farm, Albany, California, United States - DLSLW.R2 | ecosystem: Host-associated > Plants > Phyllosphere > Unclassified | place: USA...
CCAAGGAAGTGAAGGAGATCTGCCGGCGCTACGGCCAGCACTACAACAACGGCTCGCTGCCGCGGCAGTTCACCCAGGTGGTCTGGCGCATCCTGCGCCACGCGTTCCCGAGCAAGCCGCGCCGCCTGCCGATGCCGGACATCATGCCGGCACCGGCGTCGGCCAACGCCGGCTGAGTCTTCAGCCGGCCTTCGCCACCAGCGCAGGCGAATCGCGATCCAGCCTGCGCAGGAACACCTGCATCTCCTTGCGGGCCTGCTGGTCGCCCTTGCTGCCGGCCACGCTGAGCCCGCGCTGCCACGCTTCGCGTGCCGCCTGCGGCTGGCCACCAGCCAGCCAGGCCTTGCCCAGCAGCTTCCACGCCGCCGAATAGTCAGGGTCCAGCACCACGCAGCGGCCCAGATGGGTGGCTGCGCGCACCGGGTCGCCGGCATCCAGCCAGCTCTTGCCCAGGCCGAAGCGCAGCAGTGCGCTGTCCTTGCCGGCGGCGAGCATCCTCTCCAGTGTTTCGATGTCCATCAGCGCACCTCCAGCAGGGTTTCCACCGGTCCCGCCTGGAAGCGGCCGCGATGGAACAGCAGTGGTGCACCGCCTGCTTCCTGCACGTCGACAATGCGCCCGGCCAGCAGCAGGTGATCGCCGACCGGCCACTGCGCGTGGCGGGTGCAGGTGAGATGGACCACGGCACCGGCGATACGCGGTGGCGCCTGTTCGCTGTCGTCCAGCAAGGGTACATCGGTGAATCGATGGCGCACCTGCGGATCGGCGAATCGGCGCGCCAGGGCTTCCTGGCCGGCGCCGAGCACGCTGATCGCGAACCGGGGGGCGCGCTGGAACGTGGACAGGCTCTGCGCGTGCAGGGCGAGGTTCCACAGCACCAGTGGCGGCTGCAGCGAGATCGGCACGAACGAGTTGATGGTCAGGCCCTGCGGTTTTCCCTGTGCGTCGCGGGCGCAGACGATCGCCACGCCGGTAGGGAAATGGCCGAGCAACCGCCGCAGTGCACGCGGCGGCAGGCTGACCGATGGCACCGGTGCCGGAGCGGGGAAGACCCCCGCCCACGGCCCGGCGTATGCGCCGGAGTCCGCGTTCATGCGGCCCTGGCCTGGCGGTAGCGCCGGCCGACCTCGGCCCAGCTGATGAGGTTGAAGAACGCGCCGATGTAGTCCGGGCGGCGATTCTGGTAATGCAGGTAGTAGGCGTGCTCCCAGACATCTAGGGCAAGGATCGGGGTGTTGCCGGAGGCGCCCACCGCCGCGCCCATCAGCGGGCTGTCCTGGTTGGCGGTGCTCTCGACCTGCAGGCGGCCCTGGTGATCGACGGTGAGCCACGCCCAGCCACTGCCGAACCGGGTCTGCGCGGCCTTGCTGAAGGTTTCCTTGAAGGCGTCGTAGCCACCGAGGTCGCGATCGATGGCCGCGGCAAGCTCGTCATCGGCGGTGCCGCCATTGGCGGTGAGCACGGTCCAGAACAGGCTGTGGTTGGCGTGGCCGCCACCGTTGTTGCGCACCGCACCGCGGATCGATTCGGGCAGGGCATCGAGGTCGGCGATCAGGGTTTCCACCGGCTGTGCCGGCAGGCCCGCCTGTTCCAGCGCGGTATTGAGGTTGTTGACGTAGGCCTGGTGATGCTTGCTGTGATGGATTTCCATCGTGCGCGCATCGAAGTGCGGCTCGAGGGCGTCGTAGGCATAGGGGAGGGCGGGAAGCGAGTACGGCATCGAGACAGTCTCCGTGGGGAAGGCCAGGGGTATGGCCGTGGGGAGACTGTTATCGCACCTCAACATTGGTTGAGGTCAAGGGGGCAACGCAGCTTCAGTAGTGCCAGCCCATGGCTGGCAGCTCGAAGTACATGGAGCTGCCAGCCATGGGCTGGCACTACTGAAGCGGCTTTTAGAACCCTCGCCGGCACTACCGCTATCCGTCGAATCCTACGCCTGGTGTCAGCTCAACCATTCCTTGCAGCCGCTATCAACCTGCTCACCACAGGCCGCCTGCATCCGCTGCTGCAGGCGCGCCAGCGTGTCCGCACCCTTGTGCTTGGCGCTCCACGCCTGCAGCTGCCCGGCCAGCCGCTCGAAGCGCTGGCGCGTGCGCTGGTGGTAGCCGGACGGCTGCTTGTCCAGCTCGGCGATCAACGCCTCGGTGGCCTGCTCGATACGCGGTGCATCATCGGGCGCCAGCCGCAGCAGGCCTTCCACGTACAGCACGCCCCACTGCACGCGCGTGGCAGGGCCCTGCGCGCCTTCGTAGGCACGCTTCAGCCATTCCAGGGCGCCGGCGGTATCGCCGCGCTGCTCGGCCAGCTCGGCCAGTTCCGGCATGTAGTAGTAAGGCTGCTCGCTGCGCTTCAGCTCTGCCAGCAGCAAGGCCTCGGCGCCTGCATCATCGTCGACCTGACGCAGCGCGTAGACGGCGCTGCTGATGGTGGCCTGGCGCGCGTGTGCATCGGTGGCTGCGGCATCGGCGGCGGCCACGCGCTGCTTTACGCGCTGCACCAGTGCTGCCGGCAGCGCGCCTTCAGGCTGCTGCTGGCGTGCCAGCGCCAACTCGGTCAACGCACGTGACAAGGCATCGTCAGCGCGATCACCACGCGCGGCGTCGGCACGTTCCAGCGCGACCAGCAACTGCTGGCCGAGGGCATTGCTGCTGGCCGGACCAGCACTGGCCTGCTTGACCAGCCCGGCGCCGGCATACCCCAGCAACTCGCGGTTGCGACGTACCTCCGCCGGTTGTGCCAGCACCGCCTGCAACAGTTCGCGTACCTGGGTGGGCGCTGCCGTCGGTTTCTCGGCGGTAGCCAACGCGAGCAGCGCGAAGCGACGCTGCAGCGCAGGCTCGGGTGCGGCCTTGGCCAGCTGCTGCAGCACGTCCTGCGCGCTGCGCTTGCCAGCCAGGCGGTTGGCATCCACCTCCCAGCCGTAATCGCCCAGCACCTGCCAGTCTTCGGCGCCGAGCGTGGCCGGCGTCGCCAGCGCGGTCGCAAGTGTTTCGGCGACAGCGCTGCGGCGGCTGGCGGCGACGGTCAGGGCCCGGGTCAGTTCGGCCGCGTCGTTGCCGCCGGCCACGCGGGTGATTTCGTTGCGCTGCGGGTCGAGCACGATCAGGGTTGGATAGCCGCGCACGCCAAAGCGTTCGCCCCATGCCTGCGCGCCTTCTTCGTCGCCGTCCAGGTAGACCGGCACGAATTTGCCGGTCAGTGCGATGAAGGCCGGATCCTTGAACAGCCCCGCCTTGAGCTGGTTGCACGGCGGGCACCACACCGCACCCCAGTACAGCAGCACCGGCTTGCCACTCTCGGCGGCTTCGTTGAAGGCATCATCGACATCGCCCTGGCGCCAGGCGATGGCGGAGGCAGGGGCGGCCGATGCCGCCTTCGCCGCCGGTACCGGCGCGGACGCGGGGGAGCAGGCGCTCAGGGCCGAGGCCAACAGCAACAGGGAAAGCGCGACGCGCATCGGCAGCCTCTCGTAGGACAGGGTGGTGGGCCATTGTAGGAACGGTCGGGGTTCCGGCTGATGCAGTTTGCTTATGTCGCACGCGCAGCATGGCATGTGGGCTGGGTATCAGTGCGGACCAGGGGGCGCAGCCACCGGAGCGGGCACCGCCAACACCAGCGGTTGGTAGATCAGGCCGTGGAACTCGCCGACGTCGCCATCGAGCACGAACCCATAGTGTTGGTAGGCCGGCACCGCGTTGAGCGAGGCGCGCACGGTCATCTGCGTGCCGCGTACCTGCGGCAGCACCGCCTCCAGCAGGGCGCGACCGATGCCTTGCCCTTGCAGCTCCGGCGTGACGAACAGCATTGCCAGATGCTGGCCGGCCTTCAGCTCCACCACGCCGACCACACGGCCCTGCTGTTCGGCTACCAGGACGTGGTTGTCGCCCTGCAGGCGCTCGGCGAACGCGCTGGCTGCGGCCACGTTGCCGAAGGTGGCGATGCCCTCGGCGGTGAGCATGGGCGCGACGGCTGCAGTGAAGGCCGCCATGCACACCGCGCTGATCGCGGGCAGGTCATCGACGTGGGCGGGGCGGATCCTGGGCATGCGCTGTACTTCCTGTTGTGGGACGGAATCAAGGCCCCACGCTAAGCTGGCGGCATGACTGATTTCAATCCTGCCCATGCACGTCTGTTTCCAGAGCAGGGCTTGAGCCTTGGCCTGATGACGCCGATGGCCGCAGACGGGCTGGCCGATCCACTGGAGGCGCGCCGCGTCGCGCAGCTGGCCGACGATCTGGGTTTCGCCGCGTTGTGGGCCCGCGATGTGCCGTTGATGGTGCCGCAGGGGCCGGATGCGACCGCCAGTGCGCTGGATGATCCGTTCCTGTGGCTGTCGATGCTGGCTGCGGCGACCGAACGCATCGTCATCGGTACTGCGGCCATCGTGCTGCCGTTGCGGCAACCGCTGCAGGTGGCGAAATCGGCGCTGACGCTGGACCGGATCAGCGGTGGACGCTTCGTGCTGGGGCTTGGCTCGGGTGATCGACCAGAAGAGTTCGCGGCTTTCGGCGAAGATCTGCAGGGCAGGGCGGGCACGTTCCGCGAGCGCTGGTCGCTGCTGCGCGCGGCGCTGTCCCCCGAACCCGCCGAGCGCGCGCCGGTGTTGCAGGCCACCGGTGGATACGACGTACTTCCCGCGCCGGCAAGGCGCATTCCGATGCTGGTGGTCGGTACTGCGCGGCAGAGCCTGCAGTGGATCGCGCGCGAGGCCGAAGGCTGGGCGACCTATCACCGCGAAGAAATCGCGCAGGAAGGGCGCATCGGTCTGTGGCAGCAGGCGCTGGTCCAGAGCGGCGGCGCGCCCAGGCCATTCGTGCAGTCGATGCTGCTGGACCTGCGGGCGGACCCGGCTGCGCCGGCGCAGCCGCTGCCGCTGGGCCTGAAAGTGGGCCGCGATGGCCTGCGCGACTACCTGCAACGCGTACACGCGCAGGGCGTGGCGCATGTGATGTTCAACCTCGTGGACAACGGCCGGCCGGTGGACGACGTACTGGGTGAGATCGGCGAGTACGTCTTGCCCGATACGCTTGGGTAGGTGCCCACCTTGGCGTCCACGCCGCAGGTATCCGGCGCGTTCGTATCTGCGTATCATTCGCATTTGATACCCGGCGCTGGAGCCCTGCGTGACCCACCGTAACCCGCCGCACCCGACCGGGCGCCTGTTTGCCGTCGTCGCCTTCATAGAGGCCATCACCTGGGCCGGTCTGCTGGCCGGCATGTGGCTCAAGTACGGCCCGCAGGCCAACGTCGCGCTGGTGAAGCTGTTCGGGCCGCTGCATGGCGTGGCGTTCCTGGTCTACGTGGCGGTGACCCTGTTTGCGGCGCTGCGCCTGCGCTGGCCATGGTGGGCAACGGGGCTGGCCTTGCTGGCTGCAATTCCGCCGCTGGTGACGCTGCCGCTGGAGTGGTGGTTCACGCGTCGCGGCCTGCTGTCGGTACGCGCAGGGCAGTGATGCCCCACGGGTGTATGCCCGTTAAGCGAATGGGTATCAAATGCAAATGCGAGCCGTTATCATTTATGGATGGCGTCACCGCCTGACAGGGTGACGTTGCGCCGGGTGCGGATGCCCGGCGTTCCCTCCCTGGTTACGGTTGGTGTTCCATGCATGCACGTCCCGTGGTTCCCGGCTTGCCGGCGCTGGTGTTGGCTGCCTTGATCGGCACCATGGCGATGATGTCCTTCGTCGCCGTCATCGGCCCGGTGGTCCGCCTGCTGGGCCTGTCCGAATGGCATGCCGGTCTATCGGTCACGGCCGCGGGCGTGTTGTGGATGCTGGCCGCTCGCCCTTGGGGCCAGCTCAGCGACCGCATCGGCCGCAAGCGCGTGCTGATGCTGGCGATGAGTGCCTACACCGTGGTCTACATCGCGCTGGCGGTGTTCATCGATGTCGCGCTGCAGACGATACCGCCGGTGCTGGTCTCGGTGCTGGTACTGGTCGGTGCGCGTGGCCTGATCGGCCTGTTCTACGCGGCTGTGCCGCCGACCGCTGCGGCGTTGATCGCCGACAAGGCACCCGCCGGCCAACGTGCGAAATTCCTCGCCCGCCTGGGCAGCGCCAACGCGCTGGGGATGGTGCTGGGTCCGGCTGCTGCCGGATGGCTTGCCTACAAGAACCTGCCGCTGGCGCTGTACGTGGCTGCGCTGTTGCCGCTGCTCGCGCTGGGCCTGCTGGCCTGGCGCCTGCCGGCCACGCCGACGGTGGCGGCCGCACACAGCCGTAACCGCGTACCACTGTCGCGCTTCGACCCGCGGCTGCGCCTGCCGCAGATGGCCGCGTTCGTGGCGATGGTGTCGGTGACCATCGCCCAGGTCACGGTCGGCTTCTTCGCCATTGATCGTTTCGGCCTGGATGCAGCCGATGGTGCGCGCATGGCCGGCATCGCACTGACTGCAGTCGGCGTGGGCTTGATCCTCGCGCAGGGGCTGGTGATGAAACTGGACGTGCATCCCCGGCGCTGGATCATCCTCGGCGCACTGATCGCAGGCATCGGCTTTGCGTCGGTGGCGGCGGTGCAGCAGAGCTGGCAGTTGCCGGCGGCCTACGCGCTTGCAGCGTTCGGCATGGGCTTCGTGTTCCCCTCGTTCCAGGCGTTGGCCGCCGATGCGGTGCAGGCGCACGAACAGGGGGCGGCGGCCGGCACCGTCGCGGCGGCGCAGGGGCTGGGCATGGTGGCCGGGCCGATGCTCGGCACCTTGTTGTATCGCGGCGGCGCCAGCCTGCCTTACCTGCTGGTCGGCGTGCTGCTGCTGGTGCTGTGCGTGCTGGCAGCAGCGTATCGGATGAAGGAGACCCCATGAACGATTCCCTGATGCAGGGCGCGTGGCCGGAGGCTGCGTCGTTGCTGCCCGAACCCACCGCCGAAGCGTCGCTGTTCCTGCTGCGGCAGGCCGATCAGCAGATGCACGCACGCGGCTGCCGCGCACCCTTGCCGACCGGTGCGCTGGCCACGCTGGCCGAGCGCGTGGCGACGTTCTTCGCGCAGCAGCGCGGCGGCCCGGGCCTGCTGGTCGGCGCGGTGCCGTTCGAGCCGCGCGCCGATGATGCGTTGTACCAGCCCGAGCGCCTGCTACCGGCGTTGCCCGTGCAGTCGCTGGCGGCGCCGGCGCTGTCCGGAGCGCTGACTGCCGAGCCCGCAGCGCACGCGTATGCGGCGGCCGTGGCCGACGCGGTCAGCGCGATGCGCGCGCCGGACCCGGAGCTGCACAAGGTGGTACTGGCGCGCAGCCTGTTGGCGCACACGCAGCAGGCGCTGTCACCGGAAATGCTGCTGGCCCGCCTCGGCACCGATCCTTCGGTGGCGACCTATGCCGTGCCGCTGCCGGTGGACGTTGGCCAGGCGCCGGCATGGCTGGTGGGGGCGACACCGGAGCTGCTGCTGCGCAAACGCGGTGCGCAGGTGCTGTCGCATCCGCTGGCCGGTTCGGCCAGGCGCAGTGCCGATCCGGTTGCCGACGAGCGCGCCGCGCAGGCGCTGCTGGCATCGGCGAAGGATCATGACGAACACCGGCATGTGGTCGACGCCATTGTCGATGGCCTGTCACCCTGGTGCAGTCACATCGAAGCGCAGCCGCGGCCGGTGCTGCATGCCACCGCCAGCATGTGGCATCTGGGTACGCGCATCCACGCCACGCTGAAGGACGCTGCGACGTCGGCGGCGACCCTGCTGGCCGAGCTGCATCCCACCCCGGCCGTCTGCGGTACCCCGCGGCTGCAGGCACTGCAGCGCATCCGTGCGCTGGAACCGGTGCCGCGCGGCTTCTATGCCGGTGCAGTGGGCTGGCTGGATGCACAGGGGGACGGCGACTGGTATGTGGCGATCCGCTGCGCGCGCCTGCAGGGCACCCAGCTGCGCCTGTATGCCGGTGCCGGCATCGTCGCCGACTCGCAGCCCGAGGCCGAAGTTGCCGAAACCGCCGCCAAGTTTGCTGCCTTGCTGAACGCATTGGGCGTGCAGGACCCGCTGTCCCAGATCGAGGTATCCGCATGACGCCGTCCGCCGCTGATTCGCGCCTGCCGTTGCAGCAGCAATGGCCTGATGCGCTGGCCGCGCGCTATCGGGCCGCAGGTCATTGGCGTGGCGAGACCTTTCCGGGTTTCCTGCGCGAACGCGCCGAGCGCCATGCCGATGACATCGCGGTGGTGGCTGGCGATGTGCGCCTGAGCTATGCGCAGCTCTGGCATGAGGCCGGGCGCATCGGCGCCGGGCTGCTGGCGCTGGGCCTGCAACCCGGCGAGCGCGTGCTGGTGCAGCTGGGCAATACGGCCGGTTTCATCGCAACGGTCTGTGGCCTGTTCCGCGCCGGGCTGGTGCCGGTGTACGCGCTGCCGGCACATCGCATCACCGAGCTGGCCCACTTTGCGCGCAAGGCCGAGGCCAGTGCCTACATCAGTACCGATGTCCATGAAGGCTTCGATCATCGTGGCCTGGCGCGCGCGCTGCAGGCGGAAGTGCCGGCGGTACGCCACGTGCTGATCGACGGCGATGCGGCCGAGTTCGTCGCGCTGGAATCGCTGCAGGGCAATCGCAGCCAGCTGCCGGCCGATCCTGATCCGCAGTCGGTGGCGTTCCTGCAGATCTCCGGCGGCAGCACGGGGCTGTCAAAGCTCATTCCGCGCACGCACGACGACTACATCTACTCGTTCCGCGCCAGCAACGAAATCTGTGGCATCGACCGCGACAGCGTGTACCTGGTGGCGTTGCCGGCAGCGCACAACTTCCCGATGAGTTCGCCGGGCTTTTTCGGTGCGCTGTATGCCGGCGCGCGCGTGGTACTCAGCCCAGGCCCCGGCCCGGATGCGGCATTTCCGTTGATCGCACGCGAGAAGGTGACCTGCTGTGGCCTGGTGCCACCGCTGGCGCTGCTGTGGGCGCAGGCGGTGGCGACCAGCAGGCACGATCTGTCCAGCCTGCAGGTGCTGCAGGTCGGGGGAGCGAAGCTGGTGCCGGAAGCCGCGCGGCGGGTCATCGATGGCCTCGGTTGCACGTTGCAGCAGGTGTTCGGCATGGCCGAAGGCCTGGTCAACTACACCCGGCTGGATGACCCGCAGGAGCTGATTGTCGCTTGCCAGGGCAGGCCGATCAGCGAGGATGATGAAGTGCGCGTGGTCGACGACCACGACCAGCCCGTTGCCGAAGGCGAGGTCGGCCATCTGCTCACCCGCGGTCCTTACACCATCCGCGGTTACCACAATGACGCGGCGGCCAATGCGCGCTCGTTCACCGACGACGGCTTCTACCGCACCGGCGATCGTGTGCAGCAGCTGCCCGGCGGCTATCTGGTGGTGCAGGGGCGTGCCGGCGACCACATCAACCGGGCGGGCGAGAAGATCTCCGCCGAGGAGATCGAAGACCATCTGCTGGCCCATCCTGGCGTATTCGATGCCGCCGTGGTCTCCATTCCTGACCACTACCTGGGCGAGCGCAGCTGTGCCTTCGTGATCCAGCAGGGCGAGGCCATCACGGCGCCGGCGCTCAAGGCATGGATGCGTGGGCGCGGCCTGGCCGCGTTCAAGGTGCCCGATCAGATTGTTTTCGTGAACAGTTTCGACACCACGGCGGTTGGCAAGATCAGCCGCCGCGAACTGCGCGCGCAGCTGCGCGCGCGTCATCTGCAACAGACAGGAGGAACGCGCTGATGGCGCTGCCCCGCATTACCCCGTATTCCCTGCCGACCGCTGCGGAACTGCCGCAGGCGCGAGGCGCCTGGCGCCCGCAGCGTGATCGTGTTGCCTTGCTGGTACACGACATGCAGCGCTATTTCCTCGCCGCATTCGACGCCGGCAACGCGCCGCTGCGGCCGGCGGTGGACAACATCGCGCGCCTGCTGGGACATTGCCGTACGCACGGCATCCCAGTGTTCTACACCGCCCAGCACGGCGATCAGGACCGCCGCGACCGCGGCCTGCAGGCAGACCTGTGGGGCCCGGGCATGGGCCGTCGTGCCGACCACGAGCCGATCATCGACGCACTCGCGCCGCAGCCGGGCGAGCATGTGCTGGTCAAGCATCGCTACAGCGCGTTCCAGCGCAGCAATCTGGAAACGCTGATGCGCGTGCGTGGCCGCGACCAGCTGCTGATCACCGGGGTCTACGCGCACATCGGATGCACCGCCACGGCGGTGGAGGCCTTCCAGCGTGACATCGAGACATTCATCGCTGCAGATGCCGTGGCCGATTTCTCGCGTGCCGACCATGACCAGGCGCTGCACTGGATCGCCCGCACCTGCGGCGTACCGATGACCACCGACCAGCTGCTGGAGGCAATGTGATGAACGCGACCACCGAAACCCTGACCCTGGAGCGCATGCGCGCCGACGTCGCCCGCGTGCTGGACTGCCAAGCGGCTGACATCGGCGATGATGACAACCTGATCGATCTGGATCTGGATTCGATGCGCATGCTGGGGCTGGTGCTGGCCTGGGGCAATACCGGGCTGCCACTGGAGTTCGCGCAGCTGGCTGAACACACCACGCTGCGCCAGTGGTGGACGGTGGTGCAGCAGCTGCAGGCCGCGCAGACGGCATGAACGGATCGCCGCTGCCGCTGAGCGAGGCGCAGGCCGGGCTGTGGTTTGCCCAGCGGCTGGCACCGCAGAATCCTGCATTCAATACCGCGCACGCGGTGTGGATCGAGGGTTCGCTGGATGTGCCGGCGTTCACTGCTGCCGCCAACCAGGCCGCCGTCGAGGCCGAGGCGCTGGCCTTGCGTTTCGCCGAGGCCGAGGACGGGCAACCCGTGCAATGGCACGAGCCCGCGCGGGTGCCATTGCTGCAGCTGCGCGATGTCGCCGCCGCCGACGATCCGCAGCAGACGGCGCGTGCGGCGATGCTGGCGGACCGCTGCAGCGCGGTCGACCCGACCCGCGACCGGCTGAGCCAGCAGGTGCTGTTCGACCTGGGGTGCCAGCGCTGGGCCTGGTACCTGCGCGTGCATCACCTGGCCACCGATGGCTATGGCATGGCGCTGTTCACTGACCGCGTCTGCACCCTGTATGCGGGCCGCACCGGTAGCCCATTGCCAGGGTTGGCGGGCGTGCTGGCCGATGATGCCAACTACCGCAGTGATGCGCGCCGCGACGTCGACCGGCAGTGGTGGTTGCAGGCGTTGCAGGGCGCCCCGGCGTCCACCGGCCTGGCCGGCACCGCCGCGGCCAGTGACGATGCACTGCGCTGGGTGCAGCCGGTGGACCCCGCCTTGCGCGAGCGCCTGTTGCAGGTCTCGGCATCGTGGCTGCAGCCGTGGCCGGACGTGCTTGCCGCGTTGGCCGCAGAGTATGTGCGTCGCATGAGCGCGTCCGAGGAAGTCGTGCTCGGCGTGCCGTACATGGCGCGGCTGGGCAACGCGGCGGCGCGGGTGCCGGCGATGGTGATGAACGTGCTGCCGCTGCGGGTAGCGGGCGGTGAGGGCGGCGTCGAGGAATTCTGCCGGCGCATCGGGCGCCAGCTCAGCCAGAGCCGCAAGCATGGGCGCTACCGTGGCGAACAGCTGCGCCGTGACCTCGGCCTGGTCGGTGCACAGCACCGTCTGCATGGGCCGTTGATCAACGTACAGCCGTTCTACAAGCCGCTGGCACTGCCGGGTGTGCAGGCCGCGCTGGAGGTACTGAGCACCGGCCCGGTTGACGACCTGACATTGGGCTTCCGTGGCGATGGACAGACCCTGCTGGATCTGGAGATTGAAGCGAACCCGGCCCTGTATGGGCTGGACGACATGAAGGCGCATGCCCGGCGCCTGCTGCACTTCGTGTCGGCCGCGCTGCTGGCCAAAGACATCGCGACGGTGCCGCTGGCCACGCTGGAAGAATCCAGGCAGGTCGTGCATGGCTTCAATGCCACCACGCATGCGCTGCCTGACACGACCCTGGTTGAACTGCTGCAGCAGGGCATGGACAGCGATCCGTCGGCAGCGGCGCTGGTGTTCGGCGATACGACGCTGGACCATGCTGCGCTGGAGGCGCGCAGCTTCGCCCTGGCCGCGCAGCTGCGCTCGCTGGGCGTAGGCCCGGGCACGGTCGTTGCCGTAGCACTGCCGCGTTCGCTGGAACTGGTGATTGCGTTGCTGGCGGTGCTGCGTGCAGGCGGCGCGTACCTGCCACTGGACCTTGCCCATCCCCCGGAGCGCCTGGCGCGGATTCTGGCGTCGGCGCAGCCGGTCTGCGTGTTGACAGAGGCCAGCGTGCAATCCCGTCTTTCAGATGTGCCGGTGCTACCGCCGGAGCAGTGGACCGACGTGAGCGTTGCCGCACCCTGGCCGGGCCCGACGGGCGACGATGCGGCCTATGTGATCTATACCTCCGGTTCGACCGGCGAACCCAAGGGCGTGGTTATCGAACACCGCGCCATCGTCAATCGCCTGCTGTGGATGCGCGAGCACTATGGCATGGGTGCCGACGACCGGATCCTGCAGAAGACCCCGGCAACGTTCGACGTATCGGTCTGGGAATTCTTCCTGCCGCTGCTGTGCGGCGCGACGCTGGTGTTGGCGGCGCCGGACGCACACCGCGACCCGACCGAGCTGGCGCGATTGATCCGCATGCATGGCGTCACCACTGCACATTTCGTACCGTCGATGCTGGATGCGTTCCTGGCGGCACCGGCCTCGCAGGACTTGCGGCTGCGGCGCGTGTTCACCAGTGGCGAGGCGCTGGATGCCGCACTGCGTGACCGCTTCCACGCGAGAATGCAATCGGAACTGCACAACCTCTACGGTCCGACCGAAGCGGCAGTGGATGTGAGCTGGTGGGCGGCGTCGGCCGATGACCGCTCGCGCCCGGTGCCGATCGGTTTCCCGGTCTGGAACACCCGCCTGTATGTGCTGGACGCGCGGATGCAGCCCGTGCCGGTGGGCGTGGCCGGCGACCTGTACCTCGGCGGTGTGCAGTTGGCGCGCGGCTATCTCGGCCGCGACGATCTGACGGCCGAGCGCTTCATGGCGGATCCGTTCCTGCCGGGTGAGCGCATCTACCGCACCGGCGACGTGGCACGCTGGCGGGGCGACGGTGCTGTCGAGTACCTGGGGCGCAGCGACCATCAGGTAAAGCTGCGCGGCCTGCGCGTCGAACTTGGCGAGATTGAAGCGGCGTTGCGCGAGCTGCCTGGAATGGACCGGGTGGAAGTACTGTTGCGCGATGATCTACCCGGCGAGGCGCGGCTGGTCGCCTATGTGCCGACGGCGCTGCTCGATGCAACGGCGCTGCGCAGCCATCTGCTGACGCGGGTGCCGGACTACATGGTGCCGTCTGCGTTCGTGGGCGTGGATCAGTGGCCGGTGACTGCCAATGGCAAGCTGGACCGGTCTGCGCTGCCGAAACCGCCGCAGCAGGACATTGCGGGGCAGGCGCCGCGCACGCCGCTGGAGCAGGAACTGGCCAAGCTTTTCGCTCGGGCGCTGGGGCATGAGCTGCCGGTGGCGGTTGATGTGGATTTCTTCAGCATCGGAGGGGACTCCCTGTCGGCCGTGCACCTGCTGCTGGCCATCGAGCAGCGCTGGCGTTGCGAGCTGGGCCTGGGCGCGCTGTTCGCGCAGCCGACCGTAGCCGCGCTGGCGGCACGCATTGCCGAGCCGCCCGCACGCGCCGACCACGCGCTGGGGCCGGTGATTGCGCTGTCGGCGTCCAACGAGGCAACCGTAGCCCCCCTGTTCGTGCTGCACCCGGCAGGCGGCATTGCCTGGAACTATCGCGTGCTGGCCCGGGCGCTGCAGCCAACGCGCGCGGTGTACGGGCTTCAGTCACCCGCGCTTGACCCCACGCAACCGCTGCCAGGCAGCATCGAGGCCATGGCCAATGACTATGTGCAGCGGGTGATCACGCTGCAGCCACAGGGGCCGATCCATCTGCTCGGCTGGTCGGTGGGTGGCATCCTCGCGCAGGCGATTGCTGTGCGCCTGCACGACATCGGCCGCGAGGTCGGCGAACTGGTGCTGCTCGATGCCTATCCCAGCGAATGCTGGCGTGCCGAACCGGAGCCCGACTCGATCGCGGCGTTGCGGGCGCTGTTGGCCATCGCCGGGCATGACCCGGACGCGCATCCGGAACTGGACGATCGCGAGCGCATTCTCGCCTTCCTGCGGCGCGGCGGGAGCGCGCTGGGCAGCTTGCCCGAGGCGGTGCTCGACGGCGTGGTACGGGCGGTGACCGGAACCAATCGACTGATCCGCGAACACCAGCACCGGCCATTCGTGGGAACGCTGGCGCACGTGCGGGCCGGACGCGATCATCAGGCAAGACCGCAGCTGCAGTCCGCGCTGTGGAAGGCCCATGCGCTGCAGGTGGATGCCATCGAGCTGCCGTTCCTGCACGCCGAACTGACCGGGCGTGATGCGGTGGCGCAGTTGGCACCGTGGTTGTCGGCGCGGCTGCAGCAGTGGGACAGGCAACAGGAGAACGCAACGTGCAGCTGACCGGTTTTGAAGGGAATGTGGCGCTGGTGACCGGCGCAGCCGGCGGTATCGGTGCGGCGCTGGTGGGGCAGCTGCTGGACGCAGGGTGCCGGGTCGTGGCGACCGATCGCGAGCGACCTGCGCTGGCGACCGACGATGGGCGCGTGCAGGCTTTCGCACTCGACGTCACCGACGGCGCGGCCGTGGACGCGCTGGTAAACCAGGTGGAAGCCACGGTGGGACCGATCATGTTGGCGGCCAGCGTGGCGGGCGTGCTGCATGTCGGCGAGGTCGTGGACACCCGTGACGCGGATTGGCGCAGGGTATTCGCGGTCAATGCCGATGGTGTGTTCCATATCGGCCGCGCACTGGCGCGGGTGATGTCGCCGCGCCGGCAAGGTGCCATCGTGACCGTCAGCTCCAACGCGGCGGGCGTGCCACGGCATGGCATGGCCGCCTATGCCGCCTCGAAGGCGGCGGCGACGATGTTCACCCGCTGCCTGGGCCTGGAGCTGGCGCCGCTGGGCATCCGCTGCAACATCGTTGCGCCGGGCTCGACGCTGACCCCGATGCAGACCGGCATGTGGGAAGACGAGCAGGGCGCGGCACGGGTGATCGCCGGCAGTCCGGCCACCTACAAGGCCGGCATCCCCTTGCGCAAGCTGGCCACGCCGGAGGACATCGCGCAGGCGGTGATGTTCCTGCTGTCCGAGCAGGCCGGGCACGTGGCGATGAGCGACCTGTATGTGGACGGTGGCGCCACGCTGCGCGGGTGACGGGGCGGGCACACCGCCGTGCGGGGTTCATGAGGTTGCCGGCCAGCGGCCGGCGCTACCAAGGGTCCGGTGCGCAGGAGTTCCTTGTCCGGTAGTGCCGGCCGCTGGCCGGCAACCCCAGCAGACTGTCAGCAACATGCTCATGCATTGATGCGCTGTTCGCCGACAGCCAGCGATGTCTGCCTGATCCACGATGGGCCATGAGCAGCGATCTCCTGCGCCAGGGGCGGCGTTCCATCATCGGCCAGATCTACGTGCTGACCACAACAACGTGCCAGCGCCGCCGACGCTTTGAATGTGATGCCACCGCAGGCTGCGTCTCCAGCCAGTTTAAGGAACTTGAGCGACGAGGCCTGGTCCAGTCACTGGCATGGGTGGTGATGCCGGATCATGTGCATTGGATGTTGCAGCTGCGTGCGTCGGAGCTGTCGGGCATCGCCCGTCGGTTCAAGTCATCCAGCGCGTTGGCGTTGAATCGGCTGACCGGTCATCGTGGCGCGGTCTGGCAGCCCGGGTACTTCGATCATGCGGTCAGGGCGGAGGAATCGCTGCATCGCCAGGCCCTGTATATCCTGGCAATCCCATTCGGGCGGGCCTGGCCAGGGAGATTGGCCAGTATCCCTATGCGTGGTCGATCTGGTAGTGCCGGCCGCTGGCCGGCAACAAGCCGAGGTTTCCGGAGATTCATGAGGTTGCCGGCCAGCGGCCGGCACTACGGCAGGGTGAGCCGATACACCAGCACCCGGTTGTCGTTGTCGTACGCACTGTCGCAGTGCTCGCCCTGCATGCGGCAGTTGCGGGCGGTGAAATCGTTGTCGTTGCCGATCAGCAGCAGTACGTCGTTCGGGTGCTCTGGATCAAGCGCCGGCAACACGTCCATTGCTTCCCACTTCTCCGACAGCAATCCCGGGTGAGGGCCGCGCCCTGTGTCCAGGTCCAGCCCGGCCCGGGCCAGCTGCGGCCGGTCGAGCAGGTTCAGCACCTCTTTGACATCGGCGGGCACGATGCCGGCCTTCAACATGGCGTCAGCCGGATCGGCCAGCACCGATGCCGTACCGGTCTCATAGCCGGTGCCCGCCAGATTGGAGGCCTGCGCCACGTTCACCTGCAGCACCGATTTATAGACGATCGGGTCGTTGCCCTCCTTGCCCAGTCCATTGCCGTCGCGCGCCAGCATCAGGAAACGCTCGTTGTCCAGTGCACGCAGCTCGCTCTGTGCAGCGGTACGGTCGAGCTTGCCTTTGCCGTCATGGGCGTAGGCGGGCAGGACCATCACATGGTGGCCCACCGGTTGCGTCGGCGTCGGGTTGCTGGACACGTCGTAGACCAGCACGCGGGTGTTGATGCGGCCGGCGGCATTGCCCGCCGCGCTGTCCTGCATCAGCGCGCTCTGCAGGGCAACGAACAGCCGTGTGCCGTCGGGCGACAGGCCCATGCCTTCCACGCCCTGGTTGTTGCGGCGCCCGGTCTGCGGCGGGGCCAACGATCCGAAGGCCGGCTTGCCATCACGTTGTGGCTGGATCGCCTGCGGTGGCACGATCACGCCCTGCAGCTGGCCCTGTGCGTCGAAGTAGTAGACATTGGCGGTGTACTCGTCGCCGATGTAGAAGTGGCCGTCCGCAGTGAACTGCAGCGATTCGGCGTCAAGCGCGACCTTGCCGGCCCCCGCGCCCACGGCGGGCGAGGGCAGCACCACGCCACGCTGGATGATGGTGTGATCACCCGGGTCGGCACCGGTGAATGGCTGGCCGTTGTAGTCCTTCAGCACCAGCCCCTTTTCCGGCTTCATCGTCAGCGTGCCGAAGCTGTCTGGCGTGCGCGCAGGCCAGTCGATGCGCAGCTGCATGCGCTCCAGGCGGCCGGCGTAGTCGTAGAACAGGCCGGCTTCCGGATCGTTGCGACCGCGGTCGGGCAGGGTCCACAGCACCCCTTCATAGCCACGCACGGTGCGCCGCCACGTGCCCGGCTGTATCGCCAACGACGAGAACGAGCCCAGCGTATCGCCGAGGAAGTCCACGGTGCCGGCCGGCAATCGACCGGCGGCGACCAGGCCTTTGTCCACGTAACTGGAGCCGGCCACCTGCACGATGCGGGGGGGTACGCCAGTGGCTTCGTGCGGCGCGTTGTAACCGCTGACAGCGAGCGCAGCCAACAGCAGGGCAGTAACGGACATCAAGGGACTCCTCGGCCGGCGATCAGAAACGGATATCGATGGTGCCGAACACCTGGCGAGGTGCCGACGCATGGAACACATACAGTTTGCCGGCCGGGTCGTTGGGTGCGAACACACTCGAGTCCAGGTTGCTGGCGTAGCGCTTGTCACCCACGTTGGTCACGTTCAGCGACAAGCGCATGGCCTTGGCGAAGCCGACCTGGCCGAAATCGTAGCCACCGGCCAGGTCGAACACGGTGAAGCCACCAAAGCCCTGGTCGTTGGTATAGGTGTAGAACCGTTCGCCGGTGTACTTGCCGCGCAGGCTGGCGAACCAGCCGTTGTCGCGCCAGGTGATTTCGGTGGCCAGCAGCTGCCTGGGCGTGTCGGTCTGGATCTTGCCCTTGATCTGCTGCTCGACGCCGGCCTGGGTGTAGTTGGAGGCATACGTCGAGCGGTTCAGCGACGCCGAGGTGTACCAGCTGAAGTGATCGTTCGGTGTCCACAGCACGGTCAGTTCGGCACCGCGACTGTCGACGCCGCCGACATTGTAGAAACGGTTGCCGCAGGTGGGGCCGACCGGCTGCCGCGAATCGCAGGGGTTGTACTGCAGCAGGCGATTGTCAAAGCGCACGCTGTAGGCGGCCACCGATGCCTGCAACGTATCGGCGACGAAGCGGTAGCCCGCTTCCAGCGAGCGTGATTCTTCCGGCTTCAGGTTGCCCTGCGCGTTCCAGGTGGCTTGGCTGACCGCTTGTGGGCCAAGTTTGAAGCCGCCCTGGAACATGGCGATGTTCTCGGCGTAGCTGGCGAACACTTCGTGATGCTCGCTGAGGCGGAAGTTGGCACCCACGCTGGGCAGGAAATTCCTGCTGGCCTTCAGCGAACCGGTGGCGAACTGGTTGTTCGAGCTCGGCAGGATCGGAGTCTTCGCATCGCCCGGCAGCGCCTGCGCATCGGAGGTGGCGTGCGGGCTCTTGGCGCCGAACTCCAAGGTCAGGCGGTCATCGAGCAGGCGCCAGGTGTCCTTCAGGAAGAACTGGTGGGTCTTCCAGCGCGTACGCTGGGCGAACACGCCCACATCCGAGGGAAGGGTGTTCATGCCGCTGAGGTCGCGTGGGCCGTCCACCGCCGTCTGGTAGCGTTCGGCGCTGCTGGTGTTGCGTTCGTACCAGACGCCACCTTCGAGGCGGTGTGCGCCCAGCTCCCAATCGAAGGAAAGCGTGCCGCCATCGCGGTCGATGGTGTAGATGGTGTTGCGGAAGATGATCGGGATTTCCTGCGCGGTGCCTTTGTTCGACCACGCACCGCTGTTCCAGTTGTGGCCTTCGCCGCGGTCATCGTGGTGGTAGGCCAGTGCCCGCAGGCTGAAGCCATCGGCCAGGAAGAAATCACCGGCCAGGTAGTACAGGTTGTCATCGCGCAGGATCTGCCCGGCGGTGAATGCGCCGTCGGCGTCCTTGTCCGGTCCGCTGTTGTCGCACTTCTTTGTGTTGAGGCTGGCGGTGTTGCAGTAGGCCTTGGCCACGGCCTTGTTCCAGTCCGGTGCGTAGCCGCCCCAGTCCCAGCCCAGGCCGCGGGCCATCTCATCCTTGGACAGGTAGAAGTAGTCCGCCTGGCTGGTGCGCGAGGTATCGACGAAACCGGTGATCTGGCCGCTGCCGAAGTTCCACACGCCCTTCGCGTTGAACTGCTTTGTAGTTGATTTGTTGTACGCGGTCTGGTCGTTCCACAGGTCCGAGACCGCGTTCATGCCCGATACGTAGCCGGAGAATCCGTTGTACTCGCCGCTGTCCACGCGCACGAAGGTGCGACGGTTGGCATCGCTGCCGAAGGTCTGCACCACGCGGCCGCCCAGTTCCTGCGCCGGGCGGTCGGAGGTATAGGAAATGGTGCCGCCGAGGTTGCTGGTGGACGGCGTGCCGAGGCTGCCGATGCCCACCCCCAGTTCGGCGCCCGCCATGTTCTCGCTGATCAGCGCACGGTTGATGGTCAGGCCGTTGTAGTTGTTGTACGCACCATCGCCGAGCGGCACGCCGTCCAGCGTGTAGCCCAGGCGGGTGGAGTTGAAACCACGCAGGCTCAGGGTCATCGACTGTTCGTTGGTGCCCAGCGCGTCGGCCGACTGCGCGTTGACGCCGGGCAGCAGGTTGAGCGTCTTCTGCAGGCTGGTACCCGGTGGCAGGATGTCGAGGTTCTCGCGGGTGATGCGCTGCACCTGGCGCGTCTGGCCACTGCCGATGACGGAAACCGCATCGAGGTCGGTGGCCGACGGCGCCTGCTGCGCCCATGCAGTCGGTGCAAGGGCAAGGGACAACGCAGCAGCCAACAGGGTCTTGGTCATGGAGCAGGCACTCAGGCAAGCGCGAGCCGCCGCATGGAAGCGGAGCTCAGGCAGATGAAGGGGGAAACACGCGATGCGATCACCAGCGCCTTGGGCGCCATGCGATCAACGTGAAAATGGTGCGCTAGACAGATGACTGTCTGGTGACATGGTCAACTGCGGACATCACGCGCGGGTAGTGCCGGCCGCTGGCCGGCAGCTGCAGGATGCTGCGGAGGGTTCATGAGGCTGCCGGCCAGCGGCCGGCTCTACCGCTATCCGTCAACCTGCGTTGCGCGGCTTGCGTGTGCGTTTCGGCTTTGCGGCATCCGCAGCGCTGGCGGCACCATCCTGCAACGCCTGCAGCCACGACAGCGTATCGACATAGTCGATGAAGTGGCGCAGATAGCCGGGGCTGGTCGCCTGCATCGTGTCCAGCATGCGCTGCACCAGCACGGCCGAGTTGAGCGGGCCACCATCCGCCGGGGCTTCGGTGCGCAGCGAGCGGCGCACCTGCAGTTCACTGCGCAGCTCGGACCAGTCGCGCCGCACATCTTCCAGCATCGGTACCTGCGGGTAGTGCGGCAGCGCGCGCGAGCCGGCATCCAGATCGCGCACCAAGGCGCGCAATCCCTTCAATGGCGAGGACTCAGCTGCCATCGCCGTTCTTCTCGCCCGGCGCAGCGGCCTTGGGCTTGGGAATCGGCGCGATCTCAACGCGGCGGTTGCGCGCGCGGCCATCTTCGTTGGCATTGGAGCTGACCGGCTGCTCGCTGCCGAACGCGGCGGCGAACACCGCATCGGCCGGTACACCGTCGGCGATCAGGGTGCGGGTCACCGTCAGCGAGCGCTGCGCGGACAGCTCCCAGTTGTCGGCGAAGCGGCGGTTGCCTTCGCGTACCGGGGCGTCGTCGGTGAAACCGCTGACCATCAGGATTTCTTCGCGCGTGCCGAGATAAGCGGCCAGCGGCGCGGCCAGACTGCGCAGCAGTTCCTGGCCTTCCGGCTGCAGCTGGTCGGAGTTCAGCGCGAACAGGACGCTGCCGCTGATGCCGATGCGGCCATTCACCAGCGTCACCCGGCCGGCGGCGAGCGGGCCAGCCAGCGCCTGCTCCAGCGTCTGCAGGCGCTTGGCTTCGGCCTGGCGCTGCTTGACCTCCTGGTCCAGCCGCTGTGACAGCTCCAGCTGCACGGCGACCACGCCAACCAGGATCAGCACGAACGCGCCCAGCAGCACCGACATCAGATCGCCGAATGCCGCCCAGATCGGGGCGTGTGAGCCGCCGTCGACCTCCAGCTCGTCGCTCATGCGTTGCCGGCCTTGCCGCGGCGCGCGGCCAGCTGCTGCAGTTCCTCCATTACCTGCTTCTGCGACAGCAGGCTGAGGTCGACCACCTCGCGCGCCTGCGCGACGTAGTACGCCAACTGCTCATCGCTGCGCGCCAGCGAGGCGTCCAGCGCACCGCCAATCTGCTCCAGGCGTCCGGAAAGCTCTGCCGAAGCGGTGCCGAACTGCTCGACGGCAGCCGCGAAGGTGCCGGCCAGCTGGCCCACTTCACCGGCACTGCCATTGAGCAACGTGGCGATGCCATCGAGCTTGCCGGTCTCGGCCGCGATATGGTCGCTGAAACGGTTACCGACGCGTTCCAGCAGTTCGGCCGAGCCTCCGACCAGTGCATCGACAGCGGTGCGCTGCTCGTGCGAGGCGTGGTTGATCGCGTCCAGCAGGGTCTGCACGGTGGCCAGCAGGTGGCCGCGTTCTTCCAGCATCTTGTTGTCGCGCACCAGGCTTTCGGACAGGGTGCTGCGCAGTTCGTTGATGACCTCGGCGGCGGCCTTTGGTGCCGCGGCCGCAGTCTGCAGCAGGGTGGAGACTTCGGCCAGCGTGGCGCTGGCCTGGGCACGGCCGTTCTCGCCGATCTGCTGCGCGGTCCGTGCCAACGTGTCGCAGACCAACTGCTGCTGTTCGGCAAGGCGCTGGCCATTGGCCTGCAGGCGCTCGGCCAGATCGGTCGAAACGCTCTGCAACGCATCGCTCCAGCGCTGCAGGCGCTGTTCGTCGCCTGCCAGCAGCTGGGCCTGCAACGCCGCGTGCGCCTGCTGCAGCTCGGTACTTACCGCGTCCCAACGCAGCTGGCGCTGCTGTTCGCGTGCATCCAGGCCCGCCTGCAGTTCGGCATGTGCCGTGGCGGTGGCGGCCTGTGCAGCCTGCCAATCCCGCAGGCGCTGTTGCTCGTGTTCCTGCAGCAGCGACTGGCCGGCGGCGTGGCGCTCATCCAGGGCCTGCAGCAGCGCCTGCGCACGGTCATCCAGGTGGCTGCCGGCATGCTGCAGCGCCTGCTGCTGGCGCTGGACCAGTTCACTGTTCAATGCATGCTGCTGTTCGGCGGCAGCGCGCCAGGCCTCGGCGTTGTTGCTGGCATCGGCCTGCAAGCGCTCGCCGATGCGTGCCACCAGGGCTTCACCCTGCGTGCTCTGGCCTTCGCTGAAGGACTGCAGATGCTGGCGCAGTTCGGCAACCAGCGCCTGCTGCGCGCCGGTCTGCTCGGCCACTACCTTGGCCCAGCTCGCTTCGGTCGCCACGCGGCTGCGCTCGAAGCCCTCGGCCAAGCCATTCAACTGCTGCTGCACGGCCTGTTCGACACGCGAATGCAGCGCCTGGCCGTGGCTGGCCAGACCGGCCAGGGTGGTTTCGGCCATCGGTTGCAGCGCGCCACCAATGGCCGCAGCACTGGCTTCGGCCCCTTCGCGCAGCGACTGCTGCAGCGAGGTGGCCAGGCGTTCCTGCAACGCCTGGCTCTGCGTCAGGAACTCGGCCTGACCGGCCAGCAGGCGCTCATTGGCGGCCGCGCTGTGCTGTTCGAAGGTGCGGGTCATCGCCTGCAGGCGATCGATCAGCGTAGGCAGCGCCGCAGACTGCGACTGCAGCAGGCGCAGCGACTCGGCACGCTGCCAGGCTTGCGAATACGGATGCAGGTCAGTGGCGATGGCGCGGTCCAGCTGCTGCACCACCTGCAGGCGGTCGCGGCGCAGCAGTGCCGACAGCAGGCCCAGCATGGCCGAGCTGGCCACGCCGGCGATGGACGTGCCGAAGGCCACCGCCAGGCCCTGCACCGGTGAGGCCAGCGAGCCGCGGATGGCCGCCATGTCGGTGGCGCTCTGCAGCGCCAGGCCCGTGCCGCGCAGGGTGTCCATCATGCCCAGCAGTGTGCCGAGCATGCCCAGCAGCACCAGCAGGCCTACCAGATAGGGCGTCAGCACCGGCGAGGGCAGGGCGGTGCGTTCGCCTTCCACGCGCAGGCGCACGGCATTGCGCAGGCCCAGCGGCACACGTTCCAGCCACGGTGACAGGCTTTCCTTGGCCGCCGAGAGGTCAGCCAGTGCGGCGCGCAGGCCATTGCTGGCCTGGCGGTAGCGGTACAGCTCCACGCCACCGGCGATGTAGCAGGCTGCGATGATCGCCGCGACGGCTGCACCCAGCGGGTGCACCGAGACATAGCCGACGCCGATCCAGCACACCGCCAGCAGGCCAGCAAGGAAGACAAGGACGTGGAAAACAGTTCTGGACATGGTGTTCCGGTCAGTGTGAGCGCAGGGCGGCAAGCAGCCCCTGGATCGGGTGGAAGCGCAGTTGCAGCTCGGCGAGCAGCAGCGTGCGCATGTCGTGGCGGAAGGACGCGCGCCAGCCGGGCTGGCCGTGCACGCGTTCGAATCGGGCACCCAGCACCGCTGGGGCGGTGGCAAGCAGGCTGTGCTCGCGCGGGCTCAAGGTCTGTTCCATCACCGCATCGACCTCGGCCAGCCGCGCCAGCTCTGGTGAGGCCTGCACCAGCTGGTCGCGCAGGCGGCCGCGCAGGCGGCCGGTAGCGGTCTGGATGGCCTGCTGCAGCACCCGGTAGCGCTGCCGCAACGAAGCGAAGTCCGGCGCGGCGGCGGCCTCGGCCAGGTCCAGCAGGCGCTCGGCCTCGGCATCCTCGCTCAGCGAGGCCAACAGGCTCGCTTCGGCCTGGGCGCAATCGGCCAGCAGGTCATCCAGCGCTTCGGCGGCCTCGGCCGGTTCAGCCAAGCGGCCATCCAGCGCCCCGGCAAGGGCCACGGCACGGCTCCAGTCCACCCACTGGCCGAGGCGATCGGTCAGGGCGGGACTGGAGGCCGGCATCGCGCCGTCGCTGAGACGGGCGAGCAGACGGAGGAAGTCCGGTCCATCCAGGACCGGCTGCGCTGCGTTCGCCATCAAGGGGGTGGGGGCCAAAAACCGTTGATTTTACAACCAGATGAGGCCGGCCGTATGAAGGCGGGGGCGAGGGGCAGCACCGATCGGGCCGCAAGGCTTAAAATGGCCGGCTGTGCCACCGCACCCCGACTTCTGGAGCTTGAGATGACCGTTGCGCAGTTCTACCCGATCGGCACCCCCGGACAGCCCTGGGGCGACGCCGAACGCGCGCAGTGGCGGGCCCGCCAGCAGCGGCAGCGCAGCTACCACGAAGACGTGGTGACCGCGCTGGAACGGCTGGACGAGCGCTTCGATGTGGTGCAGTACGGCCAGCTGGACTACGCCCCGGACCACTACCCGCTGTTTGCGGTGGTGAACCACGACTGGAACCCGGCCCTGCCGACCGCGCTGGTCACCGGCGGCGTGCATGGCTACGAAACCAGCGGCGTGCATGGCGCCCTGCAGTTCCTGGAGCAGCACGCCGAGCGTTACCTGGGCCGCTTCAACCTGATCGTGGCCCCGTGCGTGAGCCCGTGGGGCTATGAGCGCATCCAGCGCTGGAACCCCAACGCCATCGATCCCAACCGCAGTTTCCGTGACGGCGGCCTGATCGAGGAAGCCGCCTCGTTGATGCGCTGGGTGGCCGAACGCAAGGCCAACATCCGGGTACATCTGGACCTGCACGAGACCACCGACAGCGATCTGCACGAGTTCGACCCGGCCCGCTGCGCCCGCGACGGCAAGCCGTTCGAGCGCGACACCATTCCCGATGGCTTCTATGTAATCGGCAACAGCGAAGACCCGCAGCACGAATTCCAGAAGGCGCTGATCGCCGCCGTGGCGCCGATCACCCACATTGCCCCGGCCGACGCCGAAGGCAATCTGGTGGGCATGCCGCTGCAGTCGCTGGGCGTGGTGTGGGGTGAGTCGCGTTCCATTGGTGCATGCGCCGGCTTCACCGATGCGCTGTATGCCACCACCACCGAGGTGTACCCGGACAGCCCGCGCACCAACCCGCAGGAATGCAACGACGCCCAGGTGGCGGCGGTGTGCGCGGGGTTGGATTTCGCGCTGGCCAACTGATCGAGTCTCGCATTGCGGCGCCGAGCCTTTGCTCGGCCGCTGCGGTGCGCAGCCGGGCCGGTCAGTGCCTTCTGCCCGCTGACGACGACTGTTGGACGCGTCGACCAAGCCGGGCGCTGACGGCAGCCGGCAACCGCGCAGAGGTGCCGTCTTCGCCACGAGCGTGGCTTCACGGCCCGCGAGCGATGCAATGGCGATGATGTTCTCTCCAGCGAAGCTGCGTGAGACACCATTGGGAATGCTCCAGAATCTGCTTCACCTTGCACCTCTGATCACCGCTGCCATGACCTGCGTAACGGCGCTGATCTGGGTGGTCTATCTGAGCGTGTTCCTGCGCAGCTACCGCCGCCAGCAACGGCCATCCATTCTGATCACCTCCGGTGCGGGCAAGCATCTGGATGCGCACTGCTTTGTGACCAACCTTGGGCTGGAGCCGGTGTATCTGTTGGATGTGGTCATCGATCTGATCGAGCCGGGCGGCAAGGTCGTCCGCGCGGTCATTCCCGAGCGCACCGAACATTGGAACAACGCTGTCCCCGGAGAGGAGGAGGACATCCGGCGCGCCACCAACGTGGGGCCGCTCAGCAGCGGTGGAGAACGCGACCTGGGCCGCTTCCGCACGCTCATCGACCGTGCCGGCACTGAGAACCCGGACATCAAGGCGGATATAGCCTTCACCAGCCTGGAGGTGACCGTGGTCATCGTGACCGCCAGCCAGGCCGAGCTCTGTGGCGCCTCGCGCTGCTACCACATCGACCACACCGTGGAAGGCGCGCCCTGTCTCATGGCCAGGACCATCAAGGCCAAGCAACTGCAGGGCTGGTTGGCTCGCAGGACCCTGACACGTCTGTTGAGTGCCCAGCTCAGGGCCAGCGGCGAAAGCTGAAGCACCGCCCCCTCTGCTTGGACAGCCGATCGCGGCAACCCACCGCTCTGCAGCGCATCACGATGCCGTGAACGTCCTCGCGACGCGGCGCGCACCTTGTTGAACCGTTCACCGCCCCAGCGCCAAGCGATGCATCCAGGCATCGGCGTGCGGCGTATGCCTTCATGCACGCAGCGCCGTTGCCCTCCTGCTACGGATGCCCTGCATTCCCGCATGGCGGAAGGCGGTGCAGTGACGGCAGCGAACGCTGCGCATTTCCCAGCCCGATTGGGCTATCAACGAGGACACGAACATGCGTACCCAGATCCAGCGCCTGACCCTTGCCGCCACCGTCGCGGTTGCCTGCGCAACTGCCCCGGCCGCCTTTGCCGCCGACAACCCGATGGTCGGTGGCGTGCCGATGTACGCCAACAAGACCATTGTTGAAAACGCCTCTACCGCCCAGAACCTGAGCACCTTGGTGACGGCCGTGAAGGCGGCCGGGCTTGTCGACACGCTCAGCGGCAAGGGGCCGTTCACCGTATTTGCTCCCGACAACCAGGCGTTCGCCAAGCTGCCCGCAGGCACCGTGGAAACGCTGCTGAAGCCTGAAAACAAGGCCAAGCTGACCCAGGTCCTGACCTACCACGTGGTGCCGGGCACCTACACCTCCACCCAGCTGACCGCAGCAGCGCGCAGCCACGGCGGCACCAGCACGCTGAAAACGGTGCAGGGTGAAGCGCTGACGGTAAAGCTGCAGGATGGCAAGGTCTGGGTGGTCGACGCCAAGGGCGGCAAGTCTGCGGTGACCACCGCTGACGTAAGGCAGTCCAACGGCGTGGTGCATGTGGTCGATTCGGTGCTGATGCCGAAGTAGGCCCAGGGCCGCAACATCGATGGCGGTGCGGGAGCGGCTGGTTTCACAGGCCAGCCGCTCACGATCGAGCGCGGTTCAACGATCACGCGCGTCGGCCGTTGTGCCTGCCGCCGCCCAGCCCCCACCCAGCGCCAGGAACAGATCCACCTGACGATCCCCCAGCTGCGCGCGCGATGCTGCCAGGGCAGACTCGGCATCGGCCAGCGCGGCCTCGGCAGACAGCACGTCGATGAAGTCGATCCTGCCGAACCGGTACAACTGCCCGGCCTGGTCGCTGGCATGTGCCGCGTCGTCGCGGGCGAGGGCAAGGCTGCGCTCGCGGTCGATCTCCTGCGCATAGGCTGCCAGCGCGGTTTCGGTCTGCCGCAGCGCGTCCAGCACCACGCCATCGAACGATGCCAGCGTGGCATCGGCGTTGGCGCCGGCCGCATCGATCCGCGCTCGGGTTGCGCGGCGGTTCGGCCAGCGCCACGACAGCAGCGGTCCGAAGGACGCGCCGAAGCTGTCGCTGCTCAGCAACTGCTTGAATGAACCTGCCGTGCCAGCGGACGCGCCGATGCTCACCTGTGGGTACAGGGCTGCCGTTTCCACGCCGATCATCGCGGTGGCGGCCGCCAGGTTGCGCTCGGCCGCGCGGATATCCGGGCGGCGCTGGATCAGCTGGCCACCATCGCCAACCGGAACGGGTTGCTGCAGGCGCGGCGGTTGTTGGCAGTTGGCGACGTCCTGCGGATAGTCGGCTGGTACCCGTCCCATCAGCGCCGCCAGCGCGAACAGGGCCGCCTGCCGTTCGGCAACCAGATGCGGCACCGCCGCCGCACTGCGGTTGGCCGCCGCGCGTGCCCGGCTGACGTCGAATCCGGTTCCGCGTCCGCCGGCCGCCAAGCGGGTGGTGGCGTCCAACGTAGCGCGCTGCGTAGCGAGCACCCGCTGCGTCGCCGCCAGGGTGAGGTTGGTCGAACAGATGCCGACATAAGCGCGGGTGACAGCGGCGGCGACCACCACCCGCACCTGGTCACGTGCTGCAGCGACAGCCTCTGCATCGGCGCTGGCAGCTTCGATACCGCGGCGGATGCCACCTGCCAGATCCAGTGGGTAGGCCAGGTGGATGCCGAGCGCATACACCTGCGGTGGTGAGGTGGGCGAGGTATATCCCCCGGCATGGGCCAGCGTGGCCGATGCATCTGCGTCGGTGCTTGCCGAGCCCTCGGCCCGGTACTGCAGCACCATCGCCGTGGCGCGGCGCAGGTTGGCATCAGCCGCGCGCAGATCGGTGTTGGCTCGCAGTGCTTCGCTGACGTAGGCATCGAGTCGTGGCTCGTCATACAGCTGCCACCACCGGTCCGGCAGCTCGGCCTGTGCGTAGGCCGCCTGGTGGCTCGATACGAATGCGCGGCGGGCTGCCGGCGCGGCGGCAACCGCGTTGGTCGGCAGCGTGTAGTCCGGGCCGGACACGCAGCCGGCCAGCGACAGCGCACAGGCGAGCACACCTACGCGTGATGCGGTGCCGGTCACTTGCAGGCTCCCTGCGTGCGCGGAGTGATGGTCACGCTGGCGGTTCTGCCGACGATCAGGCGCGTATCCGGTGCCACGTCGTCCAGGTGGATGCGCACCGGTATCCGCTGCGCCAGCCGCACCCAGGTATACGTTGACGCAACTGATGGCAGCAGGTTGTGGGTGCTCGCGCGCTGATCGTCGGCAATGCCGGCGGCGATGCTCTCCACATGCCCATGCACGTCGCGGCCATCGCCCATCAGGCGGGCGACAGCGGCATCGCCTTCGTTGATGCAGTTGAGCTTGGTTTCTTCGAAATAGCCTTCGACCCGGAGGCTGGCGGTGTCGATCAGTGCCAGCGCCTGGGCACCCGGTTGCAGGAAGTCACCCGGGTGCAGGTCAAGGTTGGTGACGATGCCATCGGCGCTGGCGCGCACTTCTGTGCGCTGCACGTTCAGCAGCGCCACCCGCCGCTCCGCTCGGGCCTGTGCAAGACCGGCCACTTCGGTATCGACCTTGGCGGCATTGCGCTCCCGCGTTTCCGAAGCCACCAGGTTGCCCAGCGCGATGTCCCGCTTCGATTCACGGCGGGCGAGGGCAAGCGTGGCCTGAGCGCTGCTCACTGCGGCATCGGCCTTGACCAGCGCGGCGGCGTAGCGCGGCTGGTCCAGCACCAGCAGCAGCTGCCCGGCTTTCACCCGCTGGTTGTCCTGCACCAGCACCTGGGTCACCAGCCCGCCCATGTCCGACGCCACGCGGATCACATCGGCGCGCACGCGGCCGTCGCGCGTCCAGGGTTGCGTTTCGTAGCGGTTCCACAGGGACAGGGCCGCGATGATGGCAACGACGAACAGGCAGAGCGTTGCGCTCCAGCGGCCAATGACACTCAACAGGTGCTTCATTTCAGTTTCTCAAGCAGGGGCGCGAGCTGGACCAGCAGCTCCGCCAGGATCACGAACAGCGAAAGGCCCACCAGCGGGCGATAGGCGAACAGTCGGTACAGGCCGAGGCTTGCCAGCAGCCGCGAGGCCACCATCGACAGCGCCAGCGCGACGAGCGCCACCGCCAGCAGGCCGGGAACGAAGACGCCGTCAATGGAGATATCGGAGAACATCGACTCAATCCCCATGTGCGATCAACGGAACGATCAGGTCACGGCGCAGGCCGCAAAGCAGCGCAAGGACAGGCTCGGATGCGCCGTTGCTGCCAGCGATGATCACCTCGCGTGTGCGCTCGAGTGATTCCAGCAGCGGCGTATCCACTGTGCGGCGTGTGGAGGTACGGATACGGAAGTGGGCGGACGCGCTGTGCAGCAACTGGGCCAGGCAGTCGCGGCTGCGGCGATCATTCAACGCCCTGCCAATTACGCGAAGTTCGGCCACGGCACTGGCCGCGCGCATGTCCGCAAACAGCGTCCGCAACGTGGCGGCTGCATCCGGATGGCCGCGCAGGCGAGGGGCAAGCAGCGCAAGCCGATCCACCATGCGGCTTGTCCAGTCGCTGGCATTTCGAACCTGCCCGGCGGCGCGGCGTGCGATGTCCCGCCGGATCACATCCTGCAGGCGCGCGCGGCTGCGGTTGCTGTCCAGCGTCTGCAACAGCGACATGCTGCATAGTGCCGCCGCCGTACCCACGAACAGCGCGACGCTGTTGTTGAGCGCGCCCGCGATGTGGGTGGCATTGGTGGCGCCCAACCCGGCGATGAGGGGGAAGGTGAGTACTACCCCCAATGCGCCCATGGTGAACGGCGGGCGGGCGAGGAGCGAGCCACACACCAGCAGTGCCGGCGCCAGTGCCATGGCCAGGCCGACGAAATCGGACAGTCCCGGAAAGATCACCAACGCGTAGAACAGCCCGATGACCACGCCGATGGTCGACCCGATCAGATAGCGCATGAGGTGCCCGGCAGGTGCCTCGGTGGTCCCGAACAACACGCAGGCCGTGCCGATGATGGAGACGGCGGTTGCACCATCGGACCACGCGGTAACGATCCACAGCGCGCAGGCCAGTGCGATGCCGACGAAGGCCCCCACGGCGCTGCGCAGGGCGATTCGGTGGTCACGGTGCAGCACATGACCGTTCGCCTTCCTGGCAAGGTGCACGGGTACGTGTCGACGCCAGTCCGGGCGGGTAGTGTGCAGCTGCGCTTCCAGCAGCCGGCAGTCGTGATGCGCAGCATCGAGTTCGGCCTGACGTGCGCAGAGATCTGCACGCAGCAGGTCCGGCCATGCTGTGCGCGCCGTGCCGGCGGCCTGCGCGCGCAACTGGGCCAGTGATTCGTCCACGGCGCTGGACAGCATCAGCACATCGAGCATCCGGTCATGCAGTGCGCGCAGGATCTGCACCTGGGCGACGCCGTGCACACTGTCGAACGGCAGGTGGATGGACAGCGTGTGCAGTTCGAGGAGATCTGCGGCTACCTTGGAGCGATCCTCCGCCAGTACCGTGTCCTTGGCGCCTGCGCGCATGTCCTGCGTCCAGCGCTCCGCATCGGCGAGGATCGATGCCACGCGCGCGTGCACACGCTGCGAGACCCGGCGTGGCAGCACCAGCCCGTGGACCAGCGTTGCTGCAAGAATGCCGATGGAGATTTCCTGCACGCGGGTGATGGCGATGGTAAAGACGTCATCGGGCATCATCACCGCCGGGAAACCAATCAGGCTGGTGGTGTACCCGGCCAGCAGGAAGGCGTACGCACGCGGTGTGCGGTCGAGCATGGCCAGGTACAGGCACAGGCCCATCCAGGCGGCCAGTACCACGCTCAACACCAGCGGCGCATTGGCGAACCGAGGCACCAGCAGCACCGTAGCAACCGCACCGCCGACCGTTCCCAGCAACCGGAAAAGGCCCCGGCTGAGCGTTGCCCCCGAGAGCGGCTGCGATACCAGGTAGACCGTGCCGATCACCCAGAACGGGCGGGTCAAGCCGATGCGCAGCGAGGCGTATAGCCCGAGGATCGCGGCGAGCAGGCACTTGAGCGAGAACAGCGCCGCTTCGCGGTCGACCTTCAATGCGGGCGACGTCAACAGCGCGATAGGGCTTGAAAGCCAAGAGCGGGTGGGGGTGAGGGTCTGCATGCCGCCATCGTATTCAGCGAGCCCTTTCGCCGAATTTCGCTAGAATGTCAGTCTATCGCTGAATCTGGTCATTGAGAATGACTCGCATCTCGTTGCCTGGCTTTGATCTGGACCCGGACGCGACGGATCGGCCGGCGGTGGCCAGCCGCCTGCAGGTGGCCGACCACGATGCCGAGATTCCGGTGCATGACCACCGCAAGGGACAGCTGATCCTGGCACTTCATGGCGCGGTGACCTGCGAGGTGGCCAATGCCCTGTGGATCGTGCCACCGCAGTGCGGCGTGTGGATTCCCGGCAGCATGCCGCACAGCAACCGGGCCACCGCCAACGCACGCCTGTGCTATCTGTTCGTCGAGCCGGGCGTTGTCGACCTGCCACTGCACTGCGTGACGCTGTCGATCTCGCCGATGGTGCGCGAGATGATCCTGCATCTGGCCGATGCGCCGCAGGACTACCCGCGCGGCGAGCACACCGATCGCCTGGCGCGTGTACTGCTGGACGAACTGGTGCAGATGCCGGCCGAGCGGTTGTACCTGCCGGTGAGCGACCACCCCAAGATCCGTGCGCTGGCTGCGGCGCTGTCGGCCAATCCGGCGGACCGCAGCACCATCAGTGAATGGGCCAAACGCCTGGCGTTGGGTGAGCGCACGTTGACCCGGCTGATTGAACGGGAAACCGGACTGTCGTTCGGGCGCTGGCGGCAGCAGCTGCATCTGCTGGTTGCGATTCGCGAGCTGGCAGGCGGCGCGGCGGTGCAGCGGGTGTCTGAAACCCTGGGCTATGAATCGGTGACGGCGTTCATCACGATGTTCAAGAAAGCGCTGGGGCAATCGCCTACGCGGTATTTTGCGGCGCGGTTGCGGAATCAGGATTCTGCTGCGCGGGGCGGTTGACGTTGACTGGCTGAAAGGAAGTATCAGCTCTCCGCGGAACTGCGTTTGTCGCGTATCGAATAGATCACCGAAAAGATCTTCCAACCCCGCTCGGTGCGGACCAGCTGCCACATTTCCCGGCCCCAGTTTGCCTTCACGCCGTTGGCGTGGAAGCTGTAGTCGAGCGACACCGATGCCACATCGCCGTCCGTGTCGATCTTCGTGTTGAAGAACTTTTCCTCTCGTGGCGCTGAAGTGGCCACGGCCTCATCGATGAGCGAAATGAAGTTGTTGGATGGGATCTTTCGTGCCTTGACCGCATCGGGCTTGGCCGTGCGGATGTCCGCCAATCGCCGGTCTTCGGACACGAACTGCCAGCCGATGTCTTCCGGTCTGTCCGAGAAGAACAAGCTCATGTAGGTCGGTTTGTCCTTGTTGATCAGCGAGGTGCGGAAGGACTCGATCACCTGTTCGATTGCTTCCACATCGGCAGGCGTGCTTTGCTCTGCGTAGGCCGGAAGGCTGGGCAACAGGCAAAGGGCGAGGGTGGTGACGACCGTTCGTGGAGCGCGCATCTGCAGTGCCTGGTTGAAGGGGGGAACTCCAGCATCCGGCGGCGGCGCGAAGGGGCTGCCGCCTCCTTCGCGCAGGTCCACACGGCACGCATTTTCTGACCTGCCAGCAGTCGGAGCAATGCAACGGGTGCGCGGCGGGTGTGGCGCCAAAGTTGGGTCTGGCCCAGCTCTCAGTGGCTACTGATCGCTCACCTGCAACCGCCCCACAGCCTGCGCACTCAACGCCAGGCACGCCAGCATCAGTCCTTCCATCACCCGGTCGCCTACATGGTCCTCGGGCTCGCCGTTCTGCCGGGTCCGCTCCGCCGCCAGCAGCACCTCCTGCACCACCCGCAAGCCGACCAATGCGCAATCGGCATCGGCAAGCGCCATGCAGCGCCCGGGCAGCTGGTGCCGCTCCGGCCAGGGCTGCCCGTCGGCGGCGGCGCCTTTGCCGATACGCTTCAGGTTGGCAATCAGGGTGTTCGTATCCCCGGTGGGCAAAGAATCGGGCGCGTCCTCGGCGTTTGCCGGGTCACTGTAAGCGTGCGGGTGGGACAGGTCAGATCCGTTCATGGCATGGCTCCGTGCAAGGCAATCGGTAGCCGCCACACAGAAGGTGGCGGACGGTACGTGGTTCGAATCCGGGTTGACCTCAAGCCGGCGGGCGCGAACGCCCCCACGCACCGCCCGCCATAGCCGGCAGACGGATTGCCGACCGGCGCCACGGAATGTGGACGCCGGCCGGCAAGCGCAATCACTCAAGGTCAACACGGGGATTCGAAGCCCGGCCACCCTTTTCCGGTGGCACGCCATCTGAGCCCGCGTCGCTGTGCAATGCCAATCAGAAGAGTTGCAAACATCGTTTGATTGAAGACGCTTTCGACATTGTCGCCCGCTGTTAAGTACCGGCAGCGCTGGCTGGCGCTGTGGCCCGCCCTTGCCGAGCAATCTGCGACAGGTGTCGCGGTCGGGGGAGGAGCGCGCGCAGTGGGGGTGGTCCGATGACGACAGTCTGTCGGTAGCGCCGGGCCATGCCCGGCGGGCACGGAATATGGCGGGCATGGTCCGGCGCTACCGATTCCGTCCTTCCTTGACGTTACCGGCCACCAAGCGCAGGCTTGCCCAGCATGCTTCCTAAACAGAAGGGAGACTTATGACAGCAACTGCTTCCCTGCACCCCGCGCCCGACACCCCAGGCCGTACGCGCCTGTGGAATGTGTTCTGGCTGCAGGGCGTCATTCCCAGCAACATTCTGTGGGCCGTTGCCCTGTGGGGCCTGGCCAACCAGCGCACCACGCTGGTGCTGGCACTGTTCGCCGTGCTGCTGCTCTATACCGGCTGGATCATTCCGGCGGTCTGGCGGGCGGCGCCCACCGCGCGCACCCCCAACCTGGGTGTGGCCGCACGTGGGCTGACCGTGGCCTGGGGCCTGAACACCGTGCTGGTCATCTTCTTCCTGACCCTGCAGCTGGTGGCTCAATAGAACTGGATCGGCTCGCCGCGGCGGTCGAAGGCGGCGAACCGGCCGATCTGGCCGTCGTTGATGGCATTGACCATCAGCCGCAGTGGCCGGGTGGCTTCGTCGGTGGTGGGGGCAAAGCCCGCGCGGCCGTCCATCGCGGCCACGAACACCATGTCCCATTCCACCCCGGTGGTGGTGGATTCGCTGGCCAGTGCCTGGAAGCTGGGCACTTCGGCCGGCAGCTTGTCTACGCACAGCACCGGCGACAGGGTGCCGCCCTCGCGCTGTTCATGCCGTTGCTGCTGGTCGGCGGTGGGCGATTCGGGCAGGTCGGCACGGGCGAACACGAACAGCAGGCGTTGCGGTTCGGTCTGTTCACCGGCGGCCTGCAGCAATTGCTGGAAATCGTTCATCATCATGATGGCTGTCACACGCACGCTGCACGGAAAGCCGCATGCTGCCACAACGCCCGGGTGAGGTGGCTGGCGCCGATTGATTTAAGTCATCCCGCTGGCAAAGGCCACCGCGTAGTCTGGCGTCAGTCTCAGCAGGCGAGGGTATCCGGGCCGTTCCGGGCACAGGCAAGACGGTGGAACAACAAGGTGGACCAGCCATGAGCCAACTCACCGACGGATTCGGGCGCAGCTTTCCTTACCTGCGCCTGTCGTTGACCGAGGCCTGCAACTTCAGTTGCAGCTATTGCCTGCCCGATGGCTACCAGGCCGATGGCCGCCCGCGTTTCCTGGCGGTGGACGAGATCGCGCGCCTGGTGCGCGCGTTCGCCACGCTGGGCATGACCAAGATCCGCCTGACCGGTGGCGAACCCAGCCTGCGCAAAGACCTGGACGAGATCATCGCTACGGTGGCCGCTGTACCGGGCATCGCCAAGGTGGCCATCACCACCAATGGCACGCTGCTGCCGCGGCGCCTGCTGGGCTGGCACCGTGCCGGGCTTACCGCGCTGAACGTGAGCATGGACAGCCTGCAGCGCGAGCGCTTCAGAACCATTACCGGGCACGACCGCCTGCCGGAGATCCAGCAGGGGCTGGAGATGGCGCAGGCGCTGGGGCTGCCGGCCATCAAGCTCAATGCGGTGCTGCTGCGCGGCCTGAACGACGACGAGCTGCCGCACTGGATGGAGTTCCTGCGCGACCGGCCCTTCAGCGTGCGCTTCATTGAATTGATGCGTACCGGCGACAACGAAGCCTATTTCCAGCGCCACCACCTGCGCGCTGAACACGTGATCGAGCAGTTGCATGCCGCCGGCTGGCACGAGCGTGCGCGTGCGGCCGATGCTGGCCCGGCGCGCGAGTTCAGCCACCCCGGCCATCGCGGCACGGTGGGCATCATTGCCCCGTACTCGCGCGATTTCTGCAAGGGCTGCAACCGCCTGCGGGTAACCGCCAAGGGCGACCTGCGGCTATGCCTGTTCGGCGAGTTCGGCGTGCCGCTGCGCCCGCTGCTGCAGCGCGACGAGGACCATGACGCGCTGCTGGCACGCATCACCACCCAGCTTGGCCTGAAAGCGGCCGGGCACGGATTGCACCAGGGCCAGACCGGGTTGACCCCGCATCTGGCTTCGATCGGAGGATGAGGAACACGATGAGTGGTGAACTGAATGCGGCCTTCCATATGGCCGACGTACGCGATAAACGCATCACCCGCCGCCGCGCGGTGGCGGTGGGCGAACTGCATGCCGGGCCCGTGGCGTACCCGTTGATCGTGGAGCGCCGCCTGCCCAAGGGCGATGCGATGGTGATGGCCGAGATTGCCGGCCTGCAGGGCGCGAAGATGGCATCGCTGCTGATGCCGCTGTGCCACCCGCTGCCGCTGGAACTGGTGCAGGTGTACTGCACGCCGGTGCCGGAACGGCAGTCGATCCGCGTGTGGTGCGAGTGCGCCAGCGAAGCGCGCACCGGCGTGGAAATGGAAGCGCTGGCCGGGGTGAACGCCGCACTGCTGACCCTGTACGACCTGAGCAAGCCGGTGGAACCGGCGCTGCGCATCGAAGGAATCCGGCTGCTGTTCAAGGAGGGCGGCAAACGTGGCCTGTGGCTGCATCCTGATGGCATGGACGATGCCGAGCGCGCGCGCTTCAAGCCGCGTGCGCCGAAGGGACTTGAGGGCGCAGCGTGTGCGGTGATCACGCTGAGCGACCGCGCCAGTGAAGGCACCTACGAAGACCAGTCCGGCCCGACATTGGCGGCAGGGCTGAACAAATTGGGCGGCGAGATAGTGGCCGCCGAGGTGCTGCCCGATGGTATCGAACCGCTGGCCAGCCGCCTGCAGGCATTGGCAGCCGGGGGAGTGCGGCTGTGCCTGTGCACCGGCGGTACCGGCCTGGGCCCGCGCGACCTGACACCGGAGGCATTGCGATCGTTGAACGCACGCCCGGTGCATGGCCTGGCGCAGATGGTACGTGCGCTGAGCGCGCAGCACACGCCGATGGCCTGGTTGAGCCGTGCCGAGGTGGTGCAGCTGGGTGGCATGCTGGTGTTCGCACTGCCGGGCAGCCCGCGTGCGGCGGCGCAGTGCCTGGATATCCTGGCGCCGGTGCTGGGCCACGCGGTGGCGATGGTCGATGGCGGTGGCCACGCATGATTCCCTACAACGAAGCCCTGCAGCACCTGCTGGGCGCCGCCGCGCCGCTGCCGGCCGAGCGCCTGCCACTGCATGGCGCGGCGGGCCGCACGCTGGCCAGCGACATCATCAGCGGGCAATCGCTGCCGCCGTTCGACAATTCGGCCATGGATGGTTTCGCGCTGCGCGCCAATGGCGCTGCGTTCGAGCCGGGCACTGAATTCGTGGTGCAGGGCTGGCAGGCCGCGGGCGATGCCGGCGCGCAGGGGGGCGAAGGTGCCTGGGAGATCATGACCGGTGCGCGCATGCCGCTGGGCCTGGATACGGTGGTGCCGATCGAGCAGGTGCAGATACTGGCCAGCGATGATGGCCGCCCCACCCGCATCGCCTTGAAGGGGCCGGTGAAGCCGGGCCAGCACGTGCGCCTGCGAGGCCAGGATGTCAGCGAGGGCGAGCGCGTGCTGCAGGCCGGGCAGGCGCTGGACATCAATGCACGCACGCTGCTGCACGCCATTGGCGTGGGCGAAGTGGCGGTGGTGGCACGGCCGAAGGCGGCGGTGATCGCCACCGGCAAGGAGCTGGTGACCGAGGCGGCGCAGGCGCTGGAATCCGGGCAGATCCGTGACAGCAACCGGCCCTATCTGGTTGGCCGGTTGCAGGCGGCCGGGGCCGAAGTGGTATGGCAGGGCACGGTGGGCGACGAGGTGGCCGCCTTCGATGCGGTGCTGGATGCCGCGCTGGCGGCAGGCGCACGGGTGCTGATAAGTACCGGCGCGGTGTCGGCCGGCCGCTACGATTTCGTTCCCGATGCGCTGCGCGCCCGCGGTGCCCGCATCGTGTTCCACAAGGTGGCGATCCGCCCGGGCAAGCCGCTGCTGTTTGCGGTGCTGCCCGATGGCGCGCTGTATTTCGGCCTGCCCGGCAACCCGGTATCGGCGGCGGTGGGCCAACGCTTCTTCGTTGAGCCGGTGCTGCGACGGTTGCTGGGGCTGGCCGCCGAGCCGGTGCTGCAGTTGCCGTTGCAGGCCGATGTGCGCAAGCCGCCGGGCCTGCGCTTCCATGCGCGTGCGCGGGTGGAAGTGGACGGGCAGGGGCGCCTGAGTGCGCGTGTGCTGTCGGGCCAGGAATCGTTCCGTTTGATGTCGATGCTGCAGGCCAACGCCTGGGTGGTGCTGGACGGCGAGGGTGACCTTGCCGCCGCGGGTACCCCGGTGCGGGTGCAGGGCTGGGGTCACCAGGACCCGCTGCAGCTGGCGAGCCAGGAGTCATGATGAAACAGGTGAATCTGCAGTTGTTCGGTGCGTTTTCCGATCTGGATGCCAGCCGCGAGATCGCGCTGGAGGTGGCGGGCGGGACCGTAGCCGACCTGCGGCAGGCGCTGCGCGAGCTGCTGCCGGCACGGTGGCCGGGCTTCCGTGCCGGGTTGCTGGACTACTCGGCCTTTGCCGACCAGCAGCGCGTGCTGCGCGACCACGAGGCGCTGCCTGCCGATGGCAAGGTGGCGATCCTGCCGCCGGTGAGCGGGGGCTGAGCCATGGGCAGCAACGTGACGGCAACGGTGGTGGACCGTGCGCAGCGCGCCATCGACCCGGCCGAAGGCATCGCGGCGGTGTCCGACCCGGCATTCGGCGGCATCGATGTGTTCATCGGCAAGGTGCGCGACTTCAACGTGGGGCGACCGGTGACCGGCATCACCTACGACCTGTACGAACCGCTGGTGCTGAACGAGATCCAGCGCTTTGCGGCGGAGATCGAGGCGACGTTCGGGCCGAAGCTGAAGCTGTATGTGGCGCACGCCAAGGGTCGCTTGGGCATTGGCGATGTGGCGGTGGTGGTGGCGGCGGGCAGCCCGCATCGTGATGAAGCGTTCCGCGCGTGCCGGCAGTTGATCGAGGCGGTGAAACACCAGTGCCCGATCTGGAAGCAGGAACATTACGAGGACGGCGACAGCGAGTGGAGCGAAGGCTGCACGCTGTGCCACGCGGACAGCGAGCTGGCGCATGAGCACCACTGACGGCAGTAGATCCACGCCATGCGTGGATGAAGCCTTCCCCTCGTGCCCGACCGGAGCGGCCCGGCGTGGCATGCTCGGGTTTCCCGCGTGAAAACGCCCATTGCCGGCATCGTACTGGCCGGCGGCCTGTCCAGCCGGATGGGACGCGACAAGGCATTGCTGCCCTGGCAGGGGCGCACCCTGCTGGAGCACATGCGTGGCACGTTGCGGCTGGCCGGGGCAGATCGTGTGTGGGTGAGCGGGCGCTACCCTGCCTTCGATGGCGTGCCTGACCGGGTTACGCGTTGCGGGCCGCTGGGAGGCTTGTACAGCGTGTCGCTGCAGATGCCCGATGGTCCGGCCTGGGTGGTGCCGGTGGATACGCCGCGGATGACACCGCAACTGCTTCAGCAATTGCGTGACCGCCATCGCGGTAGCTGCACGATCTTTGACGGGCATCCGCTGCCGATGCTGTTTAATGTGGACAATGAAAGTCGTAATCTCCTCGAATCCATGATCCACGATCCCTTGGGCCCGCGTTCGCTGCAGGCCTTCCAACGTCGGCTTGACGTGCAGACCCTTCGCCTGGCGCCGGCCGATGAAAGCGCCCTGGTCAACTGCAATACCCCCACGCAATGGGAGGACGTCGCCTCATGAAGGTGCAGTTGCAAGAACAAGCGATGCGCCTGCGCCTGGACGAGGCCGAGCTGGCCCAGCTGCTGGCCGGCGAATCGGTCGAGAACCTGACCCGGTTCGGTGGCAGCGGCGGCTGGGGCACTGCGGTATCGCTGCATGCCGGCGATCAGGCCGTGCTGCTGGACGGCGGCACCGACTGCCGCCTGGTGCTGCCACGGGCCTCGGTTGAAGCACTGGCCGGGCGCCTGCCGTGCCGCGATGGCCTGGCATTTGCGCTGTACCTGGACGATGGCACCACCCTGCAGCTGCAGTTTGATGTGGACGTGCGCGACAGCGTGCGCCAGCGTGGCGTGGCCCGCCGCACTTCCGCGTCACCTGTTTGACATTTGTCAGGGGCAGGGTGAAAACCCGCCCCTGATTGATCCAGATCAACCTCGTTGTCGGCAGTGCTTGGCCTAATGGCGGCATGACGACGGGTCACAACTTGAAAGCAGTACCCACGTCATTCCACAGCCTTGGAGCCATGTATGACCGTCGGTAGCGATCCTGTTGTCCGCAGCACTGCCAGTCCCGGTCGCGTCATCAGCGACTGGACGCCGGAAGACCCCGGCTATTGGGAGCGCACCGGCAAGCGGGTCGCCACCCGCAACTTGGTCATCTCCATTCCCTCGCTGCTGCTGGCATTCTCGGTCTGGGTGCTGTTCTCGGCAGTGACCATCAGCTTGCCGAAGATTGGTTTCGGTTTCAGCACCGATCAGTTGTTCTGGCTGGTGGCATTGCCCAGCCTGTCCGGCGCGACGCTGCGCATCTTCTACTCGTTCGTGATTCCGATCTTCGGTGGACGCCGCTGGACGGCGCTGTCCACGGCGTCGCTGCTGGCACCGACGATCTGGCTGGGCTTTGCAGTGCAGAACCCGGCCACGCCGTACTGGGTGTTCGTGGTGATCGCGATCCTGTGCGGCTTCGGTGGCGCGAACTTCTCCTCGTCGATGTCCAACATCTCCTTCTTCTATCCCAAGCAGAAGCAGGGCCTGGCGCTGGGCCTGAATGCCGGCCTGGGCAATGTCGGAGTGTCGGTGGCCCAGGCGGTGATTCCGCTGGTGATCACCGTGGGCGTATTTGGTGCCCTCGGTGGTGCGCCGCAGCCGGTAGCGGAGGGCGGTGCACCGCTGTACCTGCAGAATGCCGGCTTCATCTGGGTGCCGGCCATTGCGATCTGCGCGGTGGCGGCCTGGTTCGGCATGAATGACCTGACCAGTGCGCGTTCGTCGTTCTCCGAGCAGGCGGTGATCTTCCGCCGCAAGCACAACTGGCTGATGTGCTGGTTGTACATCGGCACCTTCGGTTCCTACATCGGCTTCTCTGCTGGCTTCCCGATGCTGGTGAAGAGCCAGTTCCCGGACGTGAACCCGCTGGCCTACGCCTTCATCGGCCCGCTGCTGGGTGCGTTGATGCGTTCTGTGGGCGGCAGCATGGCCGACCGCTGGGGCGGTGCACGCCTGACCTTCTGGGTGTTCGCGCTGATGATCGTCGCGGTATTCGGGGTGCTGCACTTCCTGCCCAGCGATGGCCAGGGCGGCAACTTCCACGGCTTCCTGCTCAGCTTCATGGCGCTGTTCGTGCTCAGCGGCATCGGCAATGGCACCACCTTCCGCATGATTCCGGTGATCTTCCGCACGCTGCATGAGCGCTTGTCTGCCGGTGCCAACGCCGAGGGCAAGGCCGCTTCCGCCCACCAGGCCAGCATCGAATCGGCCGCGGTGGTGGGTTTCTCCGGTGCGATCGGCGCCTACGGCGGCTTCTTCATTCCCAAGAGCTACGGCTCTTCCATCACCTTGACCGGCAGCCCCGACATGGCGCTGTACGGGTTCGTCGTTTTCTATGTCACCTGCCTGGCCGTGACCTGGTGGTGGTACTACCGGCGCGGCGCAGAGACGCCCTGCTGACATGAAAACGCACCGCAGCCAGATGACACACACAGCCACGATGCAGATGTCCGCAAAGGGAGATCCACGATGAGTTATTTCCTTGATCGCTTGCAGTTCTTCAAGCGTGACCCCCAGCCCTTTGCCGATGGCCATGGGTTTGCCAAGAGTGAAGGCCGTGACTGGGAAAACAGTTACCGCCAGCGCTGGCAGTACGACAAGATCGTCCGCTCCACCCACGGGGTGAACTGCACCGGCTCGTGCAGCTGGAAGATCTACGTCAAGAACGGCCTGGTGACCTGGGAAACCCAGCAGACCGATTACCCGCGTACCCGCCCGGACCTGCCCAACCACGAGCCGCGCGGCTGCCCGCGAGGTGCCAGTTATTCGTGGTACCTGTACAGCGCCAACCGGCTGAAGTACCCGCTCATCCGCGGCACGCTGCTGCGCCTGTGGCGCGAAGCGCGCAGGAGCAAGGGCCCGGTGGATGCCTGGGCCAGCATCGTGGAGGACAAGGAGAAGGCGCGTTCCTACAAGACCCGCCGCGGCATGGGCGGTTTCGTGCGCC
>Ga0308165_1001053_pt1 | contig 41809 bp, 31 predicted proteins | sample PhyWR2_FD_201032 | JGI IMG/M metagenome (GOLD analysis project Ga0308165, IMG submission 201032) | Phyllosphere microbial communities from UC Gill Tract Community Farm, Albany, California, United States - DLSLW.R2 | ecosystem: Host-associated > Plants > Phyllosphere > Unclassified | place: USA...
TCCCCACGCTCCTTCGGTCCGCTTCCGGTGTGCAGCGAGGCTTGGGGGCGCCTGGCTGTATTACCGGCAGGAAGGGCAAAAAGGGCAGGGAAGGCGGAGGGCAAGATAAAGGAAACCGGCACCCTGTTGGGCCGGTTTCTGGGCAAGCCTTTGTCTGCACACTGTTTTGGGGCATGGCGCACGGCACCTTGCTTTGGGGCCTCGCGTGCCGCGATATGGCGCAAAGCCTTGTCTTTGCAGGGTTTTGACCGGCACTATAGCCGGATATCGGCCTTTTTCGTGCCTGAACGGCATGCTATGCGTTCATGAGCGCCGATGACGAGAACCGCTTTCGTCCCAGGCCAGGTCGGATCAAATCCGACGTGCCGAAGGCGGGCAAGGCGAAGAGCTTTCTGACGCAGGCGAAGAAGCTGGCGCGTCAGCATAGCAACAGCTCGGGCCGATCATCATCATTTGCATCACGGACTTCCTCGTCGCCTTCAGCCGGTTCGGCCGGAAAGAGCGGGAAGGCATCGCGGGCTGGCAAAGGTCCGGGCGTCAAGCGTGGCCGTGGCGCGGCCTTTGTCCGCGCCCGAACCCTGTCGGTAGGCTGGCGTCACAGTGCGGCCGGAGTGCGCCGCGTCATCGTCAAAACCCGCTACGTCCAGCAGGCCGGCAAGAACGGCAAGGCCGGCGCCCATCTGCGCTATATCCAGCGCGACGGAACCTCGCGCGATGGCGAGCGCGGCCAGCTTTATTCCGCTACAGAGGAACGCGCCGATGGCGACGCCTTCCTTGAGCGCGGCAAGGACGATCGCCACCAGTTCCGCTTTATCGTTTCGCCCGAAGATGCCGTCGACCTTGTCGACCTTACAGAACACACTCGCGATCTGATGAGCCGCGTCGAGGCCGACCTTGGTACGAAGCTCGATTGGGTGGCGGTCAATCACCACAATACTGGCCATCCCCATGTCCATGTCATCGTTCGCGGCAAGGACGATCTTGGCGAGAACCTGGTCATCAATGGCGATTATCTCGCCAATGGTATTCGTGAGCGGGCGAGCGAACTGACCACGTTGGAACTCGGTCCCGTCACCGAGATCGAGCAGAGCCGCAAGCTGTCTGCCGAAGTCGATCAGGACCGCTTCACGCGCATCGACCGCGCCATGACCGAGGAGGCCGACGAACGGTTCATCGACCTGCGTCATGAACCGCCAGATGCACGCCGCCAGTTCAACCGCACGGTTCGCCTGCGCCGTCTCGCCAAGCTGGAAAAGATGGGGCTGGCCACGGAACATGCACCCGGAGTCTGGGAACTTGGCGCGAAGATGGAACCGGCGTTGCGTGAACTGGGTGAACGCGGCGACATCATCCGCAACATGCATAAGGCGCTCAAGGCCGATGGGCAGGAACGTGATCCGATGACCTTCCAGATTCATGATGCCGCGCCCGCGGCCCCCATCACCGGTCGCGTCGTGGACAAATATCTCACCGACGAGATGGGCGAGAACCTGACGCTCGTGGTGGACGGCATCGACGGGCGAACACACCATCTTCCCGGTATTGATCCGGGCCGAGTGGAAGACGCCCGGATCGGTAGCATCGTGGAAGTCGGTCCCGCCGACACAGCACAACGTCCTTCCGATCGTACCATCGCTGCGATCTCGGAGAACGGTATTTACCGACCGAGCCGCCACCTCGAACAGGCGAAGTTCGAGGGGCGTGTGCCGGGTGGTGATTACGAGGGCTATGTTGATGCCCATGTCCGGCGACTGGAGGCGCTGCGCCGCGCCAAGATCGCTGAACGGATCGACGCTGACCAGTGGCGCATCCCCGATGACTTCGAGAGCCGCGCCACCGCCTATGATGCCGGTCGCAACCGGCAGGCCAGCATCCGTGTCGTCTCGACCTTCGATCTGGAAAAGCAGATTGGCACCGATGGTGCGACCTGGCTGGACCGGCGACTGGTTACGTCGGACGTCTCGGATATTACGCCGGCAGGGTTCGGGCAACAGGTACGAGAGGCGATGGACCAGCGCCGTGAGCATCATATCGCACAGGGCGACGCAACGTGGCAGCAGAATGGACGCATTCTCTATCGGCGCAACCTGCTCGCCCATCTGCGGGAACGGGAAGTGGCTCGCGTCGGTGCGGAAATGGCCGGGAGCAAAGGATTGCCGTTCCGTGCGGCTGCCGATGGAGAAACTGTCAGTGGCAAGTTCACCGGCACCGCACATCTATTGAGCGGCAAGTTCGCCATCGTCGAAAAGAGCCACGAGTTCACCCTTGTTCCGTGGCGGACAGTGATGGACCGCCAGCTAGGGCGTGAAGTCGTGGGCATGGTTCTGAACGGATCAGTTTCGTGGCAGCTTGGACGGCAGCGAGGGCTTGGGTTGTAGTCCCTTTTACTCAGCCGCTCGCCTAGCTTCGCCGCCGGCTATTTTAGTGTCATCTGCTTAGCATTACAGTTGCATATTAACTGATACTCTGAATCTATGGGTCTCCATGATTCGGATGACATGGACGATGAGTGCATCAATCGAGACAACGCTTGAACTGTGGGCCTCATCGCTACGCGAGGTGAAGTCTCGTATGCGGGTCTTGTTCACGCAAGAGCGCGTTGCAGCCTCTGCAAATCTTTTTCTGGACGGATTGCTTGGTGAGGAGCGACGTAAAACGGGCTGGATGCGTGCTGAGGCTGCCGGTGATCCTGGTCCATGGCGACAACAGGCCATTCTGGGACGTGGGCACTGGGATGCAGATGCACTGCGCGACATCGTGCGAGAGTACGTCGTGGAAAACCTCGCTACACCGGATGCGGTTCTTGTCATTGATGAGACAGGCTTCCTCAAGCAGGGCAAGGCATCCTGTGGTGTTGCGCGTCAGTACACCGGCTCGGCGGGCAAGATAACGAATTGCCAGATAGGCGTGTTCGCCACCTATGTGTCCACTCGCGGCCATGCCTTTATTGATCGGGCCCTGTATTTACCTAAAAGCTGGACTGCTGACCCGGCGAGGCTCGCGGCAACTCATGTTCCTGAGGATATTGTCTTCGCTACGAAGCCAAAACTTGCTGCCGATATGATACAGCGTGCGCTGGCAGCCGATGTGCCATTTTCATGGGTGGCTGCAGATGCAGTGTACGGCGTGGGGGAAATCGAAGGCACTTTACGTCGAGCCTGCAAAGGCTATGTTCTCGGTGTTAAATCGGATCACCGTTTCGGCTCCTGGATGGGCAAACCTCCGATCGCCGGCACCGCCCAGGAGATCGCCCGTGATCTGGATCCGGATGCATGGCAGCGTCTGTCCGCAGGCGAAGGGACAAAAGGCCCGCGACTTCATGACTGGGCCTACTGTGAACTCGCCGATATTGATGCAGATGAGTATAACGAAACAGCTTCCGGGCTTTGGACCCGTGGTCTTTTGATCCGACGCAATATCAGCGACGGTGATCTGGCATATTTCACCACATGGTGTCCGGCAGGAACGAACATCCAGACACTTGTTTCCGTGGAGGGCCACCGATGGGCCATTGAAGACAGCTTCGAGACAGCAAAGAACGAGTTCGGTCTTGATCACAACGAAACTCGATCATGGCACGGTTGGCATCGCCATGTCTCCCTCGTCATGCTGGCCTTTGCCATGATGGCGGTGATCCGGTACCGCGCCAATAACGTCACGCCCCAAAAAAGATCCCGGATGCCGGCCATCAGGATCTGATCCGGTGGTCCATTCAGGAAGTCAGACGCATCGCAAACAAACTGGCTCAGCGGCGCATAAAACCTGCCTGTATTATCGCGTGGTCATGCTGGCGGCGCGCGCATCAGGCCACCGCAAGAAAAGCGCATATCAAAATAAAAGCGCAACTGTAATGTTAGTCAACTAGGCAAACCTCTAACCAGATTTCCGGGACGAGCCTGATGCGGGAAATCAGTAACATATTCTATCCTTGAGACCCCGACACGACTTTCAATATCCACTGGTTTCAGGATGGGGCGCAGCGGGTCAATTACCCAAACTAGTGGAACAAAATTATGCTGTGCCCCATATATTTTACCTCGCCGCGTAACCTTTCCTGCTCGCAGGACAACATCGTAACGACCACTTTGACGTGCCGATGAACAGTATAATGGCTGCTAATTCGGTGCAACGGATTGCGCTACTTTGCCGGAATTGGTTAGTAGCAACTATTACTAGATTTCTCGATTAAGAGTTGCACTCGTGTCGCGTCGGCGTGGGTAAGCTCATCGGCTAAATTACGATCATCTGGCCGGGCAGTAATGATTATTCAATGGCCGCTATATGTTGGGCCAGTCTGAGTACCCTTTAGAACCTCCGCCATACCAATATTCTTTTGGAGCTTCCGCCAAGGGCGCGCCCACAAGAAATCTATCAACTAGATCTGGATTGGCAATAAAAGGGCGACCAAAGCTAAATAAATCAGCCCTGCCATTCGCGAATGCCCGTTCTGCTAACTTGAGGGTATACTGATTGTTCGCTATATACAGTCCCTTGAAATCCTGTCGAAGCTTGGCAAATGAAATCTCCCCAGCTTCTTCGCGGTTCAACTGCGTAACACCCTCAATGTCATGTATGTAAAGTATTTGCCGATCGGATAGTTCTTTCACATATGCTGAAAATATTTCCATCGGATTGCTGTCGAGAGGGGTCTCGCCGGGTGTTGTTGTCACGGGTGAAATCCGAATGCCGACACGATCAGCGCCCCAAACATCAACTACCGCATCAATGACCTCCAATGGGAATTTCAAGCGATTGCTAATCGTCCCACCGTATTGGTCGGAACGCCGGTTTGTGCTGTCACGAATGAATTGTTCGAGCAAATAATTATTGGCAGAATGGATTTCGACACCATCGAAGCCTGCCGCCTGAGCATTCTGGCCGGCAACACGATAGTCATCGATGATAGCTGTAATCTCGTGGGCCTCTAATTCTCGGGGCGTAACAAAGTCTTTCATGCCTTCATGGACACGAATTTGCCCTGTAGGTCGAATTGGAGAAGGCGCAACGGGCAACTCTCCACCATGCATGTCTGGATGTGATATACGACCCGTATGCCACAACTGGAGAAACATCTTGCCGCCTTTGGCATGGACAGCATCTGTTACGTTTTTCCAGGCATGGATCTGGGCTTCGCTCCAGATACCTGGCGTTTGCGGATAACCGCGAGCTTGCGAAGAAATATTGGTGGCTTCTGTAATGATCAGGCCCGCACTTGCGCGTTGGGCGTAGTAATCAGCAGAGTATGCGGGAAGTACGCCTGCCTCGTTCGCTCTGCTACGCGTCATTGGCGCCATAACGATTCGATTTTTCAGCGACAAGCTCCCGATTGTCACTGGTTGCAAAACAGGGCTTGTTTCATTGTTGCGCATTTAGGTGCTCCTTCCTCTATTTACAATTTATTGGATTGCGCAGATCAGACGACTGACTTTGCCCACACTGCCTGAGCATTCGTGAATTCACGCAAACCGAAATGGGAGAGTTCTCGCCCATAACCGCTTCTCTTTACGCCTCCAACGGGGATGCAGGCGCTTGAGGCGGAGAAGCCGTTGATAAAAACGCCCCCAGTCTCAAGTCGGGAGGCAACACGGTTCGCCATTTCAAGATCGTTCGTCCAAAGATTGCTGCTCAAACCATATTCGCTGAAATTCGCGAGCCGAATTGCATCTTCAGTATCATCGGCGGTCGTGATCGCGGCTACCGGGCCAAAAGTTTCTTCGTCGAAGGCCACCATTCCTGGTGTGACGTCGGCGAGCACCGTCGGCTGATAGAAGTTCCCGGGGCCTTTTATCTTTTGTCCTCCCAACAGGAGACTGGCGCCCGCTTCAATCGTGCGTTCGACTTGCCTGTGCAACTCATCGCGTAGATCGGACCGTGCCATTGGCCCTACCGAGGTATCAGGATCAAAGGGATCACCTGTTTTTAGCTGTCGTGTAGCGGCAATAAATTTTCGCGTAAACTCTTCGGCAATCGGTTCTTCAAGAATGAAGCGCTTCGCTGCCAGACAAACCTGACCTGCATTCTGGAAGCGAGCTTTGATCCCAGCATCGACGGCGCGGTCGATGTCTGCGTTCGCCAATACGATGAAGGCATCCGAACCTCCCAATTCCAGAAGGCTCTTCTTAAGGTACTTACCCGCTGTTGAAGCGATCGCGGAACCTGCTCCGACACTGCCCGTCACTGTGACAGCTGCGATGCGACGATCTTCTATCACACGGGCTACAGCCTCGTTATCCGTATTCAAATTGGTGAACAGCCCAAGTGGGAACCCGGCCGTCTCGTAAATCTCCTGTAGAGCGAGAGCCGAACCCATGACGTTCGGTGCGTGTTTCAGTAAAAAACCATTCCCCGATAGCATGATTGGAGCTGCTGCACGAATAACCTGCCATACGGGAAAGTTCCAAGGCATGACCGCCAGTATCGTACCGATCGGACGGTAGGAGATATGGACATTGTCGTCTCCCTGCACGGAAACCGGTTCATCTGCGAGAATACCTGGTCCATTCTGTGCGATCCAATCGATTGTGATCGCGCATTTTTCGATCTCGCCGCGCGCTGCGCTGATCGTCTTTCCCATCTCATTGGTGATGAGCGTTGCCAGATGATCTGAGCGATCACGCAGGATTGTGGAAAGTCGACGGTAAGTCGCAACCCTCACGCTCATTGGAGTATCCCGCCATGATCGTTGGGCCCTCTGTGCGTGATCCAGGACTTTTTCTATCTCGTCCGGCGTTTGAAATGGATAGGTCGCGATCAATTCGCCGGTTGCCGGATTGCGCGAAACTGCAGCACGATCCTGAATATGAAAAGTATGCAAAATATCTCGTCTCCTCAGTTTCTCGGCAGCAAAAAATGGCCGGTATTTTGGGGGGATCAAAGACGAGTTCGTTTAGTTGAGTAAGATGTCTTGTTATCCTATGATTGATTATCCCCGTCAGAACTACGCGCGAGAGCGGGGAATATAGGTCACGAGGGAAAGATCTGGACGACCCTCTGGAGTGAGTGCGACATAGGTGAATTCGATTTTCCCCATGGTAGGATGCTGCAGGCGCTTACATCCTTCATCGAAGCCTTGAACATCCTTGTCCTGCCACCATTCATTGAACTCCGGGCTTCTATCCGAAAGCTCTCCGATTAGACTGTCAAAGGGCACTTTATCTACAGCCAGTGCGCGAGCCGCTCGAAACGTCGCTATCATGCCTCGGGCCATATGTTCCCAGTCAATGATCAAAGTCCTGTAAGGCTCGAAAAGAAATAACAGCCATAGCGTGTTTCGTTCGGATGCTGGCAATGATCCGTAGTCGACGAATAACTTGGCAATAGAATCGTTCCAGAAGAGGATGTCCAATCTTGCATTACGGATATAGGCGGGTATGGGATCCATGGTCCGGACGAGTAATTCCAGTCCATTACTGAGTCCCTCGGGGGCATTGAAATGGGGAGGCTGACGGCCGGACAATGCAAAGAGATGGGCGAACTCGACACGATCAAGTTGCAGAACTTTAGCTATGCGGCGCAAAGCATCGGCTGATGCTTGTATATCACGCCCCTGTTCAAGCCATGTATACCAACTTACGCTAACCCCAGCGAGAACTGCGACTTCTTCCCTTCGCAGTCCTGGCGTGCGTCGCCCTTCCATCTGTAGGCCAAAATCGGCAGGCTTCAGCTGCGCGCGGCGGCTGTAGAGAAACGTCCCCAGTTCGCGGCGCTGTTCTTCAGAGGGTTTCTTCTGCATATGGTATCCGGCTATGATGAATTGGCATCTTCCGTGACCAGGCAAGAATTCTACTGATCAGGACGAAGTCGGGCTCCGATTTCAGAGGCGGCCGCGAGTACAAGAGATGCAGCACGAGGGCGACCCTCTTCCATCTCAAATTGCGGGGTCAGCGTGGTGATGCTGACGCTCGCAACGACTTTTCCTTTCTGATTGAAAACCGGTGCTCCGAGGCCTGCCATGCCGAGTATGTAATCGTCTACAGCAAACTCCCAGCCACGCTGGCGTATTTCTATAGCTGCAGCTTCCAATTCAGATTTGTCGGTTACTGTAAATTCGGTGTGACGCTCCAAGGATCCGCTCAAAACTTGGCTACGCTCTTCTGGATCGAGATAGGCGAGAAGAACACGCGGGCCGCCACTGCGATTAAGTGAAACCCGGGAGCCAATTGCCGACCATCGCGTATCGATGTGAAGATTCGGACCTTTTACACGGTCGACGCAAAGAGCGGCTCCATCAAGATATGTCCAGATAAAAGAGGTGGCACCGGTCTGTTCAGCAAGTCGAGCCAGGACCGGTGCAGCGACATCACGTAAGTCTCGCCCAAATTGTAAGGCCGGAAAAAGTAAAAGAATGCCTGGGCCTAAAGCATAGGTCTTCGTCGCTTCGTCAAACTCAATGAAATCGTCAGTAGCGAGAGTTTGTAACAGTCGTCGGGTTGTGCCTTTGTCGAGGTCGGTCATTCGCGCGAGGTCGGTAAGAGACAATCGCGGCGCGGCAGGCCCGAATGCTCGTAGAAGCGCCATTGCGCGCTCAACCGAACGGACCTTAGGCAAAGAGTTTTTCTCAGTAGTCAAAGTCGGTCTCCAGTTTGTCACAATGATTTGTGTTTGTGTTAACTAGTGACACTATAAATCATTGCTTGACACAAATGCAATAATTTTGTTTTTTTCACGCACGGTATTTTGCTGAACCGTGATCACTCGAAAAAAGGGAACAGGCACAGCAAGCAAGTTAGCATCGGAACTTATTGGCTGGATCGCACTGCGCTTGTCTGAGCGTAGCTGTTTTCTGGGAGGGCGGACGTGCGCCTTGCGCTGTGCAGACTTTAGCAATCAGGAGGAATATATGATTGATACGATGTCCCAGAAGGGGCGCCTGAAATCGTTACGTGCCGTCGCTGTTGGTAACGCACTGGAATGGTTCGACTGGACACTTTACGCGACATTCTCTGTCTACCTAGCCCGCAACCTATTCGACAAGTCTGATGCGCGGTCCGCCTTACTGTCTACTCTCGCGGTATTTGCTGTGGGGTTTTTTGCTCGTCCAATTGGTGGGCTAGTATTCGGACGTCTAGGCGATCGCGTTGGTCGTAAGAACATTATGGTAATCACCATATCACTTCTGGCGATAAGCAGCCTCGGGATCGCGCTCATCCCCAATTACGAAGATATTGGCCTGTCCGCTTCCTTAGCACTGTTAATTCTGCGCACTGTGCAGGGGTTAGCTCATGGTGGGGAGACGGGTGTATCCTATACCTATGTAGCGGAAATTGCTCCAAAAAAGCACAGGGGTCTGTGGTCGAGCTCGGTATTCGTAAGTGTAACCTTGGGAGTGATAGCGGCAACTGCAGTTGCTGCGGGCCTTACCTCTCTGCTTGGTCCGGAAGCGATGAATGATTACGGTTGGCGTATAGGCTTTGCAATCGGTGGCTTACTTGGCATCTACGCGCTCTTCATGCGCCGTTCCGTCGAGGAATCGCATGTTTTCAAGCAGCAAAACCACCAGCGCGAAACGCGCAAATTATCCCGAATGGAGATGTTTCGCATCGCGCGAAATCTAATAATGCTGAACTGCACCACAAATGTTGCATATTACACTTGGGTCACGTTTGGTCCATCGACCGCAATCGCACGTGGAATGGATGCGGGAGGGGCCTATCGCGCAAGTTTGCTTGCCATGATCCTGTGCCTGTTCTGGCTGCCGATCTGTGGAACCATCTCGGATCGAATAGGGCGCAAACCTGTGATGATCATCTGGGGCGTTCTGGTTGTTATATTGACTTACCCGATTGCCAATATTGTGACCACTGAACCCCAAACCCTCTTTTGGGCGCAAATCATGGGGCTGGGAGCGTGGGGTTTTATCGCTTCAATTTTTCCCGCTGTGTTGTCAGAACAGGTTCCGACGCAAGCACGTGCGCAGGGCGTAGGTTTCGTATCTTCGGTTTCCGTCGCTATTTTTGGTGGAACTGCACCTTATCTGAATACCTATCTTGCAGATATTGGCCATGAGTATCTCTATCACTACTACCTCATTGCCTTGGGGCTAGTCGCAATTGCTGCAGGGCTTTTGATCCGGGAAACCGCAGGCGTAGATCTCGCAGATATTGACCCGTCTGGTGCTTCCTCACCGGTAGCTGACATCAAGCCCAATATATCGGTTTCTTCGTAAATATTTTGGTTTCAACTCGGCAGCCGCGATCGCAGCGGCTGTGCAGCACGCAGCTACCCATGGATGTTGCAAACATACCTAACGCCAACCTATGAGAAATAAGCATGAAAAATAATCAAAACGCTATGAATGCCTGGTCGGAAACGACCGATCTTTGCCGCATGGACAGCACAACTCTTAGGTCAGCTTACCAAAAGCGCGAGCTATCACCGGTTGAGGTTGTTCAAGCAGCACTTGATTGCGCTGAAAAAATTCAGGCTCCTTTCAACGCTTTCACCTTTATCGACCGGGCAGGAGCATTGAGTGCGGCGAAAGAATCGGAAGCCCGTTGGAAGAATGGTGGGCCGCTTTCGTCTGTTGACGGTATTCCGACAACAATAAAAGATATCGTTGATGTAGCAGGCTGGAAGCTCCGGTATGGTAGTGTGACAACACCTGATACGCCTGCCAGACAGGATGCGCCTTCGGTTTCGAGGCTACGCAAGGCGGGGGCTATCTTCATTGCGCAAACGACGACACCCGAATATGGCGGTAAGGCTGTTACAGATAGTCCCGCATTCGGCATAACACGCAATCCTTGGGATCCCTCGCGTACGCCTGGTGGATCCTCGGGGGGAGCTGCCGTGGCAGCTGCCTGTGGTGCCGGTGTCCTTCATCTTGGCACGGATGGCGGCGGTTCAATCCGGATTCCGGCGTCCTTTACCGGTGTTGTCGGCCACAAACCGACCTATGGTCGCGTTGCTGCCTATCCCCCGAGTTCGTTTGGGACAGTCGCACATGTCGGTCCGATAACACGCACGGTTGCGGATGCTGCCACGATGCTCGACGTCATGTCAGGCAGAGATATGCGTGATTGGACGCAGCCACCGATGCCTTTTCCTTCTGTTTCTCTTTCCAAGATTGAATGGCGTGGAAAAAAGATAGGCTACTGGAAAACGCCTTGTGTCGGAGACGTCGATAAATGCGTAGCTAACTCTGTCGAACGTGTTTTGAAGGACTTTGAAGCCGCTGGCGCGACAATAGTTGAGATACAGATTCCATACCAAGATACTCTGCTGGACATATACAATCGTCATTGGTGTGTAGGTGCCGCCAATCGGCTCGCATCAATTGATCCATCCCGTCACAATGAACTTGATCCCAATTTCCTCCGAACAGCTCACATTGGTCAAAGTTATAGCGCCGTTCAAAGAATGGATGCAGAAGTAGGTCGCAGCCGATACGGTGCTGAGATGGATGAGTTGCTTTCCAAGTTCGACTACATCGTGTCGCCGACAGTACCAATCTTACCGTTCGAGGCTGGAGTGGATATTCCCGAGGCTTGTGATGCTCAAAGCTGGATTGAATGGTGTTCGTTCAGCTTCCCAATCAATCTAAGTCAACAGCCAGCATGTTCTGTGCCCTGTGGCTTTAGTGAAAATGGGTTGCCGATAGGCTTGCAAATAATTGGCGCGCGAGGAGATGACTCGTCAGTTCTTAGCGCTGCATTGAGCTATGAAGTGATGTATCCAGATAGGTTCTTGGGTGGTGGAAGCCAATGGCCGCAATTTTGAATAGATGGAAGCGCCACATCCCGTCAGTAAGGTTGTTCACCTACACTTGTATAGAGCGGTGAAATGAAACTTTCGTATTAGAGTGCCTGATTAGTCTGGGCCCTCTAATTCTTTATTTTCCGCCATGAGGTGATATCGGACGGTCATACTCTATTCCATTAAACGCCGCCTTCTACTGGGCTTTTGGCAAAGCAATTCGCTTGGACATATTCGGCATAAAAGAAGCCCGACCGGCTACATATGGTCATGCATCCGTTTTACCCCAAATCAAGACATACATGTTGTCCGGGCTATTATTGGGTAGCAACCTTTAAATGGCGGCTTGCACCTGGAGTATTACCCATTACACGTTTGTAGGCGCGGCTAAAGGATGCTTGTGATGTATAACCAAGACGATGTGCAACTGTATCGATTGGTAGGCCATCACGGGTGAGCCACTGACTTGCGAGCCGCATTCGCAGTTCCGCAGCATACCGTAATGGCGGGATTCCTATTGTAGTTTGGAATCGTCCCGCAAAAGCTGACCGCGAGATATTGCATTGCGCTGCAAGCTCTTCAACCGACCAATCATGGCCGGGGTCACGATGAAGTGCAAGAATTGCCCGAGCAAGACGGGGATCGCGCAGCGCGGCAACGAGACCGGAAGCATCGTCGCATCCACACTCTATCCAACCCCGGACGATCATAGCTGCCATGACTTCAGCTAGGCGCGCGAGAATACCCGCATACCCTATTCTTCCTGAGCAGATTTCATCTTTCATGGCAGTGAAGATTGGTACAAGGCCCGGATAACGCCCGTTTTGCGCATCGGCCAACATGAAAGGCGGCATTAGAGGGCCAAGAGCCTGCATGCCTCCCAAATCGAATTCCATGCATCCGTAAAATAGGATGGCGCTCGGTATATCGTTTGTGGACGGGCAGGTATTCACCCCGCTGACGCTTTCGCCAAGTGCAGCGACAGCAAAGCGATCAATGGGCTCAGCGCGCACAGTCTCAGCAGACAACAACGCATGTTCCTTACCTTGAGGAATAAGGACTGCATTCCCTGCTGTGAACTGATGCAGGCTGCCATCTGCGCAACGCAGAAGCGCTGCCCCGACAGCTAGATAGTGAAAGTAGGCATGTCCCGGTCTGGCATCAAAGCTCAGGCCGAACTCCGAGCCCGTTTGGATGCGACGATATTGGACACCTTTCAGGCGCAGTCCGGAAAGCAGTTCTGTCACGAGATTGGATGACAGTGCAAAAGGATCGGTAGAGACCATGTTAGGAGTTTCTATCAAAAAAACAGGTGAAATGAATATAGATCGTCTTGAATAGATTGTCTAGGTTCCATCTTCCGTGAAGAAATATCCTGAAGGTTGAGCGCATATGAGTGACATTATCTGTACGTCCGGGTCCAAAACGAGATGCAGTAGCAAAGTGAATGAAGACACGGAATCGACAGCATGGGTTGCGGTGTTTTCGCTTACAATGGGTGTGTTTGGTTTGTTGACGGCGGAATATCTCCCAGCAAGTCTTCTAACCCCTATGGCTGCCGAACTTGGAGTGTCGGAAGCGCTTGCCGGGCAGGCAGTGACAGTGACTGCGGTGATTGCAGCTTTCTCAGGTTTGCTGCTGCCTGTTATCACCCGGAACTTTGATCGTCGGTCGGTGTTGTTGGGTTTGTCGGCACTGATGATTGCCTCCAACTTATTGGTTGCGATATCTTCAAGTTTGACAATCCTTTTATTGATGAGAGTTTTTCTGGGTGTCGCCTTGGGCGGGTTTTGGGCTATGGCGGCGGCAGTTACAATGCGGCTGGTGCCAGCATCAGTGTTTCCGCGTGCCTTATCGATTGTCTTTAGCGGTATCGCCGTGGGTTCGGTAGTTGCCGTCCCATTGGGCAGCTATCTGGGAGGACTGTTTGGCTGGAGAAGTGCTTTTTTTGCAGCCGCCGCCATCGGACTGGTGACGCTAATCTTTCAGTTGGTCACCCTGCCTAAACTTCCGCCGCGTGCAACGACCGCTGGATTGCGATCCGTATTGGACGTTGTATTACGTCCGGGTATTGCCATGGGTATGCTGGGGTGCATTCTCGCTCATACCGGTCACTATGCTCTTTTCACATATATTCGTCCTTTTCTGGAGAGCACTGCAGGAGTGAACGCGGATGGGTTGGCGCTTCTTCTGCTTGGATTCGGTCTGGCAAATTTTGCAGGCACTCTTCTTGGCGGTTGGATGATGGAACGGAGCCTGCGTGCAACATTGGTTGTTATGCCAGCTTTGGTCGGTATTGCGGGTTTATCACTAGCATTCCTGAACGTAACTGGTCTTGGATTGGCGCTTCTGGTTGCATTTTGGGGACTTGTTTTTGGAGGTGTGCCCGTTGCTTGGTCGACATGGGTCGCGCGTTCTGTTCCTGATCAGGCAGAAAGCGCCGGTGGAATGGTTGTGGCCTCCGTACAGGGCGCAATCGCTGCCGGAGCTGCTGCCGGGGGCTTCATGTTTGGACTGAGCGGTATCATCGGCGTGTTTGTCAGTGGTAGCTGCGTAATACTTGTTGCAGCATTGCTGATCATGCTTTGCGTGAAAATGCCTGCCTTGCGCACAGGAGAAAGCAAGACGGCCGGCGTCCATTTGTAAAGAAAGAAAATGAGATCGGGTTCAGTTGGTTTGAGGAATGCTTTAATAATTCCTTCTCAAGTTATTAGTCGCGAAAGCGGTGATGCGCGAATAACGAACCACTGATTGGATAGTCTGCTCCATAGTGCTCCTTCGCTCTCCGGTACAACGGTATGCGCCATCGTTCGAAATACTGTGTGGATGATTGGATGCTACGTGGGGTGGATGTGTGATTGATCTCATTGTGAGCGAGGAGATGCCTTGCGATTGGAAACAGGCTAGGAGTTTGATGGGGATAATATGCGACGAAAAAAGCTTTTTGTGGCCGCGACCTCACCAACATCTTTGCTGATGAGCGGTCGTGTACCCATGGCCGTTTTAATACAGATACTCGCCGTGGCTCGGTATTTTAGTTTTCACCGTGCGGCACAAGTCCTCGGAACGAGCCAATCCAGCGTGAGCACACGAATAAAAGCGCTTGAGACTGATCTGGGGATCACACTGTTCGAACGGAACACGCGCGGCGTGCGATTAACTGAAACAGGTCGTCGTTTTATTACCGAAATCAACGATGCAGTAGAAATCTTGGACCGTGCTATCAACGCCGTCGGGATGCGGAAAAACGGCCACGAAGGTGAAGTTAGAATAGGCATTCATGCTCTCACGGCGGGTTGCTTTCTGGACCGCATGTTGGAGATATTTCATACCAAGTATCCTAAGGTTCGTTTGGTCATCACTGAGGGCACGGCACAGGATGCTTGCTCTATGCTACGCGAAAGTGTGCTTGATGTGGCCTTCATGGCAACCACCTACGAAATTCCCGACCTCAACTCCCGCATAATCTGGCGTGACCGCCTCATGGTGGCATTACCGGCGAGACATCTGTTGGCGACCCGACAGGATATCGAATGGCGGCAATTAGCAAAGGAAATATTTATCGTACGTCAAGGTGGTACCGGACCTCAGGTACATGATTTGATTGTGGCGCGTTCGGTAGGAAGATGGCCCACACCTGAAATCGTTCGGCTCAATGTTGAACGCAATACATTGATGCGAATGATAGCGGCCGGGCACGGCATTTCTTTGTTCGTTCACGAAGATGTGGCTCCTTGTGCAACGAATGTGGTCTTCTTGCCGATACGTGATGAGCCTGAAGCTATACCGTTTTCGGCTGTCTGGTCGCCCCAGAACCGTGATCCGACAATGTTGAACTTGCTCACCCTGGCAATGAAAATGGGTCGCTAGACTTCATCCAACTGAGCTCTCTCCGTTTGCTCTGACACAGCCTGCATAGATGTCGACACAGGCCCTCCATCCGATTTGCCGTCCGTTGTATCCGGAGGCCCTCCGGTTTTGCCTTTGCTGTTGCCACTCGCACAAATGGCTATTCTCTGATCGGCTACACCTCTCTTACCGACTGGAGCCTATATGCGTGGAGGACGAATACTCTGGGTCCAGATCATTGTCGTGTTCGCCATTGTCATGGTGATGGTCTGGGCTGCCACGCAATGGGTAGCTTTCAGGCTCGGTTTCCAGCCCCAGCTCGGCAACCCCTGGTTCGATATTGCCGGATGGCCTCTTTATTATCCACCGGCCTTCTTCTGGTGGTGGTTTTCCTATGACGCCTATGCGCCCGGCATCTTTACCGAAGGCGCGTTCATCGCCACGTCCGGCGCGGTTCTTGCCATAGCTGCCGCCTTTCTCATGTCGATCATCCGGGCAAGGGAAGCCCGCAATGTCGCCACCTACGGTTCGGCGCGGTGGGCCGAGGATAAGGAAATTCATGCTGTCGGATTGCTCGGCCCGGATGGCGTCGTGTTGGGGCGGCACAGCAAGGATTATTTGCGCCATGACGGCCCCGAGCACGTGCTGTGCTTTGCACCAACCCGATCCGGCAAGGGCGTGGGCCTCGTCGTGCCGACGCTGCTGACCTGGCCAGGCAGTTGCATCGTCCATGACATCAAAGGCGAGAACTGGAATCTGACAGCGGGATTCCGGTCCCAACATGGCCGTGTCCTGCTGTTCGATCCGACGAATGTGCATTCAGCGGCCTACAACCCACTTCTGGAAGTGCGGCAGGGGGAATGGGAAGTCCGCGATGTGCAAAACATCGCGGACATTCTCGTCGATCCCGAAGGCAGCCTCGACAAACGTAACCATTGGGAAAAGACCTCGCACAGCCTGCTGGTCGGCGCGATCCTGCATGTTCTCTATGCCGAGGAGGAAAAGACGCTGGCGGGTGTCGCCAATTTCCTGTCCGATCCGCGCCGTCCGGTCGAGGCGACCTTACGCGCGATGATGGACACGCCGCATCTGGGCAAAGCCGGTGTGCATCCCGTCATTGCCTCGTCTGCACGGGAGCTTCTGAACAAATCAGAGAACGAACGGTCCGGGGTGCTGTCCACTGCTATGTCGTTTCTCGGTCTTTACCGAGACCCGGTTGTGGCCCGCGTGACTGAACGCTGCGACTGGCGCATCGCCGATCTGGTCGGTGCGAAAGAACCCGTCAGCCTCTATCTCGTCGTACCGCCTTCCGACATCAATCGGACCAAGCCGCTGATCCGCCTCATCCTCAATCAGGTCGGACGGCGGCTGACCGAAGAACTGGAAACGTCCGGCAAGCGGCACCGGCTGCTGTTGATGCTCGATGAGTTTCCGGCACTCGGGCGGCTGGATTTCTTTGAATCGGCGCTGGCCTTTATGGCCGGCTACGGCCTGAAAGCGTTCCTGATCGCCCAATCCCTGAACCAGATCGAGCGCGCCTATGGGCAGAACAATGCCATCCTCGACAACTGCCATGTGCGCGTTGCCTTTGCGGCCAATGACGAACGTACTGCCAAGCGGATCAGCGATGCGCTCGGCACGGCAACGGAACTGCGCGATTCCACCAACTATGCCGGCCATCGCCTCGCGCCATGGCTGGGGCACCTCATGGTGTCGCGTCAGGAAACGGCGCGTCCACTGCTGACGCCCGGCGAAATCATGCAACTGCCGCCCTCCGACGAAATCGTCATGGTGGCGGGCGTGCCGCCGATCCGTGCTGCCAAGGCACGCTACTATGCTGATGCGCGGTTCCAGGAGCGGGTGGTGTCGCCGCCCGATCTGCGCAAGCAGCCGGTAAGGGTCGCCATATCGGCGCAAGACGACTGGACAAGCCGCGTTGTTGCGGCTGCGATCGGTAATGGACCAGCCTCAGATACATCCGATGACGATCCGGCTAATGCCGGTATCCGGCGTGAACGCGAACTGCCTGAGCATGAGGAAATCATCCCGTCACCTCGGCCACCATCGCAGGAGTTCGACTTTCTTGATGATGAGCCAGACGTTGATGCCGCCAAGGCCCACGCGATGCGACAGCGGATGCGCATGGTCGCGCGGCAGGCGTCACTCGACCCAAATGATGGCATCGAGCTTTGAGAGCGGAGACACGCATGACAACGCGCACTCGCATGAACGTCTATTTCGATCCCGCTCTGCTTAAACAGGTGGAAGCGCTGGCGCTACGACGCAATGTCTCCAAGTCCGCAGTGATTGAAGCCGCTGTTGCATCCTTTATGTCCGGCGATACGAGCGAGAGGCTGGAAGCCGCCATGTCGCGCCGCCTCGATAAGCTTGGCCGTCAGTTCGACATGCTTGACGAAGACATCGCTGTGCTGGGCGAAACCCTTTCACTATTTGTACAATTTTGGCTGACACTCACTCCGCCGCTGCCAGACAGTGCAAAACAATCTGCGCGCATCAAGGGCAACGAGCGCTTCGAAGGCTTCATGCAGTCGCTCGGTAAGCGCCTTGCCACTGGTGACAGGTTTCTCAAAGAAATATCGCACGATATGGCTGCGTTATACGACACCCCACTGGGGGCTGTGTCCGAAGGCGATGGCGATTAGCTACAGGATTTAAACCTGTCCGGTTCACCGCCCATAACCGCCGATGGCCGCACGCGCGTAAACATCTGTTGCAACAGCCTAAAATCAGGTTCTTTTAATCGACCTCGATCCGGGGTCCGTCTTTTGCGCGCCCTGTCATAAACGGGGCCGACATGACTACATCACATCAAAAACCGGAAACGATTGCCCGTGGCGCGCGGATGCTGCGCACCGCGCTTGGGGTCTCTATTGCCCGGTTTCTGGAAGATCCCGGTGTGGTTGAGGTGATGCTGAACCCCGATGGCCGGATCTGGGTGGATCGTCTGTCCGAAGGTCTGGCCGATACGGGGGAGAAGCTGTCCGCCGCCGATGGCGAGCGCATCGTGCGTCTCGTCGCCCATCATGTCGGCGCAGAGGTTCATGCTCGCAATCCGCGCGTCTCGGCTGAACTTCCCGAAACCGGCGAACGGTTCGAGGGGCTTTTGCCGCCCGTTGTTGCTGCGCCCGCTTTCGCCATTCGCAAGCCCGCCGTCGCTGTCTTCACGCTTGATGACTACGTGACCGCGGGGATCATGACCAGCCTTCAGGCCGAAGTGCTGCGCCTGAACGTCGTCACCCGCGCTAACATCCTCGTCGCAGGCGGCACCTCCACCGGCAAAACGACACTGATCAATGCGCTCTTGGCCGAGGTGGCGAAGACCTCGGATCGCGTGGTCATCATCGAAGACACGCGAGAACTGCAATGCGCCGCGCCCAATCTCGTCGCCATGCGGACCAAGGATGGCGTTGCCACGCTATCGGATCTCGTCCGCTCGTCGCTGCGCCTGCGTCCTGATCGCATTCCAGTCGGGGAGGTCCGCGGGTCCGAAGCCCTTGATCTGCTCAAAGCCTGGGGGACGGGACATCCCGGCGGCATCGGCACCATCCATGCCGGTTCCGGCATCGGTGCGCTGCGCCGTCTCGAACAGCTCATCCAGGAAGCCGTCATCACCGTCCCGCGCGCGCTGATCGCCGAGACCATCGACCTTGTTGCTGTCCTTGCCGGACGCGGATCGTCGCGACGGCTGGTCGAACTCGCCCGTGTCGATGGGCTGGGACCGGACGGCGACTACGCCATTACCCCAGCAACCACCTCGAAAGGAGATCCTTCATGATCCGCACGATTTCGCGCGGCTGCCGCATCATGGCAACCGCCGCCGCAACTGTTTCCATCAGCCTGATGCTGGCGCCCGCCGCACATGCATCCGGCTCGTCGATGCCCTGGGAAGCGCCGCTTCAATCGATCCTCCAGTCGATAGAGGGGCCGGTCGCCAAGATCATCGCGGTGATCGTCATCATCGCCACCGGCCTTGCACTGGCCTTCGGCGACACGTCGGGCGGATTCCGCCGCCTGATCCAGATCGTCTTCGGCCTCAGCATCGCCTTCGCTGCCAGTTCCTTCTTCCTGTCGTTCTTCTCGTTCGGCGGCGGGGCGCTCATCTGATGGCGGGCGGCCTGGAACAACTCGATGCGGTGCCGGGATTTTCCGTCCCGGTTCATCGGGCGCTGACCGAGCATATCCTGCTCGGCGGAGCTCCGCGTTCAATCGCCATCGTAAACGGCACGCTGGCCGGGGCCGTCGGCCTCGGCCTTCGTCTCTGGCTGGTTGGCATCGCCATCTGGGCGGTCGGACATTTCCTCGCGGTATGGGCCACAAAACGCGATCCGCTCTTTGTCGAGGTCGGGCGCAGGCATCTGCGCATTCCCGGTCATCTGTCTGTGTGAGGGCGCGAGCATGATGAACCTCACCGAATATCGCCGCACCTCTGCTCGGCTTTCCGACTATCTGCCATGGGCAGCCCTGGTCGGTCCCGGCATTGTGCTGAACAAGGATGGCAGTTTCCAGAGGACCGCGAAGTTTCGCGGGCCGGATCTGGATTCTGCTGTCGCCGCTGAACTGGTCGCTGTCGCTGGTCGGATCAACAACGCCGTGCGCCGTCTTGGCTCCGGCTGGTCGATCTTCGTTGAGGCACAACGCTCCGAGGCCGCCACCTATCCCGACAGCCAATTTCCCGATCCGGCTTCCGCACTGGTCGATGCCGAGCGCAAGGCCGAGTTCGAGGAAGCTGGCACGCATTTCGTGTCGGGCTATTTCCTGACCTTTCTTTGGCTGCCGCCTGCAGAAGACGCGGCCCGCGCCGAAACCTGGCTCTATGAAGGCCGTGAGCAATCCGGCGTCAATCCGCATGAACTGATGCGCGGCTTCATCGACCGCACGGACCGCGTGCTGGCGCTGCTCGACGGCTTCATGCCGGAATGCCGCTGGCTCGATGACGCTGGCACGCTGACCTACCTCCACTCGGCGATTTCCACCAACCGGCATCGCGTCCGCGTGCCCGAAGTGCCGATGCACCTCGATGCGCTGCTGGCCGATCAGCCCCTGACCGGCGGACTGGAGCCGCGTCTTGGCGACCAGCATCTGCGCGTCCTGACCATCATCGGCTTCCCAACCGCGACCACACCCGGCCTGCTCGACGAGATGAACCGGCTCGCGTTCCCGTATCGCTGGTCAACCCGCGCCATCCTGATGGACAAGACGGACGCGACGAAGCTGCTGACCAAAATCCGCCGCCAATGGTTTGCCAAGCGCAAGTCCATCGTTGCGATCCTCAAGGAGGTGATGACCAACGAACAATCGGCACTGTTGGACACCGATGCGTCCAACAAGGCGCTCGATGCCGACATGGCCTTGCAGGAACTGGGCGCTGACGTCGCGGGCATGGCCTATGTCACAGCGACCGTCACAGTCTGGGATGCCGATCCGCGTATCGCTGATGAAAAGCTGCGTCTGGTCGAGAAGATCATACAGGGCCGTGATTTCACGGCCATACCGGAAACCGTCAATGCCGTCGATGCCTGGCTCGGCTCGATCCCCGGACATGCCTACGCCAATGTCCGGCAGCCGCCGATATCGACGCTCAACCTTGCCCACATGATCCCGCTATCGGCCGTGTGGGCGGGCGCGGCGTGGAACGAACACCTCGGAGCGCCCCCCTTGCTGTATGGCAAGACCGAAGGTTCGACGCCGTTCCGGCTTTCCCTTCATGTCGGCGACGTGGGCCATACCCTCGTCGTCGGCCCGACCGGCGCGGGCAAGTCCGTGCTGCTGGCGCTGATGGCGCTGCAATTCCGCCGCTATGAACGCAGCCAGATCTTCGCCTTTGATTTCGGGGGATCGATCAGGGCATCGGCGCTGGCCATGGGGGGCAACTGGCATGACCTCGGCGGCGGGCTGACCGAGGGATCGGAGGTTTCCGTTTCCCTGCAACCGCTCGCACGGATCGATGACACTTATGAGCGATCATGGGCCGCTGACTGGATCGCTGCAATCCTGATGCGCGAGGGTATGACCATCACGCCGGAGGTGAAGGAGCATATCTGGACGGGGCTGACCTCGCTGGCATCCGCGCCCGTCAGCGAGCGCACCATCACCGGCCTTGCGGTACTGCTGCAATCCAATGACCTCAAGCAGGCGCTGCGCCCCTATTGCATCGGCGGTGCCTATGGCCGGTTGCTTGATGCCGAGGCCGAACATCTCGGCCACGCCGATGTGCAAGCCTTCGAGATCGAGGGACTAGTGGGCACGGGCGCTGCGCCGGCAGTGCTGGCCTATCTGTTTCATCGGATTGGCGACCGGCTCGACGGTCGGCCAACCCTGCTTATCATCGACGAAGGCTGGTTGGCCTTGGATGATGAGGGGTTCGCCAACCAGCTCCGCGAATGGCTGAAGACGTTCCGCAAGAAGAACGCTTCCGTCATCTTCGCCACGCAGTCGCTCTCGGACATCGACGGGAGCAACATCGCCCCCGCCATCATCGAAAGTTGCCCGACGCGGCTGCTTCTGCCGAACGAACGCGCGATCGAGCCACAGATCACCGCGATCTACCGGCGCTTCGGCCTGAATGACCGGCAGATTGAGATCCTCGCACGAGCCACGCCCAAGCGGGACTATTACTGCCAGTCGCGGCGCGGCAATCGTCTGTTCGAGTTGGGCCTTTCCGAAGTCGGCCTCGCGCTCTGCGCCGCATCATCCAAAACCGATCAGACACGCATCGCCGATCTTGTCGCCGAACATGGGCAGGACGGCTTCCTCGCCGCTTGGCTGCGCGAGCGCGGCGTTGAATGGGCCGCCGAGCTGATCCCCGATCTCACCAATATTGCCGAACGGCCCGAGCCCGATCAGCTGGTCAGGCCAGATTCAATCCACTCCGACGAAATCCAGGAAGAGGAGACCTTGCCATGATCCGTATCCCCATTGCCCGTTTTGCCGGTGCATCCATGCTAGCGTTGACCCTCGCAGTGCCGGTTGCATTGTCACCAACGCTGACAAGCCCGGCTCACGCTTTTGGCTTTGGTCGCATCGTCTATGACCCGACCAACTATGCCCAGAACCTGCTTACCGCCGCGCGCACGCTGGAGCAGATCAACCATCAGATCACCTCGCTTCAGAATGAAGCGCAGATGCTCATCAATCAGGCGCGTAACCTGACCAGCCTGCCATATTCCTCGCTCCAGACCTTGCAGCAGAACGTCCAGCGCACGCAGCAGCTTCTGGCCCAGGCACAGAACATCGCCTTCGACGTGCAGAACGTCGATCAGATGTTCAGCCAAAAATACGGCAATGTCTCGCTGTCGGCCACTGACACCCAGCTTGTCGAAGATGCCCGTTCGCGCTGGCAAAACACAGTTGGCGGTTTGCAGGATGCCATGCGTGTGCAGGCTGGCGTTGTCGGCAATATCGACACCAACCGCGCCGAGATGTCCGCTCTGGTCGGGCAGAGTCAGAACGCCACCGGCGCGTTGCAGGCAACGCAGGCGGGCAATCAGCTTCTCGCCCTCCAGTCGCAGCAGCTTTCGGACCTGATCGCACTGATGTCGGCTAATGGCCGATCCGAGGCACTGATCGAGGCGGAGCGTGCCACTGCTGCCGAACAGGGCCGCGTGCAGCGTGAGCGCTTCCTGACGCCGGGATCGGGCTACCAGCCCGGCAATGCCCGGAGGTTCGGCAACGGCAACAACTGACCGGACAGGAGGGGCGCGACATGGACGCCAAGATGCTGGCACGACTGGGCGCGATCATATTCGTGGCCATCACTATTACCGCCACGGTGATCGAAATGACCCGCGAGGATGAACCGTCGCAGAACCGACCTGCGCCATCGCTTCAGCCCTCTGCCGATCCGTTGCGCCATCGCTTGCGCCGTTGCCAGCAGTTAGGCGAGGCGGCCGTGAGTGATCCTGGTTGCCTCGCTACCTGGGCCGAGAACCGCGACCGCTTTCTCGGCCGAACGCCGGTGCCCGCCGCCCCGCATCAGAACGGGGGACAGTGAACCATGGGCGGCACCGGCGTCATCGACAATTTCCTCGGGGTCTTCACCTCCTATATCGACAGTGGGTTCGGCCTGCTCGGCGGTGAAGTCGCCTTCATCGCCACCACGCTGATCGTCATCGACGTGACGCTGGCGGCACTGTTCTGGTCCTGGGGTGCCGATGACGACATCATCGCCCGGCTGGTCAAGAAAACGCTCTTTGTCGGCGTCTTCGCCTATCTGATCGGCAACTGGAACAATCTCGCCCAGATCATCTTCAACAGTTTTGCCGGTCTGGGCCTCAAGGGTTCGGGCACCGGCTTTTCCGCCGCCGATCTGCTGCGCCCCGGCAAGGTCGCTCAGACCGGCCTCGACGCCGGACGCCCGTTGCTCGATTCCATCTCCGACCTTATGGGCTACTGGTCGTTTTTCGAAAACTTCATCCAGATCGCCTGCCTGATGTTTGCCTGGGCGCTGGTGCTGCTCGCCTTCTTCATTCTCGCCGTGCAGCTCTTCGTCACGCTGATCGAGTTCAAGCTGACCACGCTGGCCGGGTTCGTGCTGATCCCCTTCGGCCTGTTCAGCAAGACCGCCTTCATGGCGGAGCGTGTTCTCGGCAATGTCGTTTCCTCCGGCATCAAAGTGCTGGTCCTGGCCGTCATCATCGGTATCGGCTCGACGTTGTTCTCACAGTTCACGGCAGGTTTCGGCGCCGTGACGCCGACCATCGACGACGCCATGGCGATCGTGCTGGCCGCACTTTCCCTTCTCGGCCTCGGCATATTCGGTCCCGGCATCGCTTCCGGTCTCGTTTCCGGCGGCCCGCAGCTTGGCGCAGGTGCCGCCGTTGGAACTGGCCTTGCCGCAGGCGGCATGATGCTTGCCGGGGGTGCCGCCGCTGGCATGGCCGCGAAGGGAGGAGCCGCTGCGCTCTTTGGTGGAGCGGCTGCCGTACGGGGTGGTGCTGCCGCCGCAGGTGCGGCGAGCGCCGCCTACAGTGTCGGTGCGCTTGGCCAGTCTGGTGCTGCCGGCGTCGCCTCCGGTCTGGGCGGTGTTGCCCGTGCCGCAGGCTCCGCCGCCGCATCGCCCCTGAAACGTGCTGCCTCGAAGGCATCGGAAAGCATCAAATCCAGCTTTTCCGATGGAGCGCGTGCTGGCTTCGGCGTCAGCGGCGGCTCTTCGACGGCTGGAACAGTCGGAGGCGCCAGCGAGGCCGCGAGCACTGCCCCATCGCCCGCCGCGCAGGCTGGCGGCTCTCCGGCATGGGCAAAGCAAATGCAGCGCAAGCAGACACTCAGCCACGGCACGTCGATGGCCGCCCATGCCGTGCGCTCCGGCGACAGCCACGGCGGCGGCTCCTCCATCAATCTTTCTGAAAGTGACCGCTCATGAACATCTTCAAACGTCCATCTGCCCATTACGGCAAATCGCCTGAACCCGAGACGCCTTATCAGAAAGCTGCCCAGGCATGGGACGAGCGCATCGGTTCGGCTCGCGTGCAGGCAAAGAACTGGCGCATCATGGCCTTTGGCTCGCTGATCCTGTCGGCAGGTTTCGCCTCTGCACTGGTCTGGCAATCGGCGCGCGGGACGGTCGTTCCCTGGGTGGTGCGGGTCGATAATCTCGGCCAGTCGCAGGCCGTCGCGCCTGCCGTGGCTGACTATCGCCCGACCGATCCGCAGATCGCCTTCCATCTCGGCCGCTTCATAGAGCAGACGCGCTCGATACCGTCCGACGCCATCATCGTGCGGCAGAACTGGCTGCGCGCCTATGAGTTCACCACGGATCGGGGTGCGGCAACCCTCAATGATTATGCCCGTGCCAATGACCCCTTCACCAAGGTCGGCTGGCAACAGATTGCAGTCGAGGTGTCGTCGGTGATCCGCGCCTCGAATGACAGCTTCCGTGTGGCCTGGACGGAGCGCCATTATGAAAACGGCCAGCTCTCCACGACCGAACGCTGGACCGCGATCCTGACCATCGTGATCCAGACCCCGCGCGACGCGGAGCGCCTGCGCGCCAATCCGCTCGGCATCTACGTCAACGCAATCTCATGGTCGCGGGAGATGAGCCAATGACCCGCACGATGATCCGTAAAGCCGCGTTCCCGGCTTTCCGTAAACCCGCTTTGGCGGCTTTGTTGCTGTCCGCCACCATGCTCGCCGGCTGCGCAACCAACCGCACCCCGCAGTTCAGTTATGATGCCGATGTGCCAGAGCTTCCCGTCGTGCCGGCAGCCGTAGCCGATGACCGGCCCCGGCCTTTGCACACGCCGCCGGCATGGACTGTGGCACGCGGCGGGACCGTTGCCACGACGCCGACTGGCCGCGTCGAGAACGCCAATGCCGCCGCCCGGGTCGAACCGCGGCGTGAGGGCTACTACAACGCCATCCAGATCTACCCGTGGTCGGAAGGGGCGCTGTTTCAGGTCTATGCCGCACCGGGGCAGATCACGACAATCGCGCTTGAACCCGGCGAAAGCCTGACTGGCGCGGGACCGATTGCAGCAGGCGATACCGCGCGCTGGATCATTGGCGATACCGAAAGCGGATCGGGGACAAGCCGCCGCGTCCATATTCTCGTGAAGCCGACCCGCGAGGATATTTCCACCAATCTTGTCATCAGCACGGATCGCCGTGTCTATCTCATTGAGCTTCGCGCCCGCGCGGCGCTCTATATGCCCGCTGTGGCCTGGGCCTATCCCGCGCTACCTGCCGGTCAGCGTGTGACCGTTCCCGCCGCGCCCATCATCCCTGTCGAGACGGCACGCAACTATCGCTATGGACTGACGGGCGATAGTCCGCCGTGGCGACCCATCTCCGTCTTCGACGATGGCCGTCGTGTCTATGTCGTTTTCCCGCGCGGCATCGTGCAGGGCGAGATGCCGCCGATCTTCGTCATAGGCTCCGAGGGCGAAACGCAGATCGTCAACAGCCGCATTCACCAGAATATCCTGATCGTGGATCGCTTGTTCGGTGCTGCCGAACTGCGTCTTGGCAGCGGTGATCGCCAGCAGACCGTCAGGATCGTCCGCGTTGAACAAAGGCAGGCGGCCCAGCCCGCAAAGACCGGGGGGAAGCCGTCATGAGCGAAGAGACGACCACCAACGCGCCTCCTATGCGTCTGCGCGCCGAGCCGCCGCGCGTCACTCGCCTGTCGCGCAAGATGCTGGCCGGCGTTGGAGCTGCAGCACTCCTCGGCATTGGCGGCGCATTGATCTATGCTCTCCAGACCCGCGACATGAGTGGAAATGGCGAGGAACTCTATTCCACCGAGAACCGCGCCACAGCGGACGGGCTGGCCGGTCTGCCGCGCGATTATACCGGCCCCGTCCTGGGACCAGCTTTGCCGGGCGACCTCGGCGGCCCGATCCTCGACGCTCAGAACAGGGGGCAACCCGTTACGCCGCCCGCTATGGTAACACCAGCTCGTGATCCGGCCGAGGAGAGGCGTTTGGCCGAGGAAGAAGCCGCACGTCTCAGCACCGTGTTCTTTCAGTCGGGTCAAAGGACGGCGACGACACCTGGCTCCAATATGCCGGGCCTTGCGGGTCTTGACCTTGGCGGTCAGCCCGCCACGCAAGACCGCCACACGGCATTTCTCAATGGTCCGGTGGACCGTCAGACCGTCGCCATGGATCGGATCATGGCGCCAGCCTCGCCTTACATCCTTCAGGCAGGGGCTGTAATCCCGGCGGCGATGATTACCGGCATCCGTTCCGATCTGCCCGGCCAGATCGCCGCGCAGGTCACGGAGAATGTCTATGACAGCCCGACCGGCGCGCTGCTGTTGATCCCGCAGGGAACGCGCATCATCGGTCAATATGACGCCGGTGTGCAGTTCGGACAGCGCCGCGTGCTACTGGTCTGGAACCGCCTGATCTTGCCCAATGGCCGCTCCATCGTGCTGGAGCGCCAGCCCGGCGCTGACGCCTCAGGCTATGCCGGTCTGGAAGATGGCGTCGATTACCATTGGTGGGATCTGATGAAAGCGGCGGGCCTGTCCACGCTGCTCGGCATTGGCACGGAACAGGCGACCGACGACGAAGACCGCCTGATCCGCGCCATCCGCGACGGGGCGCAGGACACTATCAATCAGGCCGGACAGCAGATCGTCCAGCGCCAGTTGCAGGTTGCCCCGACCCTGACCATCCGGCCCGGATACCCGGTCAGGGTCATAGTTACCCGCGACCTTGTACTCGAACCTTACAGGAAATGACTATGACAAAGCTGAAACTCGGACCGCTTGTTGAGGACAAACCCGTGAAAGTGACGGTGGAGCTGCCGGGCGCGCTCCACCGCGATCTGATCGCCTATGCTGAGGTGCTGGCCCGCGAGAGTGGCCAGCCCACTGCCGATCCCGTCCGGCTGATCGTGCCGATGCTTGTGCGGTTCATTGCCACAGATCGCGGGTTCTCAAGGGTGCGGCGAGCCGAAAAGAGGGGTCTGACAGTTTGATCGGCCGCATTGATGCCGATAACCCCTCAAATGGGGTCCGTATTCCATGCTTAAAGACATACGGTGAATACCATCCAAGTTGCCACGCCCCATGGTTGGAATTGCGGATAACTTCCCCTTTATGCGTCTACCCATCTTGGCCTGATGTGTATCCAAAGGCTACACTCCGACTCATGAAGGAAAAAGATGCCGGAATGCGAATCCGTGTCGAGCGGGAGCTACGCGATGAATTCCTGAAGATGTGCCGCGAGCAGGATCGCCCTGCCGCGCAGGTCATCCGGGAATTCATGCGGGAATACATTGCGGCAAGAAGAATGCAGCGCGCTGGCCGGGCCGAGACCATCGGCGAAATGCATGTCGCGCCAAGGGGGGAAGAATGAACGCCGTTGAAATTGAAGAAGCCATATCGGCTCTCGCCGAACAGCCGTTTGACGCAGACGAATTTCCGTTCGCGTTCCTTCAGGCGTTCGGGGCGAAGGAGACCACGCTTCGACGTCTCCGTAGCGGTGAGACCAACAAGTCCGATCTGGGCGGCGTTCTTCAGACCAACAATATCCACATCGCCGTTGCGCCCGAAGGTACGGTAACCGAGACGCTAGGCAAGCTCAAAGCCAGCCCGGCGACAACACGCGCCAAGGCGAAGTTCGTGCTCGCCACGGACGGCAAGGAATTCCAGGCGGAAGACCTGAACACGGGCGAGGTCGTTATTTGCGACTACCCGGATTTCCCGGATCATTTCGGTGTGTTCCTGCCGCTTGCTGGCATTTCCACCGTCAAGCAAATCCGCGAAAGCGCCTTCGACATCAAGGCGACAGGGCGACTGAACCGGCTCTATATCGAGCTGCTGAAAGACAATCCGGAATGGAGTTCTGCCGCGCGCCGCCATGATATGAACCATTTCATGGCACGCCTGATATTCAGCTTCTTTGCCGAAGATACCGACATCTTCCTGAAGGATGATCTGTTCACCGCCACCATCGAGAAGATGAGCGACAAGGACAGCTCGAACACCCATGAGGTGATCAGCGAGATTTTTCGCGCGATGAACACCAAAAGGGAAGATCGAGTTAGCGCAGGCATCGCCCGGTGGGCAAATGACTTTCCTTATGTGAACGGTGGCCTATTCTCCGGCAGCACCGAGGTTCCACGGTTTTCCAAGATCGCCCGCTCCTACCTGCTGCATGTAGGCAAGCTCGATTGGAAAAAGATCAACCCCGACATTTTCGGGTCGATGATCCAGGCGGTGGCCGATGATGAGGAGCGCGGTGCGCTCGGTATGCACTATACCAGCGTGCCGAATATCTTGAAGGTCCTCAATCCGCTGTTTTTGGATGATCTTCGGGAGCAGCTTGAAGAGGCGGGAGATAATGCGCGCAAGCTTTTGAATCTGCGAAACCGCATGGCTCGCATTCGCGTATTTGATCCGGCCTGCGGGTCGGGAAATTTCCTTGTTATCTCCTACAAGGAAATGCGTGCCATCGAGGCCGAGATCAATAAGCGGCGGGGCGAAGCCGACCGCCGTACGGACATCCCGCTGACTAATCTTCGCGGGATTGAGCTTCGTGATTTCCCTGCCGAGATTGCACGCCTTGCTCTGATCATAGCGGAGTATCAGTGCGACGTACTTTATCGCGGTCAGAAGGAGGCTTTGGCTGATTTCCTTCCGCTTGATGCGTTGAATTGGATCACCTGCGGTAACGCTTTGCGTCTTGATTGGCAAAGCATCTGCCCCCCGACAGGAACGAGCGTGAAGCATCACGCCGATGACTTGTTTATGTCGCCCATCGAACAGGCCGAAATCGATTTCGATAACGAGGGAGGGGAGACCTACATCTGCGGCAATCCGCCGTACAAGGGGCAATCAGAAATGAGTCCCCCTGAGAAAGATGATCTCGCATTCGTTTTTGACGCTAGCGGCATAGGTTGGAAATCATTGGACTATGTGCTCGGCTGGTTTCAAAAAGCGGCAAATATTTGTTTACAGGACAATACATCTTGCGCCTTCGTGACCACCAACTCGATATGTCAAGGTCAACAAGTTCCGGTATTTTGGGCGCCGTGGCTTAAGAATGGTATCCGCATTCAATTTGCGCGCACCTCATTCAAATGGAAAAATTTGGCACAAAACAACGCTGGAGTGACGGTCGTTGTAGTTGGCATTTCCACGAGCAGGGGAAAGGCCCGTCTTTTCGTGGAAGATGGAGGCGAGACGCCTTTTGAGCGAGAGGTCGATTTAATTGGGCCATACTTGGTCCCAGATTGCGACACGATTGTAGAAAAATCTTCTAAGCCTACTAATGGGCTTTACCCGATGGACTACGGAAGTAAACCCGCTGATGGGGGTGGGCTGATTGTCAGATCAGATGCGTTTCACGAATTATCCAGAATGGGAGGGATTAGAAAATTTATCAAACCCTATGTGGGTAGCGATGAATATATTGACGGCAAGTTGAGATATTGTCTTTGGATAGATGATCAAGACATCGATGAGGCTTACGCCCAGCCATTTATAAGGGAGCGGATAGAATCAGTCAGGGCTTTCAGGGCGAAAAGCACAAAAGAAAAAACCAAAGAACAAGCTGCGACCCCCCATCGTTTTGCTGAAATACGGCATGCGAATCGTGATGATGGCGAATTTCCGCTCATAATCCCCATCCACACAAGTGAGAGCAGAGAGGTGCTACCCGTTGGAGCGCTCTCAAAAGGCGCAGTTGTATCCAATGCAGCTTTCGGGCTCTATGATGCTCCAATCTGGAATTTGGCGATAATAGCCTCGAAATTGCATCTTGCGTGGATAGCAACGGTTTGTGGGAAGTTAGAAACGCGTTATCGCTATTCCAACACTCTCGGCTGGAACACCTTCCCTGTCCCCAAGCTGACCGAAAAGAACAAGACAGATCTTACCCGCTGCGCGGAAGATATACTTTTGGCGCGCGAGGCTCATTTTCCTGCAACGATTTCTGACCTCTACGAGGTGAAGGATGGCGAAAGTAAAATGCCCGCCGACTTGCGCGCTGCCCATGACCGCAACGACGAGGTGCTGGAGCGCATATATATAGGTCGCCGGTTCCGGAACGACACCGAACGCCTCGAAAAGCTATTCGAGCTTTATGCGAAGATGACGACCTCGAAGGATTCGAAGACAAGCAACTTGAAGATGAAAGCATAACCTCATGACCAGCGAGAAACACGTCCCTTCCGTTTCCGTCACCTACGCGCAGAATGGCAATTCAACCAAGCCGAACGAGCTTGGCATGCGGCCTATGCAAGAGGCGGTTTACGAGAAGCGGGGCGAGCAGTATTTGCTGATCAAATCGCCCCCGGCATCAGGCAAGAGCCGGGCTCTGATGTTCGTCGCGCTGGACAAGCTTAATAACCAGGGCTGCAAGCAGGCGATTGTCGTCGTGCCGGAAAAATCCATTGGCTCCAGCTTCTCCGACGAGGCGTTGTCCAAGCACGGCTTCCATTGGGATTGGCATGTCTCGCCGAAGTGGAACCTTTGCAATGCGCCGGGCGCAGACGGCGGCAAGGTCAATTCCGTGAAGGCGTTTCTGGAAAGCGACGACAAGGTTCTTGTCTGCACACACGCCACTTTCCGCTTCGCCGTCGAGAAATTCGGCATCGAGGTTTTCGATGACAGGCTGATCGCGGTGGATGAGTTTCACCACGTTTCCGCCAATCCGGATAACAAGCTTGGTTCGCATCTTGGCCAGCTCATCGGGCGCGGCAAGACGCATATCGTTGCCATGACCGGCTCATACTTCCGTGGTGACGCCGAACCGGTGCTCATGCCCGAGGACGAAACCAAGTTCGAGCCCGTTACCTACACCTACTATCAGCAGCTCAACGGCTACAAATATCTGAAGTCACTCGATATCGGCTACTTCTTCTACGCCGCAGCCTATTCGGACGACATTTTGAAAGTGCTCGACCCGGATGAAAAAACCATCATCCATATCCCGTCCGTTAATTCGCGCGAGAGCACCAAGGACAAGATCAGGGAAGTCGAGCATATCATTGAAGAGCTGGGTAACTGGCAGGGCTCCGATCCGAAAACCGGCTTTCAACTGGTCAAGCGACCTGATGGCCGTATCCTGAAAATCGCCGATCTGGTCGATCCCGACCACCAGGCGACGATCCAGACAAGCCTTCGTTCGCCCGAGATGAAAACCAATCGCGATTATGTGGACATCATCATCGCCCTAGGCATGGCCAAAGAAGGCTTTGACTGGATTTGGTGTGAGCACGCCCTCACCGTTGGCTATCGCTCCAGCCTGACGGAGGTTGTTCAGATCATTGGCCGCGCGACACGTGATGCCCCTGGCAAAGCCCGCGCGCGTTTCACCAACCTCATTGCCGAACCGGATGCGTCCGAGGAAGCCGTGACCGAAGCGATCAACGATACGCTGAAAGCGATTGCGGCCAGTCTGCTCATGGAACAGGTGCTCGCGCCCCGTTTCAATTTTACGCCGAAGCGCCCGGAAAACGAGCCGACGCCCGGCTTCGACTATGGCGATGGCGGCTATGATCCGAACAAATGCAATGTCGGTTTCAACGAAGAGAGCGGTGAATTCCAGATCGAGATCAAGGGTCTTGCCGAGCCGAAGAGCAAGGAAGCGCAGCGCATTTGCCAGGAAGACCTGAACGAGGTCATCACGGCTTTCGTCCAGGACAAGCGGTCAATCGAGCGCGGCCTCTTCGATGAAGAATTGGTGCCGGAAGAGCTGACCCAGGTTCGCCTTGGCAAGATCATCAAGGATAAATATCCGGAATTGGACGACGAGGATCAGGAGGCCGTGCGCCAGCATGCCATTGCAGCGCTGAACCTGACCCAGCAGGCCAAGGCCGCGCTGAACCCCGATGGCGAAGTTCCGAAATCCGGCAATACAGCCTTGCTTGACGGTATACGGAAGATCGCCATGGATGTGCGAGAACTCGATATTGACCTGATCGACCGCATCAATCCGTTCGGCGAAGCGTACGCGATCCTTGCCAAGACGATGAATGAGGAGAGCCTCAAGCAGGTCGCTGCCGTCATCTCCGGCAAGAACGTCAAGTTGACACCCGAAGAGGCACGCGATCTGGCGCGCCGAGCCGTTAAATTCAAGCAGGAGCGCGGGCGCTTGCCGTCCATCACTGCTGCCGATGGCTGGGAGCGGAAGATGGCGGAAGGCGTAGCATTCCTTGCACGCATGAAAGCGGAGGCCGCGAATGGCTGATTTCACCGACGAAGATGATGCTCTGCTTGCTGAGTTAGGCGTCGAGGTAGAAACCAAGAAGGCTGGCAGCCGCACGCCGCGCGAAGAGCGGATTATCGCAGGCTTTGAGGAAATTCAGCGCTTCGTCGAAGAACATGGCCGCTCGCCACGCCACGGCGAATACCGCGACATTTTCGAGCGGCTTTATGCCGTTCGGCTGGATCGTGTCCGTTCGCTGGAAGAGTGCCGCGCGCTGGTCGAACCTCTTGATCGTCAGGGCTTGCTTGGCGATGAGATTGCCGCCGCTCAGCCCGATATTGACGAAATGGACGATGACGCGCTTCTGGCGGAACTCGGTATCGAAGCGGAAGCGCCGGAAATCACGACTCTGAAGCATGTTCGCTCAACGGCAGAAAAACGGGCAGCGGAGGAGATTGCCAACCGTGAGCGCTGCGAGGATTTCGAGAAATTCAAGCCGCTGTTCGACCAGGTCCAGGCCGATCTGAAAAGCGGCGTGCGCACGACGCGGAAATTCGTGAAGGACGCAGGTTTCCTGAAGGCGGAAATCACGGCAGGTCAGTTTTTCATTCTGGGCGGGCAGACTGCCTATGTCGCGGAAGTCGGCGAACCGATCAAGGCTCCGAATGGCGAGACAGACGCCCGTTTGCGTGTGATCTATTCCAACGGGACGGAAAGCAATCTGTTGCTACGGTCACTTCAGCGCGCCCTTTACAAGGACGAAGCGGGCCGCCGTATCACCGAGCCGAGCGCCGGGCCGCTTTTTGCGGAGGATACCGATGAGGATGATACCGCCAGCGGAACGATATATGTTCTGCGCAGCAAATCGAACCATGCTCTCGTGGCCGAGAACCGCGACATCGTGCACAAAATCGGAGTGACCAGCGGCAGCGTCGAAAAGCGCATTGCCAATGCCAAGCTCGATGCCACCTTCTTGCTGGCGGACGTGGAAATTGTTGCGACCTACGAACTTTTCAACATCAACCGGGCGAAACTCGAAAACCTGATCCATCGGGTGTTCGAGCCTGCAAAACTGGAAATCAAGATCAAGGATCGTTTCGGCAATCCCGTTGTGCCGAGAGAATGGTTTTTGGTGCCGCTGTTCGTAGTGGATGAGGTTGTGGAGAGGATCAAGGATGGCAGCATAAGCAACTACACCTACAACCCGCAGGGAGCTCGCTTGTCGCTTCGAGGCGATCACGCGGCGAACTGAAAATGGTCGATCATTCCAAAGAGTTCACAAAAATTCTGTCGGCTGGTGTCAGGCCTGCGTTACTTGTTGGGAATGGTATTAACCGGTTCAACGGTGATGGCTCCTCCAGCTGGGAAGGATTGTTAGGTACTCTCGCGACACGGAACGGCCTCAAGCTTTCGGCTACGGACGCAGACGAGATGTCCAATACAGAATTCTTTGACTTGCTGGACCTTACTCGACCAAAGGATGATCGCAGTACCCTGCAATCTGATTTTTGTGAGCTGATGAGCGGCTGGAAGCCCGCCGAGCACCATCGCACGATTGTCAGGTGGGCACAGAAGCACCGCGTGCCGCTCCTTACCGTGAATTTTGACGAGAACCTTTCTGCGTCGATCGGTGCAAAGCTGTATCGCGCCGAGCAGAAATTCACGGACTACTATCCGTGGGCATCTTATTTCTCTGACAGGCAGATCAGAAATCCACGTGATGAGTTTGCGATCTGGCACCCACACGGGATGATGAAATATTCCCGCAGCATCAGGTTGGGCCTCACTCACTATATGGGATCGGTTCAGCGTGCTCGAACCTGGGTTTACGGCAACGAAGGCTTGCGGGCGTCCGCGAAGAGTGGCGCACAAGAGTGGCGTGGAAGCAATACTTGGCTCGACATATTCTTTTTTAGTCCGATCCTGATGCTCGGTTTCCGTTTCGGTAAGGACGAAAATTTCTTACGTTGGCTGTTCCTGGAACGGGCGCGCATCCATAAACTCGTACCCGAATGGAGTGCGCCCAGTTGGTATATAGACGTTAGAAGTAAAGGCGGAACACACAGCCGAAGGCCATTCTTCGAAGGGCTCGGGATCACGTATCTATCGGTAGGTGATTATCGGGACATATATGAGTCAGATGGCTGGGTAAAATAGCCTACCGCCTCGCCACCTAATCAAGCGCTGCCTTTGCGATCACAGTACTCGGATATGGCCACACTTCTTTGGCTGTTTCGAAAAGCAACTTGCCTCGCGCCTCGATAGTATCCTCGTTCCAATTCTCGACCTTCGTGATTTCTCGGTTCATCACCAGGAGCGAATGATCTTGCAGGGCCTTGCGCTTGATTTCATATCTTCCGTTGCGGACGCTACTGTTTAGCGGCTGAGTTAGGATCGTCAGGTTGCCAAATGTATTCAGAAGGCGCTGTCTTCGGATGATTTGGCCGACCCGAGTTTCATCTTCGTCCATCGCAAAGACTGCCTGATAAGCTTCATCGCTGCTGACGAGGTTACCGTCGCCTAGGGGCCAATGCGCTTTCCACTCAGCCGGGAGGATGTGCTCCACAGAGAGGTCTGTGCTTAAATGTTCAGTTTCATGGAATTTATGACGCTTTTGACGCTCTATTGCTTCCAACACCGCACGGACGCGCAGTGGCGTCAGGCGTTTGCCGTAGACAGGCGCGGACAGCCATGCCGCCTCAAATTCGCGGTCTGTCGGGAAGCGCGCGCTTTCCGACGTTTGGGCGATAAGAAAGGCTGACAGTCTTTCGGCGCTGAAGCCCTTCGCTTCGAGGTGCCTAAGCACCGACAGAAAGAACTTGTTGTAATTTTTTGTCGTCAGCCCGCAGATGGCGCGCCTTACGATGAATGACAGCACCGTATCCAGGCACGTCTGGCGCTCACCGTCACCCATGCCATCCTCAGCCCAAAGCCGGAGGATCAATGGATAAACCGTTGTCACGTCCCATGGGCTCAGCAACCAAGCGAAGTGACCGAGCGGATCATCTAGCTTCTTTTCCAGGAGCCTTCGGTATAGCGCACCGTAGCGCGCGAGGTCCGTGAGTTCCGCATCGACGGTTTGATAGCCGCCGCCCGGCCGGTCGGCCTGCACCTTTAAGAAGGCCTTGTATTCGCTGAATAGCTTGGAAAGCGTAACCTCTCCAGCGACCTGACCTGCAATGAAGTTCGCAAGGAAGAATTCGATCCTGGCTTTTTTGTACCGCCCTTGCTTTTCCATCTCGCTCCAGAAGGGGGCTTCAAAATCCTTCCAGTGCTTTTCAAAGAGCTTCTCAGCCTTTTCTTGCCGGGCATCAGCACGGTGAAAGATATTGTTGCGTACTAGGTCCGCCGCTAGCAAAGGTTCACCGCGTTCATTCAGCGTTTCGAAGATAACCTGAGCATCGTCGCCCTCTTCGAGTATGATCTCGACAACCTTGAATTCTTCAATCAGCGACTCCCACAGCGCGTCCAGCCGCAGCTCCATCGCCGCACGATCTTGATCAACGGTTTCCTGTGCCACCTCATCTTCCTCGTCCGGCGCGCCGTCAATCGTTTCGGCAAAATCGTCTTCTAGATCGTCGCTCTCAACCGCATGACGAATATGCTCAAAGAAGAATCCATAGGCGCCCAGAAGATTTGGCACGGTGCTATAGTCGTAAATCTTGTCCTTGCCCTTGTAGAAGTGAGCGCTGTATTTCTTTCGAAGCTCCAGGCGGCCCAGCGTGACAATATCCTGAAACAGGACTCTATCGAATTTCGTTGGCCAGACCTTGAATTTCTCCACCTCGGCATCTTCCATGAGATGTTGCTTTTCGTTGAACAAGTAGCCCTCTACCAGCCCAACCGTGTCGTCGAATCCTGCCTGCTTGGCGTAGTCGCGTGCTGCCGCGAGATACAGTTGGAAGGTCGTCAGGCGCTGCTGCCCATCCACTACCTGGAACGAGGTAACTTGGCGGGAGGATACGCTGCCGCGCGCTTCTAGAACAACAGCCCCCATGAAGTGGGAAAACCTCCGTTCCCGCCCGTTGAGGCGTTCGATGGCTTTGGTGCGCACATCGTTCCAGAAGGGGAGCCATTGCTTGTCGCGGGTCCATACATAGTGCCGCTGATAGATCGGAACGCAGAACCGCTGGCGGTTTTCAAGTAGCTGCCGAATGGTAACTGGTCCTGCTTTCATGGTTCCTCCCCTTAATCATTTGAAAAGCTTAGGTTCTGATCAGATTTAATCAATCAAAACCATTGCTTGCCCTGATCTTATCCACGCAATCAGACTCTGGCGTGCCTGCCGCTGGGCTGGCCGGCTTGGTAGCAGCTGCCGCATTGTGGTGGCGTGTTGTTTTAGTGAAAGTGAGGAAAACTCCAGCTTGGCACATCAAGTATTCTTGATTTGTTCTCGTGATTAGTTACGTTGGTTGTATGAGCCACAAAACTAGCGTTTCGATTCTTGCCTCGCTGATGAGGCCCGACAACGACGCTCGCCCCACATTTTTGTTGGGGGCGGGGGCCTCATTTTCCTCCGGTGTTCCTCTCGCGGCGGAAGGCGTCCGTCGCCTTGCCAAGCAAGTCTATGCCGAGCGTGAGCTTGGAGGCAGGACTCTTCCCGAGCGCATTAAACCCTCGGAATGGACCAGTTGGCTGCATCAGCAGGAGTGGTTTATTCATGGAGATGATCATCTCGCCGAGAATTTTCCGCTCGTCGTCGAGAATTTGCTCAAGCCGGAAGCCTATAGACGGCGGTTGTTGTTGGAGCTCGTCAGCCTAAAGGGCGAGCTAGGTTCAGGTTACCGCGCCCTAGCTGATCTCGTGCTGCGCGGGCTTGCCGGAACTGTGATGACCACCAATTTCGATTTGTGCCTGCCGATGGCGCTCGGGGAGAAGCACCCTCATATAAGGCATGTTGCGGAAATCAATCGAAGGCCAGACGACTTCATCGAATTTAACCCCTTCGCGAGGGCTCAGATTGTCTGGCTTCACGGCAAGGCAGAACAGTATACCGACCGAAACCTTGTTCATGAGACGCAAACTCTGGATAGCGCTCTCCTGGAAAAGCTGCATCCGCTCCTTGAGTTCTCACCCTTGATCGTCATGGGCTATCGAGGTTACGAGCCGTCGATCATGTCGTCGCTCCTCGGAGCCGAAGATCAGAAATTCCGGCACGGTATATTCTGGTGTGTGAGAGCAGGTGAGCAGCTTCACCCCAATGTTCAGGCGTTGTCGGACCGCTTGGGAAGTAATTTTCAAAAACTGGGGATCAAAGGCTTTGATGAAATTCTGTCCGACTTGAATGTGGAGCTTGCCGGTGTCCAGCGGTTCGTCGCCCTTCCTGTGGCCGAAGCCGGAGACAGCTTTGATGACCGGATATGTGACGGGGCTGTCTGGGCTGATGTCGATGCTGACCTGGCGCTGGTAACCCTCCGGCAATATTGCGAGAAACTTGAGCGTGGTAGTCTCACATCGGATCAGCTCAAGCCACTGATGCGCGAGATCGGCCTATTGGCCCAGAAAAAGGATGCTTCCGAACAGCCGACGAATGCCTGCATCCTGCTGTTTGGTCGAAATCCTGAACACTTTTTTCCGCACTCTGTGATTTCCGCGACTATTTCCGGAAAGAGGCGCATCGTTTTCGAAGGCAATCTCATCTCTCAATATCGTGCATTGCTTGAGTGGCTGGAAAGCAAAGATGTCAATCCCATTATCAAGGTTAAAGGCAAGCAAAAGCATTATACGCGCGCCGCATACCCTGAACGCGCTCTGATCGAAATGCTGGTCAACATGATTGTTCACCGGGATTATGAGATGGTTGCGCCGAGTCAAATCGACGTGGACGGAAATTCTGCTGTGTGCTTTTCCAACCCTGGTGGAATGTCTGCGCAGTCGAAAAATCGACTTGAGACAAATGATAAAGGTGCGTTCTCTCCCGTGCCGGAGTTCAGCGATCTCCGAAACAGAACCCTATGCGATGTATTCTTTGGCATTAGCGCCATGGAACGCGCGGGTACCGGGTTATCCGACACCCTCGATCTTTGTTTCGAAGCTGGCGGCTCTGCGTCATTCGCTTTCCCGCCGGGAGAGGATGGATTCCTTGCCAAGCTTTTCAGGCCGGGCGCTTCTGCGGGATCAGCCTCCGTGTCGATCGATACCCGCCCGGTGGGTACTTATACGATAAACTCGCTGATGTTCTCCGCTTTGCCTGAGACGATTACGCGCCTCAAGATCAGAGACGGCGTCGATCTGGGGCGGGGCGTTCCGCTGCATGAAGCCGGTACATTCGTCTATGAGCGCCGCAGCGGCGATTTGTGGACGTTCTTGCCTGCCCCTATCGCCAACCTTTTATTCGCGAATGTCCTTCTGGAAGAGACGACAGTCATTTCGCTGACAGAGGCGGATTCAGACATTGTGCTGCACCGGAAAATTGCTTGGCTGATACGCAAGCATTTTGAGCAGCATATTCGGTTCTTCGAGAAGGACGGTCTTGTCGTTGAAAAGACGAAGAAGGGCCATCCGGCGAAGCGGGCCTATTTCCAGAGTAGGAATAAAGACAACAGAACCATTGTTTACGACACTCCTCGGCGGAAGGGTATCAGACGCGATGTTGTCAAAAAGCGCGGAGATGACGGAAAGCCGTGGTTTGAATGCGAAGGTTTCGGCTACGAGATCGTGCGCCTAGGCAATGGCTGGGGCGTGCGGATTAAACCGTTTTATATGTTCACGAAGCAGGACGGCATCACGCCGCTGCCAGGATACATGCGGACAAGCCGTGCTACGCGTCGAATTCGCTTCGATAGAAATACTAATGTCGAGAGTGATCTCGTCTTCTGGGGGCGGTTTCTATCCCAAGGGGGGCAAACGATAAATATTGGTGATCAAAACGTGCCTGATCTGGTTCTCGAAGGCAGTTTTTACACCCAGGATATAGCAGAAGAAGGGCTCGTGGATCATGACGATTCAAATGAAAATCGACGTACTGCATGAGCCCCGGATCGAGTTTTCAAATGCGAAAACCGACATCGATCCACGCCGGGGATTGCCAAAGAATGGGCCATCCGACAACACCGGTCTTCGGCAGATAAAGCTGGGCTTTGTTGGCCTATCGGAGGATATTGACGCTGCCGTTGCATGGCTGTCGCGATTTGAGACTTTCATTCCGGCAAAGGAGAACAACTCCGCGCGTTTCCGGAATTGGCCTGGGTTCGAAAAGGCTCTGAACGCCAAGTTCATCATGGAGAAGCGGCACAGACGGATCGTTTCTTCCTCGAAATATGATCAGCTTTTCCGTGAGGCACAAAAGGGCCAGAAATTCAGTGAACTGGTCGAGCTCTTCGAATACGAGATTAGTAGTCTGTACGGGGACGAGGCTCCTGATTGCATAATCCTGTGCATCAAGCCTGAACTTGGTGATTTGAGAGTAATGAACCCCGGCCTGTCACCAGAAGAACGCCGGGCGCTGGAGTTCTTGCGCGCGGAAGAAGAAAGCAATCAGCTTGCGTTGTTTCAGCCCTCGCCTGACGAGCTTGAAGCTGCAAGCGCTCTCTATACAATGGCTGACGACTTGCTGTTCCGAACGTTCTACCGTGCCCTTAAAGCTAAGATCATGGCTGATAGTCAGGCTGTTCCGATCCAGGTCGTTAGACGGGACACAATCGAACGGCCAGACGATAAGGGGCAAAGTCAGGCTACTCGTGTCTGGAACGCCGCCGTTTCCATCTATTATAAATCCAAGGGCATCCCGTGGAGGCCTGCTGACCTGCCGAAGAATGTCTGCTTTGTCGGGATTTCCTTTCACCACATGAAAAAGCGTGGTGGGCATCTGGTCTATGCCAGTGTGGCGCAGGCTTATTCGACAGATATCGAACCTTACGCGATCAAAGGTGCGAGCATCGATCATGACCAGAAGCGTGATCGCCAACCCTACCTGAACGAAGCGCAAGCGCGTCAACTGCTTGAGCAAATACTCGAAGAGTATGAGCGGCGAGCCGGCGTGACGCCCGACCGCGTGGTGATTCATAAGACCACAAACTATCAGCCAGAAGAAGAGCGGGGCTTTCGGACGGCCGCTAAAGATGGGGTCGCCAACTGTGATCTGATCTGGCTGCGCAATACCTCGTTTCGGGTCGTCCGTAAAGGAACCGAAGAACCCTGGCGCGGCACATTGTGTTCGCTGGATGGTCATTCCTATCTGTTCACGAGCGGCTATATCCCGTGGTGGAACGAGTTCCCAGGAATGCACATTCCGGCACCTCTGGAAATCGGCTCTTGCGGTGAAACCGACATTCGGGCACGCGCGGAGGAAATCCTGGCATTGACCAAAATGAACTGGAATTCCAGCGATGGGATTACCCGTTTCCCGATCACGCTGCTCTTTGCACGGCGTGTAGGGGAACTGATGTGCGAGTTGTCGGATAACGCGACACCCAATCCCTCTTATCGCTTCTATATATAAAACTGGTTTTCTGACTCTGTGGATTAGGTGTTTTACCAAATGCCGCATCCTGTGACGGACAGGACCGGGCTGTTGTGAACCGAGCCAGCGGTCTCGGCCATTCGGCTTCCATCCCTTGCGCTTGACGGGCCGCATTTCGCGGCCCTTTTGCTGAGCAGGGCTCTTTTACGCGCCCTGCGATATTACCGCTTTCTGTTTGGGG
>Ga0308165_1001054_pt1 | contig 41801 bp, 35 predicted proteins | sample PhyWR2_FD_201032 | JGI IMG/M metagenome (GOLD analysis project Ga0308165, IMG submission 201032) | Phyllosphere microbial communities from UC Gill Tract Community Farm, Albany, California, United States - DLSLW.R2 | ecosystem: Host-associated > Plants > Phyllosphere > Unclassified | place: USA...
CAGCCAGCCGGCCTTGGTCAGCGCCTCGACAAAGGTTTCGGGGTAGGCACGGGCCTCATCGACCTTGCGGAAATACTCGTCGGGGAACTCGGCGCAGAGCGCGCGGATGGCATCGCGGATTTCGGGGAAGTTGTTGGAGCCGGTATGTTCGATCATGGTTCTGGGTCGGGCGTTGGGGCTGGCGGCGCTGACAGCGCATGCGCCACCCGCCGGTGTTGGGAAAGCGTGGTGGTCTGCGGCGCTCAGCGGATCTTGGCGGTGGCCTGCATCGTGAGCCAGCCTTCGTGGTCATGCGCCCAGAGCTTGATGGTCTTGCCATCGTCCTGGGGCTGGCCCAGCACGGTGAACGGATGCAGATCAAAGGTCGGGCGGATGGCCTTGAACGAGAAGTCGGTCAGCACTGCATCGGGGGCATTGCGGCGCAGCAGATCGACCAGCAAGGTCGCAATCAGCGGGCCATGCACGATCAGGCCGGGATAGCCCTCTTCCTGCGTGACATAGCTGCGGTCGTAGTGGATGCGGTGGCCGTTGAAGGTGAGCGCCGAGTAGCGGAACAGCATCACCGGGTCGGCGTTGACCTCGCGCTTCCAGGCGGCCTGCGTGTCGGCGGCAGTGGGCGGGGGCACCGGGTCGCCGGGCTGGGCGGCGGCGCGGTAGACGATGTCATGCTCCTCGGTCAGCGCCAGGCCATCTGCATTGCTGTAGCTGTGCTGTACCAGCACAAACAGCAGCTCGCCCGAGCGGCCGACCTTGTGGTCCACCGAGGCGATGCGCGAGACGCGCTCCACGCGCTCGCCAATGCGCAGCGGGTTGTCCGCCTGCCACTGCAGGCGGCCACCGGCCCACATGCGCCGGGGCAGCGGCACCGGCGGCAGAAAGCCGCCACGCGCCGGGTGGCCATCGGGCCCCAGCAGGCTTTGCCGCGCCATCGGCACAAAGTTCATCCAGTGCCACAGCGGCGGCAGGCTGTCACCGTCCTGGGCCGGGAGGTCATCGCGGTCCAAGGTGGCCGACAGACCGGTCACGGCCGTGCGGGCCACCAGGTCCTGCGTGGTCTCGGTCTTGTTGATCCAGCTTTGCAAATGGGCGACCTGCTCGGCAGAGAGCGAGGCGGCAGAAGGTTCAGGGGTGTGCGACATGGTGGCACTGTCGCAGGCTGCGCTCGCCAGCGCAATCGCAGAGATTGGAACCTCTCCTTTGGCAGCGGTGAAGACAGCGGGTTAACGCGCATTAGTGAGCCAGCCGTTTCAGTTTGCCAAAGCCCTGCCTACGTATTTGCGAATTGGCAATGCGCTTCATGGACGGCATGCTGGCGATATTCATCTACACACAGCTCCAAGGAAAAACAGACATGTCCACCATGCTCGAAGGCAAAGTCGTTATCGTCACCGGTTCTGGCGGTGGCATCGGCCGTGATATGGCACTGGCCATGGCCAAGGAAGGCGCCAAGGTCGTCGTCAATGACATCGGCACCTCCACCACCGGTGAAGGCCATGACGACGGCCCCGCGCAAAAGGTCGTCAACGAGATCAAGGCCGCCGGCGGTGAAGCCGTCGCCAATACCGACAGCGTCTCGGATGCCAATGCCGCCGCCAAGATTGTGCAGTGCGCGCTCGACAGCTTTGGCAAGCTCGACGGCATCGTCAACAACGCCGGCATCCTGCGCGACCGCTTCTTCCACAAGATGAGCGTTGACGAGTGGGACGCCGTCATCAAGGTCCACCTCTACGGCAGCTACTACGTGGCACGCGCTGCGGCCAACCACTTCAAGGAGCAGGAAAGCGGCGCCATGGTCCACATGACCAGCACCTCCGGCCTGATCGGCAACTTTGGCCAGGCCAACTACTCGGCCGCCAAGCTGGGCATCGTCGCGCTGTCCAAGAGCATTGCGCTGGACATGGCCAAGTTCCATGTGCGCAGCAACTGCATCTCGCCGTTTGCCTGGAGCCGCATGATCGGCTCCATCCCGACCGACACGCCCGAGCAGCAGGCCCGTGTGGACAAGCTCAAGCAGATGACCCCCAACAAGATTGCGCCACTGGCCGTCTACCTGCTCAGCGAGCAGGCCAGGGATGTGAACGCCCAGGTGTTTGCGGTGCGCAATAACGAGATCTTCCTGATGAGCCAGCCGCGCCCGCTGCGCTCGGTGCACCAGGGCGAAGGCTGGACCCCCGAGGACATTGCCTCGCATGCGATGCCGGCGCTGAAATCTTCGTTTGTGCCGATGGAGCGGTCGGGGGAGGTTTTTAGCTGGGATCCGGTTTAAGAGGCATCCCCCTGAGCCGCTGCGCGGCTTCCCCCTTCTCTCACGCTTCGCGTGGGAAGGGGGACGGCACCCTCCGGGCGGGGCGGCCCTTCGTCGGTGCCTGTTAGATCGGCTCTGCCAGTTTTTGGCGTGGCGTACGGTAGGTCGAGCAGTTATCTAACAACGCGGCCCTATAGGTGTGCTCTGACCGTTTCATAGATGCCCTTCGGTGGCGTTGCAAAACCTCCAGAACAGCCTCCTGCGCATATCCAGAGCCGGTACCGAAGTTCCGTTTCCCTTCCGCCTTCGCACCACAACAACCCCAGAGACAACGACCATGACGATCAACTACCAGCAACTCAAGGCCCGGCCGTTTGCGCCGGTGCACCAGGATTATTCGCAGCGCGACACGATGCTGTATGCGCTCAGTCTGGGGGTGGGCAATGATCCGCTCGATACGCGCAATCTGCCGCTGGTCTATGAGGGCATGGCGCAGCCGCTGCAGGCGCTGCCGACGATGAGCTCGGTGCTGGGCTATCCCGGCTTCTGGGCCAAGGAGGCGGACACGGGGATTGACTGGGTCAAGCTGGTGCATGGCGAGCAGCGCACCACCATCCACCAGCCGCTGCCGGTGGGGGCCAAGGTGGTGGGCAAGACGCGGGTCACGCGGGTGATCGACAAGGGCGCGGGCAAGGGCGCGATTGTGGTCAGCGAGCGCAGCGTGGAGGGCGAAGACGGCACCTTGTACGCCACCCTGGAGCAGGTCACGTTCTGCCGGGGCGATGGCGGCTACAGCGAAGCGCTGGGCGGCCAGCCCAGCGATGCCTCGCTGCCGGCGCTGGCGCCCACGCCCGATACGGCACCGCGCTGGACCTATACCCACACCATCCGCCCCGAGGCCGCCCTGCTCTACCGTTTGATGGGCGACTACAACCCGCTGCATGCCGATCCCCAGGTGGCGCAGGCGGCAGGCTTTGACAAGCCCATCCTGCACGGCCTAGCCACCTACGGCATGGTCTGCCATGCGCTGGTGATGACGGCCTGCAACGGCGATGCCAGCCTGCTGCGCAGCATGCATGCACGCTTTTCATCGCCGGTCTTTCCGGGCGAGACCTTGCGCACCGAGGTCTGGCAGGCCGGTGATGCGCTGCAGTTCCGCGCGCTGGTGGTCGAGCGCGGCATTGTCGTGCTCAGCCATGGCAATGCCAGCCTGGCCCCCGCACAGCCATGAGCATGGCCCAAGGCCGGCAGATGGCGCTGGCGGATCTGGATCTGGCGCAGTTCATCCGCGCTGGTGACAGCATCGTCTGGGGCCAGTCCGCTGCCGAGCCGCTGTCGCTGATCCAGGCCTATGTAGCCCAGCGCCAGCGCTTTGCGCGCACCAGCGTCTTTCTGGGCATTGGCGGCGCCAACACCTTGCAGCCCGCGCATGCCGATGCCATCGATATGCGCGGCTACGCCGCCGGTGGCGCGCACCGCGCGCTCGGCATGGCCGGTGTGCTCGATCCGATTCCCTGCCATTACTCGCAGATTCCGCAGCTGATCGCCAGCCGCCGCATTGCCGTCGATGTGGTGTTCGTCCAGGTATCACCGCCCAATGCCGATGGCGACTGCAGTCTGGGCCTGGCCCATGACTACCTGGTCACTGCCATGCGCCATGCACGCTGCGTGATCGCCGAGGTCAACGCCGATGTGCCCTGGGTCGCGGGCGCCAGCCTGCGCCTGGCCGATGTCGATGCCTGGGTGCAGAGCGACCAGGCTGTGGTCGATGTGCCCGCCGGCAAAATTGGCCCCGCTGAGGAGGCGATTGCGCAGCTAATCGCCAGCCGCGTGGAAGACGGCGCCACCTTGCAGCTGGGCATTGGCAACCTGCCCGATGCGGTGCTGCAGGCGCTGCAAGGCCACCGCGACCTGGGCGTGCACAGCGGCACCATCGGCGACCGCGTGGCCGACCTGGTCGAGGCCGGCGTCATCACCAATGCACGCAAAGGCATCGATGCGGGCACCAGCGTGACCGGCCTGCTGATGGGCAGTGCCCGCACGCGGCGCTGGGCGCATAACAACCCTGCGTTGCGCATTGCCGGCACCGACTACACCCACAACGCCCAGGTGCTGGGCCGGACCCACCGGCTCACCGCGATCAACTCGGCGATCGAGGTGGACCTGACCGGCCAGATCAATGCCGAGGTGGTGGCTGGTCAATACCTAGGCGCCGTCGGTGGCGCGATGGATTTCCTGCGTGCCGCTGCCGCCTGCGATGGCGGCCTGCCGATTGTCGCGCTGCCCGCCACCGCCAGAGGCCAGTCGCGCATCGTCGCGCAGCTGTCCGGCCCGGTCTCCACGCCGCGCGCCGATGCCGGCCTGATCGTCACCGAACACGGCATTGCCGACCTGCGCGGCCTGAGCCTGGGCCAGCGCCTGCGCGCGATGCTGGCCATTGCCGCACCTGAACACCGAGACCTGCTGGCGGCCCAAGCGCGCCAGCACCTGAATTGACCCCTTTTTTCTGGAGAGAAAACCATGCGTAAAGCCGCCATCGTCACCCCTTTGCGAACCCCGGTGGGCACCTACGGGGGCAGCCTGCGCCCCGTCTCGGTCGAAGACCTGGCCGCCACCACCGTGCGTGCCGTGGTCGAGCGCAGCGGTATCGACCCCAGCCGCATCGACGATGTGGTGTTTGCCCAGTCCTATGCCAGCAGCGAAACGCCTTGCGTGGGCCGCTGGGCCGCGCTGCAGGCCGGCCTGCCGGTGGAGGTGCCGGGCATGCAGCTGGACCGCCGCTGCGGTGGCGGCCTGCAGGCCGTGGTTACCGCCTGCATGATGGTGCAAAGCGGCGCCGCCGATGTGGTGATCGCCGGCGGGGTGGAGAGCATGAGCAATATCGAGTACTACACCACCGATATGCGCTGGGGCAAGCGGGCAGGCAGCGTCACCATGTATGACCGCCTGGACCGGGGCCGCGAGCGCTCGCAACCGGTGGAGCGCTTTGGCGTCATCTCCGGCATGATCGAGACCGCCGAGAACCTGGCGCGTGACTATGGCATCAGCCGCGAAGAGGCCGATGCCTTTGCGCTGCGCAGTCACCAGCGCGCTGCCGCCGCCTGGCAGGCCGGCCGCTTTGATGCCGAGGTGGTGCCCGTCAGCGTGCCGCAGAAAAAGGGCGAGGCGACCCTGTTCAGCCGCGACGAAGGCTTCCGCGCCGATGCCACGATGGATTCGCTGGGCAAGCTGCGCGCGTTGATGAAGGGTGGCACCGTCAGCGCCGGCAATGCCAGCCAGCAAAACGATGCCTCGGCCGCCTGCCTGATCGTAGCCGAAGACAAGCTGCAGGAGCTGGGCCTGACGCCGATGGCCAGCCTGGTGGGCTGGGCCGCCGCCGGCTGCGAGCCCTCGCGCATGGGCATTGGCCCGGTGCCGGCCGTCAAGAAGCTGCTGGGCAAGCTGGGCCTGACGATGAACGACATGGACCTGGTCGAGATCAACGAGGCCTTTGCCTGCCAGGTGCTTGCTGTCCTGCAGGGCCTGGAATGGAACGATGCCGAGCGCCTGAATGTGAACGGCTCAGGCATCTCGCTGGGCCACCCGATTGGTGCCACCGGCGTGCGCATCCTGGCCACCTTGCTGCATGAGCTGGAACGCCGCAAGGGCCGCTACGGGCTGGAGACCATGTGCATCGGCGGCGGCCAGGGCATTGCCGCCGTGTTCGAGCGCTACTGAGCACCCGCCCTCCCCACCGCTTACAAAAACCAGGAGACAAGACATGACCCTCATCCACCGCCGCCGCCTGCTGGCTGCCACGGCCGCAGCCGCCCTCAGCCTCTGCGCCTCTGTCCATGCCCAGGGGGGCCTGGGTTCAGGCGCACCGGTGCGCCTCATCGTCGGCTACTCGGCCGGCGGCCCTGTGGACCAGGGCGCACGCCTGCTGTCCATCGCCCTGTCCAAGGAGCTGGGCAGCAACGTGGTGGTCGACAACAAGACCGGTGCCAACGCCACCTTGGCGGGCAACGAGACCTCGCGTGCCAACCCCGATGGCCTGACCCTGTGGTTTGCCGCCAGCCCCACGATCACCATCAGCCCCAATGTGATGCGCAAGATGCAGTTCGACCCGGCCAAGGACCTGACCCCGATCGCACCGGTACTGAGCTACTACAACGTGCTGGTGGCGAACAACAACGAGCCCTTCAAGACCACGAAGGCGCTGGTGGACTATGCCAAGGCCAACCCGGGCAAGCTCAGTTATGCATCGGCCGGCGTGGGCGGCTCCAACCATCTGGGCACCTTGCTGTTTGCCAAGCGCAGCGGCATCGAGCTGAACCATGTGCCCTACCGGGGCAATGCACCGGCGATGACCGATGTGATGGGCGGCCAGATCAACATGATGATGGACATCATCAGCACGGCGGGCACCTACATCCACAGCAAGAAGGTGACCCCGATTGCCGTGACCTCGCCCCAGCGCAACCCGGCGCTGCCCGATGTGCCGACCTTTGCCGAAAGCGGCATCGACGGCCTCAAGGGCTTTGATGTGGGCGGCTGGTATGCCGTCTACGGTCCCAAGGGCATGGCGCCCGAGCTGCAGATGCGCCTGAACAAGGCCATCAATGCCGCGCTGGCCCAGCCCGAGCTGAAGGCCAAGTACAAGGAGCTGGGCTACGACGAATGGACGGGCAGCCCCCAGACCCTCGTCGAACGCGCCGCGAAGGAACGCCAGATGTGGTCCACCGTGACCCAGGGCATTGTGGTGGACTGACAGGACCCAAGATGGAATTTCGCATTCACCAGTTTCTGGACCGCTGGCTGCAGGAGGCCCCTGACCGGCCCTTTATCTACCTGCCTGACCGCACCCTGAGCTATGCCGACCTGGGCCGCCTGGTCGATGCGCTGGAGGCGGAGCTGCGCGCGCTGCAGGTGCGCAGTGGCGACCGCGTGCTGGTGGTCGCCGAGAACTGCCCCGAGCATGCAGCGCTGCTGCTGGCCTGCAGCCGCGTCGGCGCCTGGGCCTGCGGCGTCAATGCCCGCATGGCGCCCGGCGAGGTGCGCGGCTTTGCCGACAAGGCCGACGCGCGGGTGGTGTACTTCACCGACCGCGTCTCCAAGGCCGCCGCAGCGCATGCCGAGCGCTATGGCACCCGCCCGTCCTGCGTGCCGGGCCTGGCCCACACGGCAGTGCGTGCCGATGCGCGCGCCGAGCCCGAGCCGGATGGCAATCCGGTGGCCGCCATCATCTTCACCTCCGGCACCACCGGCACCCCCAAGGGCGTGCTGATGAGCCAGCGCGGTGTGGCGCACTTTGCCCGGGTCTCGGCCCAGTCGCGCCGGCTGGGGCCTGCTGACAAGGTCTATGCCTTTGTGCCTATGACCCATATCTTCGGTCTGGGCACCGTGCTGCTGGCCTCGCTGTCGGCCGGCGCTGCGCTGGAGATGCGCAGCCAGTTCGAGCCCGCTGACCTGCTGGACGCGCTGGCCCACCATGGCATCACCCAGCTGCAAGGCCCACCCACCCTGTTTGCGCGCCTGCTGCAGTACTGCGAGCAGCATGGCATCCGCCAGCCCGCTGCACCGCATCTGCGCTACCTCTACACCGGCGCCGGCCCGCTCGATCTGGCGCTGAAAACCAAGGTCGAGGCGCTGTTTGGCCAGACCCTGCACCATGGCTATGCAATGAGCGAATACGCCGGCTCTCTGCACCTGACGCGCATCGACGAAGCCCGCAGCGACACCAGCGCGGGCTACTGCATCGATGGCGCGGAGCTGCAGATCGTCGATCCGCACAGCGGCCGGCCGCTGGCCACTGGCGAGCGGGGCGAGATCTGGGTGCGTGGCACGGGTCTGATGCCCGGCTACTTTCGTGATCCCGAGGCCACCGCCGCTGCTTTGCGCGAAGGCGGCTGGTATGCCACTGGCGACCTGGGCGAGCTGCATGCCGATGGCGCATTGTTCGTCGTCGGCCGCCTCAAGGAGATGATCATCCGCTCGGGCTTCAACGTCTACCCCAGCGAGGTCGAGCATGCGCTGGGGAGCTTTCCCGGCATCCAGCGCGCCGCCGTCGTGGGGCAGAAGGAGGCCGATGGCAATGAGGCCGTGGTCGCCTTTGTCGTGCAGGATGCCCGCCATCCACCGGACCTGGATGCCTTGCAAGCGCATTTGCGCGAACACCTGGCACCCTACAAGCGGCCGGCACGCATCATCGCCATCGATGAGCTGCCGGTGAATGCCAATGGCAAGGTGATGAAGCGCGAGCTGCAGGCCCGGCTGGAGGCGGGGCAGGCTCAGGCCTGAGGGGCCACCACTACGCCATCGGGGTCCATCACCAGGTAGTCCCCCGGTTGCAGTTGGGCGCCGCCCAGCTGCAGCGCCAGCCCCAGCGCGCCGCGGCCGTTGCCGCTACCCCGCAGCGGCGTGCGGCCCAGTGCAAACACCGCCAGGTCCATGCTGGCCAACACATCCGTGTCGCGCACCGCGCCATAAATCAGCAATCCCGCCCAGCCGTTGTCCAGAGCGATGCGCGCCATGCGGTCGCCCAGCACCGCGACCCGCAGCGAGGCCCCGGCATCGACCACCAGCAAACGACCTGCACCCGCAGTTCCCAAGGTCTGGCGCAGCAGGCCTGCATCTTCGTGGCAGCGCAAGGTCTGGATACGGCCGCCGGCGGATGCGCGCCCGCCATAGGATTGCCAGGGCGCCTGGCACAGCTGTACCGAGCTGCCCAGATGGTCGCAGAGGTCGGAACTGCGGGTGGGCAGCGACGGTGGCGCGTCGGCTGCAGAGGCCGTTGCCATCGCCATCAGTCGATCCTCGCGCCCGAGAGCTTGACCAGCTTCTGGTGCTTGGCCAGCTCCTCCTGGAAAAATGCAGGCGCCTGCGCCGGCCCCTTGTCCAGCACCATCAGGCCCTGGCCGGCGATGGCGGTCTGCGCCTCGGGCGAGGCCAGTGCGGTCTTCATCGCGGCAGCGTACTGGTCGACGATGGGCTTGGGCAGGCCGGCCGGGCCCACCAGCGCGATCCAGGCATCAAAGCGGTAGCCGGGCACGCCCGCTTCGGCCAAGGTAGGCACATCGGGCAGCGCCGCAGAGCGCTGCGTGGTGGACAGCGCAATGGCACGCAGGGTGCCGGCCTTGATCTGCGGCAGCGCTTGCGACACTGACACAAAGGCCAGTTGCACCTGGCCGCCCATCAGGTCGGTGATCAGCGGCCCGGTGCCCCGGTAGGGCACATGCTTGATGTCGATGCCGGTCTCGGCAATCAGCAGTTCGCTGGCCAGGTGCAAGGTGCTGCCATTGCCAGCCGATCCGTAGTTGAGCGTGCCGGGGTGCGCCTTGGCATGGGCCCGCAGCTGGGCCAGATCCGTCACCGGCAGCTTGGCGTTGGCGACCAGCACCAGCGGCACGGTGGCCAGCACCGCAATCGGCGTGATGTCGCGCAGGCTGTCGTAGGGAATCGTCTGGTAGATGCCGGGGTTGATCACATGGTTGGACGAGATCATGCCCAGGGTCAGCCCATCCTTGTGCGCGCGCACCACCTGGGCGGTGCCGGGAATGCCGCCGGCACCTGCAATGTTCTCGACCACCACCGGGTGCCCGGTGATGCGGCCCAAGCCGGGGGCCAGCGCGCGGGCCACGGCATCAACCGTCGATCCTGCGGCCAGCGGCACGACCATGCGGATGGGCTTGTCCGATGCGGCGGGCTGCGCGCTGGCCGGGCCCGTGGGGAGCCACAGCGCAGCGGCCAGCAGCGGCAGCAGGGCGAGCAAGCGGCGCTTGCTGGGTTGACTGTTTCTTTTCATCGTTGTCTCCTGGTCTCTTTTTTCTCAGTGGGAAAAGCGGCGTCTCAACTCCTCAAACGAAATGAGCTCACCGGCGATGGCGCTGGCAGCCACGGTGGCGGGGCTAGCCAGCCAGACGCTGCCCGGCCCGCCACGGCCGGGAAAATTGCGGTTGATGGCGCTGACGGTGACCTGGTCGGCGCGCTCCGAGCCGCCCGGGCCGCAGTTGCCGCAGGCCCCGCACGAGGGCTGCAGCAGTCGTGCGCCCACGCGCTCGAAGGCGTCGAGGTAGCCGGCAGCGGCGCAGTGGTCGCGCACGGCAGTGGTGCCAAACTGCAGGAACAGCTGCACGCCGGGCGCCACCTTCAGGCCGTGCTCGGCAGCCCAGTGCAGCACCTGGTGGTAGTGCACAAAATCCTCGCGCTTGCCAGCGGTGCAGGAGCCGCCGTAGGCAATGTCGATGCGCAGTGGCGCAGTGATCGATGCCAATGGCCGGCCATTGCCCGGGTCGCCCGGGCTGGCCACCATCGCGGGCACCGCAGCGCAGTCGATGCGGATGGTCTGCGCATAGTCGGCGCCCGGGTCGCTGTGCATCCAGTCCTCCAGCACCACCTCGATGCCGCGCCGCTCGCGCAAAAAGCGAACGGTTTCGGCATCGGGCGCGACGATGCCGCAAAAGCCACCCAGCTCGGCCGTCATATTGGTCAACGTGGCGCGCTCGTCGGTGCCCATCCGGGCAATGGCCGTGCCGCAGAACTCAAACACCTTGCCGACGCCACCACCGGCGCGGATAAAGGGCTGTGCCAGCAGGTGCAGCACCACATCCTTGGCGGCCACACCGGGCGCCAGCGCACCATCGAGCACAATGCGCAGGCTTTGCGGCAGGGTCAGGCGCACGGCACCGGTGACAAAGGCATTGGCCATGTCGGTGGTGCCCACGCCAAAGGCCACGCAGCCCAGCGCACCGCTGTGGGTGGTGTGCGAATCGGTGCCCACCACCAGCTGGCCGGGCAGCGCATGGCGCTCGGTCATCATCGCGTGCGAGATGCCCGCCACATTGCTGCCGTCATCGCGCAAGGCCTCGTCTTCCGTCAGCGTGCGGTAGCTGTGCAGGCCATAATCGGCGGCAAAGCTGCGCTGGGCCTGCACCATCCGCTGCACGTTGGGCACCAGGCCACCGCGCACATGCGCGGGGCTCTCCTGCACATAGGAGGTATGGTCCTCGAACACCAGGATCGATGCCGGGTCGTTGAGCGCCAGCGGGCGGCCCAGGCTGGCATGCAGCATGTGCGCAGCCATGCCTGTGTAGTACTCGTGGATAAAGCGCCAATCGGCCCGCACAAAGGCGCCATCGCCTGCAACTGGCTGGGTGGAGGTAACCGCCGTGGCCAGTGCATGCCGAGCGACGATTTTCTCGAACAGCGTGCGCGGCTGGGTGGTTTGTTGTGGTGCGGACTGTGCTGCGCTGGCCAGGTCCGCCCCATTCGCCAGATGCGTGCGGCCAAAGGCCAGCAGGCCGCCCTGCACCAGGATGGCTGCGGCCAGTGCATCGCGCCCGGCCAGCAGCTCCTGCCAGGCAATCGCCTCACCCGCGGCAATGCGCGGGACCAGACTCAGGTCGGTCGAGGTGATCAGGCCGATGTTGTCCGCGTTCTGCCGGTAGATGCGCTCAAAGCTCTCGGCAATCACCAGGCGCACGCCGGCCAGCTTTTCGGCCATGGGGCTGTGCTCGCGCGAGGAACCCTTGCCATAGCGCTTGCCCGCGACAACGACCTCGATGCCGCTGCCCCGCATCGCACCGGCTGCAATCGGGAACACACCGCCGGCCTGGAAGCCGCTGTAGGGGTAGTGGCCCAGCGCATCGTCAAAATGCGTCAGGATCGCGATCGGCGTGATCTCGTCGGTGGAGACATCTTCGCGCAGCGGCTGCGCCGCCGCCAGGGATAGCTGCTCGCCAGCCAGCACCTGCTGCACGCAGGCGGGGTTCTGGCTCAGGTACAGGATGCGCGGAGAAAAATGGAGTGCCGTGGGGCGGTTGCTTTGCATGCCCCATCATCGCGATGGCGCCGCGCTGCCAGAAGCGCTAAGACAGCACAGGGGATAGCGCAAAAATCGATAACCGGGATTACCCGGGGAGCTGCCCCGCGCCGCCTTGCAGCATCTGCAGCAGGGCCTGCGTGGTACGCAGCTGGGGCTGGCGGCGCAGCGCATACAGGTGCAGCTCACGCTGCGCCCAGGGCTCAGCCAGCGGCCGCAGCATAAAGCCGGCCGAGCCGCCATAGGCCGCCACGGCGCTTTGGGGAACGACGGCAATGCCCAGGCCGGCTTCGACCATGCGGCAGACCGCGTCAAAACTGCTGAGCGAGACCTCGGGGTTGAAGCGCTGCTGCAGCGCCTCGGCGCGCTCGTGCAGCATGCGGTCCAGCGCGCCGCCCTGGTGCACACCGATCAGGGGATGGGCCAGCACCTGCGCAAAATCAACGTCGCCGTGCGCGGCCAGCGCATGCCCCGGCGGAACCACGACCTGCAGCGGATCGCTGGCAAAGTACCAGGCATCCAGCCCCGAGGCCGGTGGCACGGCCACACCGACACCGACATCGGCGCGGTCATCCAGACAGGCGCGCAGCACCTCGCGCGTATCGGCCTCATGCAAGGAGATGCGCACATGCGGATAGCGCGCGCGGAACTGCGACAGCTTCTCGGGCAGAAAGCCCACCACCGCCGACATATTCGCGTAGAGCCGCACGGTGCCGCGCACCTCGTCGCCCTGCTCCTGCACCTCGCGCACGAGGCCTTGCAGTTCCTCATCAATCTGCATGCCCCGCTCGAACACCCGGCGACCGGCTTCGGTCAGCACCACGCCGCGCGGCGAGCGCACCAGCAAGGCCGTGCCAAAGGCATGCTCCAGGTCGGACAGGCGCCGGCTGAGCGCCGATGATGCAATGTGCTCGCTCTCTGCCGCGCGGGCGATCGAGCCCGAGCGCGCCACGGCGATGAACAGCCGCAGGCTGTAGGTATCGAGGCGTCTGACGGGCGGGCGCTGGGAGGTCATGGTGGGACGAGCGAGGTGGTGAGCCGACAAGGATAGCGCCCGGAGGCGGACTGCCGTCCGATACCCGAGCGCGCCCCGCCCTGTTGCCGCAAGCGATCGGTTTAGCTGCCTGCGGCCGGCACGATCTTCTGCATGAAGTCGTTCAGGCTGGCCCCAGACAGCTCGCCCACCCTCTGGCCCTGCAGCTGGCCGTTCGCGTCATAGAACAGGGTGGTGGGCAGCGCACGGCTGCCCGCCACCTCGCCCATGCTGTTGCGCGGGTCCAGCAGCACCTGGCCGTCGGGCAGGCCAAAGCCGCGTGCGGCCTTGAGCACCACCTCGGGTGCTTCCTGCTGGTTCACCCACAGAAACTGCGCCTGCGGGTAGCGCTTTTGCGCCTCCAGCAGCGCCGGCATCTCGCGCACACAAGGAGTACACCAGCTGGCCCAGAGGTTGATGACCACGGGCTTGCCCTTGAACTGGTCGAGCGCATGGGTTTGGGCATCCAGCGCCACCAGCGACAGCTGCGGCAAAGCCTTGGCGCTGGAGGAGAAGTGATGGACCAGCGCACTGCCGCCCAGCCACAGCACCGCAAACAGCGCCGCCGCACCCGCCAGCGGCTGGAACACCGCCTTTTTGCGCAGCCACAGCCACCAAACGTAAACAACCGTCACCGCCAGCGCCGCCCAGGGCTCCCAGCCCCCATCGCGCACATTGAACAGCGACAGTGGCTGCGCCAGGTAGTCATCGGCATAACGCGCCACAAAGCCCAGCCGCGCCGCGACCAGCGCCAACAGCGGCAGCAGCCAGGCATGTGGCGTCGTGGACAGTCCCCGCTGCCGCGCCCAGCGCGCCAGCAGCACATCGGCCAGCAGCCATGCCAGCATCAAAATGACCAAACCCCAGGGCAGCGAAAACGGCCCGATCTGCAAACTTGCGCTCATCGTTGTATTTATTAAAAACAGAAGGCGCTGGTGTGGAGGCACACCAGCGGCGAATCTGCTGTCTGAATACCTGGCGCGGCGTTTGGTTCCATGGCGCCCCCCGCAGCAGGGGCCAGCCATGGGCCGGTGGGCCTTACTGGTCCTCGCTCACCAGCTTGATATTGCAGTAAGCCTGCAGCCCTTCAATACCGCATTCCGAGCCCCAGCCGCTTTCCTTGACGCCGCCAAAGGGCGCCTCGGCCATCGAGATGTTCAAGGTGTTGATGCCCAGCATGCCGGTCTGCACGCCGTTGGAGAGCTGCTGGCGCACGGCGCTGTCCTGCGTGAAGGCATAGGCGGCCAGGCCGTATTGCAGGCGGTTGGCGCGTTGCAGCGCTTCGTCCATGTCGGCGATGGGATTGATCAGCGCGACGGGGCCAAAGGGTTCCTCGTTCATCAGACCGGCGTCTTCAGGCAGGTTGCTGATGACGGTGGGCTCCCAGAAGAAGCCCTTGCCGGGCATGCGCTTGCCGCCGGTGTGCAGGGTGGCGCCCTTGTCTTGCGCATCGGCGATCAGGCGGGTCAGCGCCTCGATGCGGCGCGGATTGGCCAGCGGGCCCATCTGGCTGCTCTCGTCCAGACCATTGCCGACCTTGAGCTTCTTGGTGCGCTCGACAAAGGCAGTCACAAAGCGGTCGAACACATCGCGGTGCACATAAAAGCGCGTGGGCGAGATGCAGACCTGGCCGGCGTTGCGGAACTTGCCGGCGACCAGGGCGTCAGCGGCCTTGTTGATATCGGCATCCTTCCAGACGATGACCGGCGCATGGCCGCCCAGCTCCAGGGTGGCGCGCTTCATGCTCTTGGCGGCATGCGAGGCCAGCATCTTGCCGACGGCGGTGGAGCCGGTGAACGAGAACTTGGCCACCTCGGGCTGGTCGAGCAGGTAGCCCGATACCTCGGCGGGCACGCCAAACACCATGTTCAGCACACCGGCGGGCAGGCCGGCATCGTGCAGCACGCGCACCAGCTCCTGGGCGGTGGCGGGGGTTTCCTCGGCGGGCTTGAGCACCAGCGTGCAGCCCGCAGCCAGGGCGCCGGCAATCTTGCGTGCCGGGGTGATGGCTGGGAAGTTCCAGGGCGCAAACGCGGCGCAGACGCCGACCGGCTCGTGGTGCACGGCAATGCGCTGGGTCGGGGTCTTGCCCGGCACCAGGCGGCCATAGTTGCGGCGGCCTTCTTCGGCGTACCAGTCGTAGGTGTCGGCGGCGGCCAGCACTTCCAGCTTGGCTTCGCGCACGGGCTTGCCCTGCTCCAGGGTCATGCAGCGGGCGATGTGGTCGGCACGCTCACGGATCAGGCTGGCAGCCTTGCGCAAGATGTCCGAGCGGGCCAGCGGCGAGGTGCGCTTCCAGCCTTCGAACGCGGCGTTGGCGGCCTGCAGGGCGGCCTGCAGATCGGCCGGGCTGGCATGGGGCAGCTGGCCCAGTGTGGACTCGTCCAGCGGGTTGATGACGGGCTCGCTCTTGCGGCCGTCGGCGGACAGCCATTGGCCGTTGATAAACAGCTGCAACTGTGGATAAGCTTGGGACATCGGTGGCTCCTGCCAGGGGTTTGGAATGCATAACGCGGTCTTTCTGAAAAGAAGACCGCGTGGCTTGTGGATAAGACTGTGTTTATTTCTTCACAAAAGCACACTTGCCATCGGCCATGGGGCGGAACGCCTGGTCCCCCGCAATGGTGGCCAGCACCTTGTAATAGTCCCAGGGTCCTTTCGATTCCTCGGGCGACTTGACCTGCACCAGGTAGAGGTCGTGCACCATGCGGCCGTCCTCACGCACATGGCCGTTCTGGCTGAAGAAATCCTCGATCTTGTTGGACTTGAGGTACTTGGTCACCGCTGGGCCGTCGTCGGTCTGGATGGCGGCCACGGCCTTCAGGTACTGGGTGACGGCCGAGTAGGTGCCGGCGTGCACCATCGACGGCATGGTCTTCTTGCCCATGCGCTCAAAAAAGCGCTGCGAGAAGGCGCGCGTCTCGGGCGTGCGGTCCCAGTAGAAGGCGGTCGCAAAGGTCAGGCCTTGCGCAGTCTTGAGGCCCAGCGTATGCACGTCCTGGATGAACATGAACTGGGGCGCCACCGTCTGCTTTTGCATCAGGCCGAACTGCTTGGCCGACTTGATCGCATTGATGGTGTCATTGCCCGCGCTCACCAACGTGACCACCGAGGCCTTGGACTCCTGCGCCTGCAGCACGAAGGACGAGAAATCGCTGGCATTGAGCGGGAAGTTGGTGCGGCCCACGACCTTGCCGCCGCCCTTGGTGACGATATTGGTCACCGTCTCGGCGCCGGCCTTGCCGAAGGCATAGTCCACCGCCATGATGTACCAGTCCTTCTTGCCTTTTTCCAGCATCGCATGGGCCACGCCGCTGGCCATCGCATAGGTGTCATAGGTGTAGTGGATGGCAGTGGGGATGCAGGCTTCGCTGGTCAGCGCATCCGATGCGCCGCCCGAGGTCAGCACCAGCTTGTTGCGCTCCTTGGCCAGGTTGTAGACCGCCATCGCGACGGCCGAGTTGTTCAGGTCCACCACCACGTCCACGCCATCGGTGTCAAACCAGGTGCGCGCGCGGCTGGCACCGACATCGGCCTTGCCCTGGTGGTCGGCAAACACCACCTCGATCTTCTTGCCCCCCACACTGCCGCCAAAGTCTTCCACCGCCATGCGCGCGGCTTCGAGCGAGCCCCGCCCTGCGGTGTCGGCATAGGGGCCGGACATATCGCTGAGCACGGCAATCTTGACGACGTCGTCAGAGATGCCCTGCGCTTGCGCGCCCGTGGTGCAGCATGCGGCCATGGCCAAAGCCAGCGCGGTCATTTTCATGGTCTTGTCTCCGGTTTTATAGAAAGCGTTTGACAGACGATGCTAGAGATTTCTGGCCCCCTGGTTTCTGCATTTGCGAAGCAGCACCTTAGGCTGTGCCAAAGCCTAGAAAACCCTGATGGTTTTCCACACCAAACTGCTGTCACCCAGGTTCGTCAAGCGCGGCCAAACCCCCTCTTCGGCAACCAATAATTGCGTGCAGCAGGCAATGGGGCCATGCTTGACCATCCGCTATCTCCTCAGAAAGATTCCGCAATGACACCCTCGATGTCAAGCCAGTACCAGGCTGCATTGGATACGGGCAGCTTCCAGATTCAGCGCTGCAAGGCCTGCGCCCAGGCCATCTTCTATCCCCGTGAGCTGTGCCCGCATTGCGGCAGCGATGCGCTGGCCTGGGAGCAACCCAGTGGCAAAGGCACGGTTTACTCGACCACGGTGATCCGCCGCAAGGCCGAGGCCGGTGGCGACTACAACGTCGCGCTGGTGGACCTGGCAGAAGGCCCGCGCATGATGAGCCGCGTCGAAGGCATGGCGCCCGCCGATGTGAAGATCGGCATGGCCGTGCAGGCCGAGGTGATCGAGCACAACGGCAAGGGCCTGGTGGTGTTCAAGGCCGCATAACAAGAGGGATAAGACATGGCACAAGTACATACCAGCAGCGGCCTGCGCGCGCTGCGCGGCAAGGCCGCCATCACCGGCGTGGCCACCTATGGCTGCGGCGAAGCCCCCGGCTCGGACGACATGCTGCTGCTCGCACGCGCTGCCCATGCAGCCGTCGCCGATGCGGGCCTGACGATGCAGGACATCGACGGCCTGGCCACCTGCAGCGTCAACGCCACGATGTGGCCGATGCCGGTGATCGAGCACCTGGGCATCAACCCGAACTACATCAACGGCACCATGGTGGGCGGCTCCAGCTTTATCGCCCACCTGCTGCCGTCGGTCATGGCGTTGGAGGCCGGCCAGTGCAAGCATGTGCTGGTCTGCTACGGCAGCGCCCAGCGCTCGGCTGCCTTTGGCCGCAAGGAGTCCACCGCTGCGCGCAAGTTCATGGACCCGCAGCCTTTCGAGCATCCCTTCGAGCCCACGATGCCGGTGGCGGCCTATGCGATGGCAGCGGCCCGCCACATGCACCAGTACGGCACCACGCGCGAGCAGCTCGCGGCCGTGGCCGTCTCGGCCCGCCAATGGGCACAGAAGAACCCCGAGGCCTTCATGCGCGACCCGCTGACCATCGAGCAGGTGCTGGGCGCCCGCATGGTGGCCGATCCCTTCACTGTGCGTGATTGCTGCCTGGTGACCGATGGCGGCGGCGCCTTTGTGCTCAGCCGTGCCGACGATGCGCAGCGCGGCCCGAACGCGCCCATCTATGTGCTGGGCAATGCCACGGCCTGCTGGAACCGCCAGATCTCGTCGATGCCCGACCTCACCGTCACCGCTGCGAGCCAGTCGGGTGCGCAGGCCTTTGCGATGGCGGGCCTGACGGCGCAAGACATGGATGTGGTCGAGCTCTACGACGCCTTCACCATCAACACCCTGCTCTTCCTGGAAGACCTGGGCTTTGTCAACAAGGGCGAGGCCGGTGCCTTTGTCGCCAGCGGTGCGATTGCGCCGGGCGGCAGTCTGCCGGTCAACACCAATGGCGGGGGCCTGTCCTGCGTGCACCCGGGCATGTACGGCATCTTTGCGCTGATCGAGGCGGTGCGCCAGCTGCGCGGCCACTGCGGCGAGCGCCAGGTGGCGGGCGCCCAGCTGGCACTGGCCCATGGCAATGGCGGCACCCTGTCGAGCCAGGCTACGGCGATTTTGGGCACGGCGGCAACGCTCTAAAAGCCCTCAAGAGAGAGAACATTCGATGATCCGAGACCAAGAAACCCTGGACGCACTGCTCGACAGCGTGCGCCGCTTTGTGCGCGAGCGCCTGGTGCCCGCCGAGAATGAAGTCGCCGAAACCGACGAGATCCCCGAAGCCATCGTGCAGGAAATGCGCGAGCTGGGCCTGTTCGGCCTGACCATCCCGGAAGCATTCGGCGGCCTGGAGCTGACGATGGAAGAGGAAGTGCATGTGCTGCTGGAGCTGTGCCAGACCTCGCCCGCCTTCCGCTCGGTGATCGGCACCACGGTGGGCATCGGCTCGCAAGGCATCCTGATGGATGGCACCGATGCCCAGAAGGCCGAATGGCTGCCGCGCCTGGCCACCGGCGAGGTGATCGCCTCGTTCGCGCTGACCGAGCCCGAAGCCGGCTCGGACGCCGCATCGTTGCGCACCACCGCCGTCAGGCAGGGCGACCACTACATCGTCAACGGCACCAAGCGCTTCATCACCAATGCGCCCCATGCCGGCATGTTCACGTTGATGGCACGCACCAACCCGGCCGACAAGGGCGCCGGCGGCGTGTCCTCCTTCATCGTGGATGCCAAGAGCCCGGGCATCAGCTTTGGCAAGTACGACAAGAAGATGGGCCAGCGCGGCGCCCACACCTGCGATGTGATCTTTGACAACGTGAAGGTGCCCGCTGCCAACCTGATCGGCCTGCAGGAGGGCCGGGGCTTCAAGACCGCGATGAAGGTGCTGGAAAAAGGCCGCATCCACATCGCCGCCGTGGCCGTGGGTTGCGCCAAACGCATCCTGCGCGATGCGCTGCAGTACGCGCTGGAGCGCAAGCAGTTTGGCCAGGCGATCTGCGACTTCCAGCTGGTGCAGGCGATGCTGGCCGACAGCCAGGCCGAGCTCTATGCCGCCGAGTGCATGACCATCGACGCCGCACGCCGCCGCGATGCGGGCCAGAACGTCTCGACCGAGGCATCGAGTGCCAAGATGTTTGCCACCGAGATGTGCGGCCGCGTGGCCGACCGCGCAGTGCAGATCCTCGGCGGCTCGGGCTATATGGCCGAGTACGGCATCGAGCGCTTCTACCGCGATGTGCGGCTGTTCCGCCTCTACGAGGGCACGACGCAGATCCAGCAGATCATCATTGCGCGCAACATGGTGCGCGAAGCCAAGGCCGCCGCATGAGCACCACCCCGCCCCGCCAGCAACTGAGCATCGAGGACCTCAACACCCGCGTGCCGTTTCTGCGCCTCATCGGCGCCCGCCAGGATCCGAACTTTGAAGACGGCATCGTGCGCGTGCACCTGCCCGACCTGCGCGAGGAGCTGTGCAACCAGCTGCCCGCCGCGCATGGCGGCATTCTGATGACCCTGCTCGATGTGGCGATGTCGCGCGCCGCCGTGCTCGCCCCCGGCGCACCGTCGAGCACCGCCGTCACGGTAGAGATGTCCTCGCGTTTCATCTACCCTGGCCGCGGCCCGCTGGTTGCCGAAGGCTGGGTCATCAACCAGGGCCGCTCGCTGTGCACCTGCCAGGCCAACATCTACGACGCCAACCGCCGCATCCTGGCCACCGCCCAAGGTACCTTCAAATACTGGAAAGCCCACGCCTACGACAACACGGCCGAACCCAGTGCATAACTGAGGGGAAAAGCACAGACCTGTGCACTGTTTTGTGGATAAACCAGCCACTTATCCACGACCCGCCAGAAATCCACCGACTTACCCCCAACAAAAACGCGACCCGAAGGTCGCGTTTGTTTTTGGAGGAAGCAATGACAAGAACGCTGCAGTAAAACGGCACCCAGATGCCAGGATGGTAATTCCGGTATTCAACAACGAAACCCAGCAGTGCACAGAGCGCCCGAACCACCCACCCCAATGGCGAGATGGGCCCGCAGGCTAGGCGTGGCGCCGCAGACAATACTTCGGTATGGCAAGGCGCCACAACAACGCATGCGGGCCCATATCGCCACCAACAAACGAAAACTGTCAACGCCCCTCAGCCGCTAGACGCCGTCACAGCGCCCAAACACCCAAGAATCAAGAACCCACAATTCAGTATGGCAAGGCGCCACAACAACGCATGCGGGCCCCTATCGCCACCAAAAAACGAAACCTGCCAAAGCCCCAAAAATCACCAGCATCCGCCGCAGCACACATGCACCACGGACAAACACCTCAGACCTAAATTACTTGTCTGGCAGCTCGATTTTTACTTCGAGTACTTCCAGGTTGTCTTGTCGTTCCAGATTGACGCGTACATCATCGGGATTGATGGAGACGTACTTGGCAATCACAGCCATCAGCTCCTTTTGCAGGGCCGGCAAATAGTCGGGCTGGTTATTGCTGCGGCCCGTGCGCTCGCGCGCCAAGATAATCTGCAGCCGCTCCTTGGCGACCGACGCGGTCTTCTTCTTTTCACCCAAGAACAGGGACAGCAAGGACATCAGACTTACCTCCCGAAAATACGTTTGAAGAAACCAGGCTTCTGCGCATCGGTAAAGCGCATCGGCTTGTCTTCACCCAAAAAGCGCGCCACCACATCCTTGTAGGCTTCGGACACATCGGTCTGGCTCAGATTGATCGCAGGGGTGCCCTGGTTGGAGGCCTGCAGCACCGATTCCGACTCGGGAATCACACCGATCAGCGGAATGCGCAGAATGTCCTGGATGTCTTCCAACGACAGCATCTGGCCGTCCTGCACCCGGTTGGGGTTGTAACGCGTGATCAGCAGGTGTTCCTTGATAGGATCGCCGCCATCGACGGCACGCTTGGTCTTGGAGCTGAGCATGCCCAGGATGCGGTCCGAGTCACGCACGGACGACACCTCGGGGTTGGTGACCACCAGTGCCTCGTCGGCAAAGTGCATCGCCATCAGCGCGCCGCTCTCGATACCGGCGGGCGAGTCGCAGACGATGTAGTCAAAGTCCATCGCCGCCAGGTCCTTGAGGATCTTCTCGACCCCGTCCTGCGTCAGCGCATCCTTGTCGCGCGTTTGCGAAGCGGCCAGGATGTAGAGGTTCTCCAATTGCTTGTCCTTGATCAGCGCCTGGTTGAGGTTGGCCTCTCCCTGGATCACATTGATCAGGTCATAGACCACACGGCGCTCGCAGCCCATGATCAGGTCCAGATTGCGCAGGCCGACGTCAAAGTCGATCACCGCAGTCTTGTTGCCGCTCAGCGCCAATCCGGCCGCAAAGCTTGCACTGGTGGTAGTTTTTCCAACTCCGCCCTTGCCGGAAGTTACAACGACGATTTTTGCCATCTTTCGATCCGATCCCTTTACGTCCTCAAATGTCCAAAGCCCTGTCCGGGCTGTCCCTTGGTGCCTGTCACAGCGGTTCAATCAGCAGTTTCTCACCTTCAAGCCGCACCACGGCAGCCTTGCCCGACAGCTCGGCGGGCCAATCCGACTCGACCGTGCGGTAGATGCCCGCAATCGACACGAGCTGTGGCTCGAAACAGGTGCAATAAATACGCGCGCTCTTGTCCCCACGGGCGCCGGCCACGGCCCGGCCCCGCAGCGGACCGTAGACATGGACGTTGCCATCGGCAATCACCTCGGCGCCAAAGCTGACGATGGCGTTGACGATCACATCGCTGCCCGACGCATAGACCTGCTGGCCCGAACGCATGGGTTTGTCGACCCGCAGGGTGGTCTTGGGCGGCAGCTGCACTTCCTTGATCACCTCGACCTCAACCTCGCGCACCTCGGGTTCCGCCGCCTTGCGCGCTGGCGGCGCTTCGGGCGCGGCGATGAGGCCTGCTGCGTAGGCACTGGCCATCTGCGCCTCGCTGCCGCCGCGCACGGCCACTGGCGTGGTGCGGTACTGGCGCAGCAACGCCACGAGCGCCGCAAAGTCGATGTCCTCCCCGCTCTCGCGCAGTTGCGCAAGATCGACCAGCACCGGGTCATGGTCGAAGAACGCGGAGTCGCTGCCAAAACGCTCGGCAAACTCCTGGGCCAATTGCTCCAGGTCGGCCGAACGCAATGCGAACGCAACCACCGGCAACTGGGCGCTTTTCATATCGAAACCGCTGCGCTGGGTTGTTTCACCTGACATGGTTATAAGCCGATCTACTTATTGGACATGAATCGGCAAAGTGTAACCTGCTTGACGTGAACCGCCGCAGCCGGTCTGCCGTTTTGCCCGGATTGACAACACTCTTTTACCAATGAGGCCATGCGGGCCGGGGCTTGCAGAGTGCCATGAAAAAGGGCGCTCACGCGCCCTGTGGAATGCCTCAGCCGGTCAGGGCTTGAGCTGGAAGCCGCAATGGCCGCAGAACACATCGTCAGCCGCCACCACCTCAAAGCAACTGCGGCAGCGCAGCAAGGGCTCGGAGGCTACCGGTGCCGCTGGCGCTGCCGTGGGCGGCAAAGCCGATGCGGCCGCACCGCCAACGACTGCTGCAGCGCCCAGGCCAGTGGTGGGCGTTGGCGCCACCGGCGGCTGCACGGGCGCAGGGGGCACCACGGAAGCCGCCGCCACAGGGGCTGGCGCTACCGGAGCAGAGGGTGTGGGGGCTGCGGGTGCTGGGGCTGGCACCGGAGCGGCGACCGATGCCGGTGCAGGAGCCGACGTCACCGGGGGCACCGGAGCCACGGGAGCGACCGGCGCAGGTGCCGGCGCAAAGATGTCATTCAGCGGCGCTACCGGTGCAGCAGGCGTTGCTGGTGCTGCCGGAGCCACGGGCGCAGCCGGGGCACGCGCCGTGCCGCCGTGGTGGCCATGGCCATCCATATGCGCGGCATGGCGCACCTTGTCGGCCGCCTCGCGGGCCATGCCCTGGGCCTGGCGGGCCTTCTCGCGCGCCAGGTCAATGCCGGCCTGCAGGCTCTCTTCGGTACCTTGCTCATCGAGGCCATCGGTGACCATCAGGTAGATGATGTTCACGCCCATGATCATCACCTGCATGGTCAGCGCCATCAGCACGGCAAACAGGATCACGGTCGACAGGGTGCCGGCCAGCATATGGCCGCTGCCGGCCATCGCGCCAAAGGCGGCAGAGTTGCCCATGCCGCCCATCGACGCCATCATGCTCGGGCCGATCACGCCGCTGGCAATCGCCGTCATGTAGGCAAAGCCGGGGATGAAGCCGGTGAACACCACCAAGGTGATGACGGTGATGACGATGTAGAGCGCCAGCAGCATCAGCACCAGCGGCACCAGGCGCGTGCGCACCACTGCCAGCACCAGCGAGACCGCGCGACGCAGCGAACGGCCGTCCCAGATCGCGGGGGCCAGCAGCGGCGCCGCCACCCAGTACAGCGCGATGAAGAACACCGACGCGGCAATCACCATCACCGGATGGGCAAAGAACAGCAGGATCGGGCCGATGAACGGAATCTTGCAGACGAAATAGACAATGGCCGCCACCAGGCACAGGCCCAGCACCACGGCCAGCACCAACAGGCCAAACAGGATGAAGCGCGGGACACACAGCAGGCCCGCCCGGATGGCGGCAGCCACGCTGCGCTGCTCCACATCCTTGGCCTTGTCCTGCAGCAGGATGCCGACTGCCGACATGCCGGCCGAGAACACCACCGAGGCGATGACCAGGAACAGCAGCGCCAGCAGCATGCTGCCCGCGCGGGTGGCCAGCATCTGGCCGCCCACCATCACCAGGCCGCCGGCCAGCCAGGTCAGGAACGACAGGCCGAGCACACGCCATTGGGTCAGGCCCTCGGCCGCTCGCATCAGTTGGCCAAAGTCAATGGACTTCAGCATCGATTTGGGAGAAGACATCAGCGATTCCTTCGTCGTGGTTATCGTTGGGTGGGGCCATCGGCTCCGCAGGGGCGCGCATGGCTGCTACAGGCGCGGGTGGTGGCTTCAATCGATGCGGCTGGGCCAGGGTTTGGCCTGGATCACGAAGTGCTCGATACCCGGTGGGACATTCTTGTCGGCCGATTTCTTGACCTCGACCGGGTTGCCGGCCTCGGTGGGTGCGGTGCCGGAATTGGTATTGACCTTCTTGGCACGCAGATCGCGCGGCGAGACGGTGACAAAGATCGTGGCGCCGCCCCGGTTGTCGGCCATCATCGTGGCGATGTCCTTGATGGCAACCATCGCATCCTTGTGCTCCTGGCGCGACTTGGCGGCCCAGGGCAGATCGAGCGATACCGCATCGAGCACCGGCATGCCGCGCGTGGCAGGCGACTGGCTGGAGCTGAAGACCTGCTCGGTGGTGGTGGTCTTGCTGCCCGAGATGCGCTGCTTGACCGGCAGCGCCGACATCGCCTCGACCGCGCGGACGCGCAGCGCCTCGGCCTGGTCGATCTCGCCCTTGATCTTCTGCTCCCAGGTCACCAGTGCAGGTGGCACGGCAGGCTCACGGCAGCCGGGGGGCGACGCAACACCGCACTCCACCTGGACCGGCACCGCTGGCGCGGGCGCAGGTGCGGGTTCTGGCGGGGGCGCCACGCAGCCCGCCAGCGCGAGCACCGACACCAGGGCGGACATTTTCATCAACAGCTTCACAATGCTCTCCTTCAATTCAGCAAATCATCCAGGGTTTGGGGGCGCGCCGGCTTGCGCACGGCTGGCCGGGCCGGCGCCGGTGCGGGCGCAGGGGCAGCCGCTTCTTCGATGGGCACCGCAGCGGCCACGGCCTCCTCGGCAGTTGCCGGGGCTACCAGCGATTCATTGGGGGCGAGCGCAGCATTGGTCTCGACCATCGCCGGCGCAGCCGCCTCTACCGGCGCAGCGGCGGCGGCAGGGGCGGAGACGCTGGGCGCCGCCACGCTGCCCGCTGCAGGGCGCCCCTGCTGGCTCTTCCACCACCAAGCACCGCCTGCGGCCACCACCACCAGGCCCAGCAGTGCCAACATAATACGCAGCCCGTGGCCGCTGGAGGGCACCGGGGCTTCGGGCATGGGGTTGCGCACCTGCGCGCCGGCACGCGGGCGCAGGCCGGGGTCCGGGGCGGTGGGAGGGGCACGCCTGGCAGCGGCATCGGTCTGCCACAGCGGCACGTCGGGTTCGCGCAACGCAGGCGCCGGCACGGCCGCTGCCGAGCTGGCCGCCGCACCACCGATCACCATCGCGGCGCTGGTCTGGATGCGCTCACCGGGCAGCATGGACGCGGGCTCGGAGCTGTCCTGCACATTGCCAAAGACCAGAATGGCCTTCTCTTCGGCCGGGCTCAGCGGGGCGTCCCAGTCGGGCGCGGTGTCCTGAAACCCGGGGCTTTCCTCAAAGCGGCAGCCGCATTGCTTGCAAAACAATGCCTGCCCTTTGCACAGCGCGCCGCAGTCGGGGCAGGTTGCATAGGCGGCCACCGGCGCTGCCGGCAGGCTGCGGGGGCTGGCCAGCGCTTCGGACAGCGGCTCCGACTGCACCTTGCAGCCGCATTTCCGACAGAATTTGGCGTTGGCGGCCAATGCCTCGCCACATTGCACACAGTTCATCGAAACCCTCTCTCCCTGGACGTACAGGCTGCCGAAAGCAACCTACCGTATTTGTTCTGAATATCATTGTGATTATCTATTGCATTGGCCCATTGGGCCAGTGCCATGGCGCCACACCGTGCAGCATCGCCGTCCCGGCCGCACTGCATGGGTTCCTGGTTAGAGAGTTTCCCTCTCTCTACAAGGATTGGCAAATTCACTATGATGCAGCACCTTTTCTATCGCCCGCCCGCAATTGCGCCCACCGGCGCAGCCCTGCACGCGGCCTGCCCATACCATGTCTGAATCCTTCCTTCCCCGCTGGCGTGAAGTGCGCCCGGGCGCTGACGATGTCGTCGCGCCCGATGAGCGCCTGCCCTGGCCACAAACCTCGATCATGGGGGTGCAGCATGTCATCGCCATGTTTGGCTCGACCATTCTGGCGCCCATTCTGATGGGTTTTGACCCGAATGTCGCCATTTTGATGAGTGGTGTCGGCACTTTGATCTTCTTTTTGATCACTGGCGGCCGGGTGCCCAGTTATCTGGGATCGAGCTTTGCGTTCATCGGCGTGGTGATTGCCGCCACCGGCTATGCCGGCTCCGGGCCCAATGCCAACATCGGCATGGCGCTGGGCGGCATCATTGCCTGCGGCCTGCTCTACACCTTGATCGGCTTCATCGTGCAGGTGGTGGGTACCGGGTGGATCGAGCGCTTCATGCCACCGGTGGTGACGGGCGCGATCGTCGCGGTGATCGGCCTGAACCTCGCCAGCGTTCCCGTCAAGAACATGGCCAGCAACAACTTCGAGAGCTGGATGCAGGCGATGACCTTTGTCTGCGTCGGCATGGTGGCCGTGCTCACCCGGGGCATGGTGCAGCGCCTGCTGATCCTGGTGGGCCTGATGGCAGCGTCCATCATCTACGCCATCTTCACCAATGGCATGGGTCTGGGCAAGCCGGTGGATCTGTCGGGCCTGGCCTCGGCCGCCTGGATCGGCATGCCCAACTTCTCGGCCCCCCAGTTCAGCCCGCAAGCGATGGTGCTGATCGCGCCGATCGTGATCATCCTCGTCGCCGAGAACCTGGGCCACATCAAAGCGGTGACCGCGATGACCGGCCGCAACCTGGACCAGTACATGGGCCGGGCCTTCATCGGTGACGGCGTGGCCACGATGGTCAGCGGCGGCGTGGGCGGCACGGGTGTGACCACCTATGCAGAAAACATCGGCGTGATGGCCGCAACGCGCATCTACTCGACCGCTGTCTTCATGGTGGCCGGCCTCATTGCGCTGCTGCTGGGCTTTTCGCCCAAGTTCGGCGCGCTGATCCAGGCCATCCCGCTGCCGGTCATGGGCGGCGTGTCGATTGTCGTGTTCGGCCTGATCGCGGTGGCCGGCGCCAAGATCTGGGTGGAGAACAAGGTGGATTTCTCGCAGAACAAGAACCTGATCGTCGCCGCCATCACCTTGATCATCGGCACCGGTGACTTCACATTGAAATTCGGCAGCTTTGCGCTGGGCGGCATCGGGACCGCGACCTTCGGCGCCATCATCCTCTACCAACTGCTCAACCGCAGCGACAAGCGCTGAGCGGCACATCTCCCCAAGCCCGGTTGTCCCGGGCTTTTTTCTTGCGCTAAATTGTTGCAGCGCAACAATAAATGGCCATTGCAGTAGCACTTATCCACAATCGGGTATTCCCGGATCCCAAATGGTTTCGCGTGCAACGACTGCTAAGATTTGCCCGCCTCGCCGCCCGGCCATTGCCGCTGGGCTGCATCTGTAGACAATAACGAAAACACCCTCCCGGAGTCTTCCCCATGTCGTTGAATGACCGCGTGCGCTGCAGCGCGCTGCACTCCCGCATCATGTCCGCTGCCGACGCGGCTGCCCTGATCCCCGCTGGCGCCAATGTGGGCATGAGCGGCTTCACCGGCGCCGGCTATCCCAAGGCGCTGCCACAGGCCATCACCGCCCATGCCAAGTCCGAGCATGCGGCCGGCCGCCCCTACAAGCTCAATGTCTGGACAGGCGCGTCCACCGCCGCCGAATGCGATGGTGTGATGGCCGAGGCCGGGGCCATTGGCCAGCGGCTGCCGTTCAACACCGACCCGATCGCGCGCAAGGCGATCAATGCCGGTGACATCGACTTCATCGACATGCACCTCTCGCATGTGGCCCAGCATGCCTGGTTCGGCTTTCTGGGCCCCATGCATGTGGCCGTGGTCGAAGTGCTGGGCATCACCGCCGATGGCCTGCTGATCCCGTCGACCGCCGTGGGCAACAACAAGACCTGGCTGGAGATTGCCGACAAGGTGATCCTCGAAGTGAACACCAAGCCGCCCGCCAGGATGGAAGGCATGCACGACATCTACTACGGCACGGCGATCCCGCCGCGCCGCGTGCCCATCCGCATGACGCATGCCGACGACCGCATCGGCGAGGGCTACCTGAAGGTGGACCTGGACAAGGTGGTCGCCGTGGTCGAGACCCACAAGGGCGACCGCGACAATGTGTTTGCCGCGCCGGATGCCAACTCCAACACCATTGCCGCCTCGATCATCGACTTTCTCTCGCACGAGATGAAGATGGGCCGCCTGCCCCAGCAGATGCTGCCGATCCAGTCGGGCGTGGGCAATGTGGCCAATGCGGTATTGGCCGGCCTGCTGACCGGCCCCTTCGACAACCTGCTGGGCTTCACCGAAGTGCTGCAGGACGGCATGCTTGACCTGCTGCGCAGCGGCAAGATGGCGCGCGCCTCGGCCACCGCCATCTCGCTGTCGTCTGCCGCCTACCGCGATTTCGAGGAGAACATCGACTTCTACCGCGACCGCATCATCCTGCGCCCGCAGGAGATCTCGAACCACCCCGAGCTGGTACGCCGCCTGGGCGTGATCGCGATGAACTCGATGATCGAGGCCGACATCTACGGCAACATCAACTCCACCCATGTGATGGGCTCGAGCATGATGAACGGGATCGGCGGCAGTGGCGACTTTGCCCGCAACGGCTTTCTGTCCTTCTTCGTCACGCCCTCGGTGGCCAAGAACGGCCACATCTCCTGCATCGTGCCCATGTGCTCGCATGTGGACCACACCGAGCACGACACACAGATCATCGTCACCGAACAAGGCCTGGCCGATCTGCGCGGCCTCTCGCCCAAGCAGCGCGCCAAGGTCATCATCGAGCGCTGCGCGCACCCGGACTTCCGCCCGATGCTGCAGGACTATGTGGACCGTGCGATGCAGCAGTCGGCCGGCCTGCATACGCCGCACATCCTGACCGAGGCGCTGTCCTGGCACCAGCGCTACCTGGATACCGGCTCGATGAAGACCGCCTGATCCACCCACCCGATCACCCGGACGCCCCGCCAGCCTGCGCTGCGCGGGGCGTTTTGCATCTGTCTCCGACGCAATTGCGGCAGCGGGCGCTGCAGCGCACAATAGCGGCGACCCGATGGCAGCCGCTATCGAAAAGCCGCACCAGCTTTTGAAATAACTGAACATACAGCTATCAAAAGTGAAGCGACTCTACCGCACGTCCTACCCATAACAGCATCGGAGACCAACATGGACACCCTGGAACAGCGCACCATCTCCAAGATCAGCTGGCGGCTCTTGCCGCTGCTGATGGTCTGCTACTTCATCGCCTACCTCGACCGCGTCAACATCGGCTTTGCCGGGGCCAGCATGTCCAAAGACCTGGGCTTCTCCGCCGCCGTCTTCGGCAGTGCGGCCGGCATCTTCTTTCTCTCGTACTTTCTCTGTGAAGTGCCGAGCAACCTGGCGCTGGAAAAGTTCGGCGCCCGCAAGTGGATCGCCCGCATCATGTTCAGCTGGGGCGTGCTGTCGGCCGGCCAGGCCTGGGTGGACAGCGCCACCAGCTTCAACGTGGTGCGCTTTCTGCTGGGCATTGCCGAGGCGGGCTTCTTCCCCGGCGTGATCTTCTACATCACCTTGTGGTTCCCGGCCGCCTACCGCGCGCGCATCGTCGGCTGGTTCATGTTCGCCATTCCGATCTCCACGGTGATCGGCGCGCCCATCTCCGGCTTCATCCTCGACATGGACGGCATGGGCGGCATGCATGGCTGGCAATGGCTGTTCATCCTGGAGGCGCTGCCGGCGATCTTCCTGACCTTCGTCGTGCTGTTCTACCTGCCCGATGGCCCGCAGGACGCCAAGTGGCTGACCGACGAAGAACGCGCCTGGCTCGCCCAGACCCTGGCGGCCGAACGCCAGAACCGCGAATCCATCCACAAGATCTCCTGGAAGCAGACCCTGCTCAACCCCAAGGTGATCGCGCTGGGCTTTGTCTACATGGGCATCACCGTGCCGCTCTACGGCCTGGGCTTCTTCCTGCCGCAGATCATCAAGGGCTTTGGCGGCCTGTCCAATGTGCAGGTCGGCTTCATCAACGCCTTCCCCTATCTGGTCGGCGCCATCGCGATGATCTTCTGGACACGCGGCTCCGACCGCATGAAGGAGCGCAAATGGTTTGTGCTGATTCCGCTGGCCTGCATCGTTGCCGGCCTGCTGATCGCTGCCAACACCGCCGCACCGGTGCCCAAGATGGCGGCGGTGACCCTGGCTGCGTTTGGCATCTTCAGCGCGCTGCCCACGTTCTGGACATTGCCAACGGCCTTCCTGAGCGGCACCGCTGCGGCAGCGGGCATCGCCTGGATCAACTCCATCGGCAACCTGGGTGGCTACATCGGCCCCACGATCTTTGGCACCCTCAAGGACAAGATGGGCAACGATGTCTACGCCGTGATGTTCCTGGCATCGCTGGCCGTTGTCGCGTTTGCGCTGGTGTTCTTTATGCGCCATGACACCCGCGCCGAAGGCTTTGATGTGAAGGCCCCGGCCCACTGAAGAGCGGGGCCACCCTCCCCCTAAAAAACAATGCGCCCTCGGGCGCATTGTTGTTGGTGCGATGGTCTTCTAGATCTGAAAATCCACCGTCGCAGCCTCGCGTGCTGCAGGCCGCAGACGCGCGCTGTCCGCCCCCGCTGCGCCACCTCCCTTGCCATGCAGCGCAATATCGGCACCGTTGAGCGAGCGTGCACAACTCGCTGCAAACAGCAGGATCGCGGACGAGAAATAGATCCACATCAGCAGCACCACCAGCGAGCCGGCAGCGCCATAGGCCGATACGACGGCTGCGGTGGACAGATACCAGGCCAGCACCTGCTTGCCGATGGTGAAGAGGAAGGCGCCGATCGCAGCGCCGGCAATCAGAAAGCGCAGCCGGGGCTTGGTGCCGGTGCCGATGCGCATCATGCCGACGAACAAGGTCACGGTGATCAGGAAGGACACCGTCTCATTGATGACGCCCAGCAGCATACCGGGGGCCTCCACATGCAACACGGCGCCGGCCCAGCGCGTGGTCATGCTCAGCATCGTCGTGATGACCAGCGAGATCAGCATCAAGAAACCCAGCACCAGGATATAGCCCAGGCCCCGCACACGCTGCACCAGCGAATACCACCACGGGGTATCGCTCTTGTCAACCGCCTCGCCATGGTTCCACAGCCGCTCCAGCGAAGTCTGCAGTTCCACGAACACCCCGGTGGCACCGGACAGCAGCATCACAAAACCAATGGCCGAGGCAATCAATCCCTGCGATTTGGTTTGCGCACTCGACAGCGCGCCGCGCACCACATCGGCCACCTGCGCGCCCATGATGTCCTCGACCTGGTGGATCAGGTTGCTCTCGATGTAGGAGCGGTCCAGCCACCAGCCCAGCACGCCCACCAGGAGCAGCAGCAACGGTGCCAGGCTCAGCATGCCGTAGAAGGACATGGCCGCACTCATGCGCAGACCGTCGGCCGCCAGCCATTGCTGGGCGGCATCGTAGAAAGGGCGGAAAGGGTTGAGCTTGTGCTGCACCCGCTGGGCGAGCGTGGAGTCTTGGTTCACCATCGCCCGATTCTGGCATTGAAGGGCGGCCGGCCGGTGTCAGCCATCGGCCATAGCTGGCCGCCCTGTGCAATGTTGACATTCCGCAGCGGCGCGCTGGCCCTGCGCTGCGCTCAATGCCGGTGGTGCACCTGCTGCAGGCCGTAGACCGGGGTAGGCAGCCCCTCTTGCCGCGCCTTGAGCTGCAGCGCCAGGTACAGCGAATAGTGGCGCGACTGGTGCAGATTGCCCCCGTGGAACCACAGCTGCGGCTGCTGGGTGGGCTTCCACATATTGCGCTGCTCGCCCTCCCAGGGGCCAGGGTCCTTGGTGGTGTCCGATCCCAGGCCCCAGACCTTGCCCACCCTGTCGGCCACCTCCTGGCTGATGAGGTCGGCCACCCAGCCGTTCATCGAGCCATAGCCGGTGGCATAGACCACCAGGTCGGCCGGCAGCTCGATGCCATCGCTCAGCACTACGGCGTTTTCAGTGAGGTGGCTGATGCCCTTGTTCTTGCCCGCCTGCAACTTGATGCTGCCGTCGATCACCAGGTCGCAGGCCCCCACATCGATGTAGTAGCCCGAGGCGCGGCGCAGGTACTTCATGAACAGGCCCGATCCGTCATCGCCGAAGTCGAGCATGAAGCCCGCCGCTTCCAGCTTGCGGTAGAACTCCGCATCGCGCTCGCGGATGCGGTCGTACAGCGGCACCTGGAAGTCGGCCATGATGCGGTAGGGCAGTGACGCAAAGACCAGGTCTGCCTTCTTCGTGGTCATGCCGCTGGCCACGGCGCGCTCGGAGTACAGATCGCCCAGGCCAATGTCCATCAGCGAATCGGAGCGCACGATGTGCGTGGACGAGCGCTGCACCATCGTCACATCGGCGCCATGCTCCCAGAGTGCGGCGCAGATGTCGTGGGCCGAGTTGTTGGCCCCGATCACCACCACCTTCTTGCCGGCATAGGCCTCGGGCCCCGAATGCTGCGACGAGTGCTGCTGCTCGCCCCGGAAGCGCTCCTGGCCTTCGATGCGGGGGATGTTGGCCTTGCCCGACATGCCGGTGGCAAACACCAGCTGCTTAGGGCGCAATACCATCGTGCGGCCCTCGCGCTCCACCGTCACTTCCCACTCCTGGGCAGCCTCGTCGTAGCGCGCGCCCAGGCATTGGGTGGACGACCAGTAGTTCACCTCCATCACCCGGGTGTACATCTCCAGCCAATCGCCAATCTTGTCCTTGGGTGCAAACACCGGCCAGTGCTCGGGAAACGGGATGTAGGGCAGGTGGTCATACCAGACCGGGTCGTGCAGGCACAGCGATTTGTAGCGGTTGCGCCATTGGTCCCCCGGGCGCGGCTGCCGGTCGATGACGATGTGCGACACACCCAGCTGGCGCAACCGCGCACCCAGCGCAATGCCGCCCTGGCCGCCGCCAATCACCAGCACATAGGGCTGGCGGCTCTCGCCCAGGGTCTCGGCCTCTTCCTGCTGGCGGTCCAGCCAGGTCTTGCGGCCCCGGCGTATGCCATGCTCGGCGCCCATCGGGCGGCGCAGCCCCTGCGCCTCTTCAAAGCCCTTGAGCTCCTGGATGGTGGTCAGCAAGGTCCAGATGCGGCCATCGCGGATGCGCAGATGGCCCAGGCCCCGTGCATGGCGCGCATCCACCACCAGCCAGGCGCTCAGCACGCCATCGGCCTCCGTCACCTCTTCGTTCGGGTCCAGCTGCAGCAGCAACGGCGCGGCGGCATCCAGTTGCGCGGCCAGCATGTCGGCCACCTGTGCCGGGCCTTCGCAGGTCTTGAGGTTCCAGGTCAGCAGCACCAGGTCGCGCCAGAAACAGTCTTGGGCAAACAGCTGGCTGGCTGCCGCAAAATCGCGGGCGGCCAGCGCCTGGTTGAGCTGGTCCAGCAGGGCCTGGGCGCGGGCGGCAGGTGCGTCTGCAGCCGTGGGGGTGGCATCCGGGGTGGCCGGGGTAGCGGTTGTCATGGCTTGTCTCCTTTTTTTGGGCGGTATCGCAGCGGCTCTGCGGCCGCAGCGTCAGCGTTTTTGCAAGCCCCATGCCAGGCGGCCATGCTGCACTGCAACCTCCTTGGGCCCGTGCGGCGCGCTGCGGGTTTGCCAGCAGCGCGCTGGCGCAGGCACTGCGGCAGCCGATGCAACACCTGTTGCAATGCGCCCTTTTGCACTGCAGCATCTGTTGCGGGTAAGCCTGATTGGCAGCGCCAGGGTGCAGGCACAGAATCAGCCCGGTGATTGCAGGAGACCCGCCATGCCCATCCACAGCTATACCGCCCATGTCCAGGAGCTCGAAGCCTTTGGCATGGGCTACCCGCTGCACGGAGAGGCGCGCGACCGGGCTGTGCTGGGCAGCTGGCGCCGCTGCATTGACCAGCACCGGCTCGACCCGAGCCGCACCAGCGAAGCCCATATCGTGCCCGCCGGCCAGCTGCGCGCCCACCGCGAAGAGTCCGAACCGCTGATCCGCATTGCCCGCAGCGGGCTGGAGCGCCTGTACCAGCAGCTCAAGGGCCTGGACTATGTATTGCTGCTGGCCGACCGCCATGGCGTGGCGGTGGATTTTCTCGGCCATGACAGCGATGCCAGCGACCTGCGCAGCGCGGGCCTCTACCTGGGCGCGCAGTGGCGCGAGGATGTTGCCGGCACCTCGGCCGTGGGCACGTGCCTGGCCACCGGCGAAGCGCTGACGGTGCACCAGAGCGACCATTTCGACTTCACCCATACGCGCCTGTCGTGCACCGCCGCGCCCATCTACGATCTGCAAGGCCAGCTCGCTGCGGTGCTGGACCTGTCGCTGCTGCGCTCGCCCGCCGCCCGCGCCAGCCAGCAGATGGCGCTGCACCTGGTCACCGCCGCCGTGCGCCGGGTGGAGCTGGCCAACCTGATGGCCCAGTCAGGCAGCGACTGGGTGCTGCGCCTGGCGCAGTCGCCGGATTTTCTCGATGTCGATGCCGATGCGGCGCTCAGCGTCGATGCGCGCGGCCGCATCCGCGCCATGACCCATGCCGCCAGCCGCATGCTGGCCTCCATCGCCGGGCTGAACTGGCGCCAGCAGCCGCTGCTGACCGGCCAGCCGCTGGGCCGCTTTTTTGACACCGACCTGCAGGCCCTGCCCCAGCTGATGCGCAACCGCCCGGCGCAAGAGCGCATTCTGCGCGCCCGTGATGGCAGCATCTGGTTTGCCCATGCGCTGCCACCCCAGCCGCGCAGCAGCGCGCAGGCCAGTCCGCGCCCCAGCCTGCCCGCGCCGCTGCAGGCGCTCAACACCGGCGACGCCGCGATGGGCCAGGTGCTGCACAAGGCCGCCCGGCTGGCGCCGCAAGACCTGCCGGTACTGCTGCAGGGCGAGACCGGCAGCGGCAAGGAATTTCTGGCCCGCGCGCTGCATGCCGCCAGCGGCCGCAGCGGTGCCTTTGTCGCCATCAACTGCGCTGCCATCCCCGAGGCGCTGCTGGAGAGCGAGCTGTTTGGCTACCTGCCCGGCACCTGGACGGGGGGCGCGCACAAAGGACGCGCCGGCCTGGTCGAGGCCGCGCACCAGGGCAGCCTCTTCCTCGATGAAATCGGCGACATGCCGCTGGCGCTGCAGGCCAAGCTGCTGCGTGTGCTGTCCGAGTCGGAGATCACGCCCTTGGGCGCGCGTGCGCCACAGAAGGTCGATATCCGGGTTATCTCCGCATCGCACCGGCCGCTGGCCGAGCTGGTGCGCAGTGGCCAGTTCCGCGCCGACCTGCTCTACCGCCTGAACGCCGCCGAGCTGCAGCTGCCCGCCTTGCGCGATCGCAGCGACCTGCTGGCCCTGGCCGAGCACATGCTCGCCGCCATCGGCTGCAGCCCGCGCCTGAGCGCGCCCGCACAGGCCGCCCTGCGCGCCCACCGCTGGCCCGGCAATCTGCGCGAGCTGCACAATGCGCTGCGCTACGCCGCCGCGCTGGCCGAGCAGCAGATCGACCTGGAGCACCTGCCCGATGCGCTGCAGTGCAGCCCGGCAGTGGCGCGGGGGCAGGATGCGGTTGGCGATGCAGCCTTGGCAGGCGCCGCATGCAATGGCAATGCCATGCCTTCCGCCACGCTGCAACAGGTACTCGCCCAGTGCCAAGGCAATGTCTCCGAAGCCGCCCGCCTGCTGGGCGTCAACCGCTCGACCATCCACCGCCGCATCCAGCGGCAACAGCTCAGCCGGGTGTTTGCCAGGCAGGAGGACGAGCGACCTTAAGGGTTCTCGTCGCGTGATGCGGCACCCGGGCCTGGGCAGCAAGAACCCCCGTAGTGACCAGCGCCTGCGCGTCCTCGGTTAGGCTGGGGCCACCACCACCCTATCGCGTTGCTTGCCCATGCCCCGACACCGCTATAACGTCTTTGGCCGCATCCTCGATCTGGAGCCCTGCCCTACGGGCTGGCGCTGCTATGCCGTCGGGCAGGATGGCAAACGCGCTCCGGTTCAACTGGCGGTGCCCGCTGATCTGCCCGCCAGCGATCTGGGTCAGTACCTCTACGACATCTACCATGAGCTGGCGGCGGGCAGCCGGGGGGATGTGGTGGAGATTTCGACTCCTGGTGCGGCAAATAGCGAGGGTAAGACTAGCGATGCCTGAGCGCGGTTTCCAACTGCCACCTCTCCCCATTCAGAACCTTGCTTTGCCATGAAGCCACCATATTGTTTTCTGTGTCACAAAGACTGTCGTTGCGCAGCATTGCACTTGAACGCAGGCGGAGACTTCGTGCAATTTGCTGATTTCGTGCCGCTGCCCCATGGGATGGCGGGGCATCCTCAAGGTTTGGAGTGGTTTTGCCCCGAGCATCTGCCAGCGGCCAAAACACTGATGCTCAAAAAATCTAGCGAAGCGCTGTACGACTTGCAGCAGACATATGGCGAATTTCTTGCGCAAGAATCCTATGGGCCTCTTGCATTTCCAGAGCTTTGGTTGATTTCTCCCGGGCCGAATTTGCAGAAGATTCTCGGCATCGTGCGCCAGTCAACGGGCTTTTCACCCGCGCAGTTCAAGGAGCAAATCGCGGGCGGAACTTTCAAGGTGGCTACTAGTTGGCCTTCCGAGTTGAAACCCATCGCCTATGCTCTAAAAGCCGCAGGTGCAACGGTTGAGATCCGCTGCCCCTAACATCACCTTTTGAAAGTTGCAACGCCCACCGTTCTTTGGCTTGAGTTACCGAGGATCTCTCGGTAACTGAGCCAAGGTAGATCACATGGCCGTTTAGATCGCCCAAAGCGCCACATGGAACATCCCATTTCCACCTATTTCTGGGGCTTGTACTCCGCAGGCGAGTTGCGCCTCGTGCAGCAATTTTGTGAGTTGTGCAAGGCGTTGGAGCTGCTCGCATGCAGCGCAAAGGACCAGGAAGCTAGGATTCCGGATTGCGCTGCTTGTGAGGTCAGGAGCTTGGCTTTCGGTCCCGTACAGCAATTTATTCACAACTACCCCGACGCTCTGCCTTCGAGCTTTGAAAAGCACTTGCAATGCATCGCCGAGCTGGGCAATGGACTCAGCGAAGCCGCGATTCGATGCGGGACAGGCGCATCTTTTTCAATCCCGAATGGGAGCCCGTGCGACGAGAAGCAAGGCAAACGCTCACGATGTTGGACTGGGAGTCGCTGAAACCCCATGTCGACGATCTGCTGTACGAATGCCGACGCGTTAACGGATAAGCGATGCAACAAAAAAGCCGCGCAACCCAAAGGCTGCGCGGCTCTTGGCCACCGTCAAAAAGACGGCTTAGTCGATGCGCGCAATCACTGCGCCAGCGGCCTGGTAGCTGCCCGCTTCCACCTTCAGGCTGATGCGGCCAGCGCGGGGGGCGTTGATCTGCATTTCCATCTTCATGGCTTCCATCACGGCGATCAGCTCACCCTCTTGCACGGTGGCGCCGTCAGCGACCTTCCAGGTGGTGAGGGTGCCGGCGGAGGCGGCGGTGACGGCCTTCTCGTCCACGGCTGCTTCCACAGGCGCTGGGGCCGCGCCAGGGGCTGACAGGCCGGACAGCAGGGAGGCGGGCAGGCCCAGCATCACGCGGCGGCCGTCGAGCTCGATGGCCACGCGTTGCAGGCCAGCGGTGGCGGCAGGCTGGGGACGGGTTTCGGGCTGGGCATCCCACTGGGGCATCAGCTCGGTTTCGATCCAGCGGGTGTGCACGCCAAAGTGCTGGCCGTTGATGAAGTCGGCATGCGCCATCACCGCTTCATGGAAAGGCAGCACGGTCGGCACGCCTTCGATCTTGAACTCCTTGAGCGCGCGGCGTGCGCGTTGCACGGCCACTTCGCGGGTGGGGCCCCAGACGATCAGCTTGGCCAGCATCGAATCGAACTGGCCCGCCACCTGCGAGCCCGATTCGACACCGCTGTCGACGCGCACGCCGGGGCCCGATGGAGCCTCGAAGCGGGTCACCAGACCGGGGGCGGGCAGGAAGCCACGGCCCACGTCTTCGGCGTTGATGCGGAACTCAAACGCATGGCCGTGGGGTGCAGGCACCGTGGTATCGGCCAGCACTTCGCCTTCGGCCACGCGGAACTGCAGGCGCACCAGGTCGGTACCGGTGGTCTCTTCGGTCACGGGATGCTCCACCTGCAAGCGGGTGTTGACCTCCAGGAACGAGATCGCGCCGCCTTGGCTCAGCAGGTATTCCACCGTGCCGGCGCCCACATAGCCAGCGGCCTGGCAGATCTCGCGGGCCGATTGGTGGATGCGTTCGCGCTGCGCGTCGGTCAGGAAAGGCGCTGGTGCTTCTTCGACCAGCTTCTGGTTGCGGCGCTGCAAGGAGCAGTCACGCGTGCCCAGCACCCGCACATTGCCGTGCTGGTCGGCCATCACCTGGGCTTCGATGTGGCGCGGCTTGTCCAGGAACTGCTCGACAAAGCATTCGCCACGGCCAAAAGCGGTCACGGCCTCGCGCACCGCTGCGCCATACAGCTCGTCGATGTCCTCGGCCTTCCAGATCACCTTGATGCCACGGCCACCACCGCCGAACGCGGCCTTGACCGCAATCGGCAGACCATGGTCACGCGCAAAGGCATGCACCTCGGAGACATCCTTGACCGGCTCGGGCGTGCCTGCCACCAGCGGCGCACCCACGCTCAGCGCCAGCTTGCGCGCCTGCACCTTGTCGCCCAATTGCTCGATGGCCGAAGGCGGTGGGCCCACCCAGATCAGGCCGGCACCGATCACGGCGCGGGCAAAGGCGGCGTTTTCGGACAGGAAACCGTAGCCTGGGTGCACCGCATCTGCGCCGCTCTTTTGCGCCACTGCAATCAGCTTGGCGATGTCCAGATAGGTCTCTGCCGGGCGCTGGCCTTCAAGCGCATAGGCCTCATCGGCCATGCGCACATGCAGCGCGTCGATATCGGCATCGGCATACACCGCCACGCTCTTGAGGCCGTGGTCCGTGCAGGCACGGATGATTCGGACGGCGATCTCGCCTCTATTAGCAATCAGAACTTTTTTCATAGCTATATCCATTCAAGAACGGGCGCGCACGCCCTGTTCAACACTCAGCCCACCAGGTCCGCGAAGGGCGCCAGGGGGCGGAATTGCAGCCAGCCACCGACGGGCACTTGCGCGGCCAGGTCCAGGTGGTAGGAGGCAATGCAGGCGATGACCGGGTAACCACCGGTCAAGGGGTGGTCAGCCAGGAACAGCACGGGCTGGCCGCTGGCGGGCACCTGGATGGCGCCCAGGGCCGTGCCCTCGCTGGGCAGCTCCTGGGTTTGGCTGCGCACCAGTGCCTCTTCACCGGCCAGGCGCAAGCCCACGCGGTTGGACTGGGGGGTGACCTGCCAGCGCTGCGCGGCAAACAGGGCCACCGCCTCGGGGGTGAACCAGTCGGTACGCGGGCCCATGACGACATCGAGCACCACCGTCTCACCGGCCTTGGGCAGTGCAGGCGGGTTCAGATCAGGGTCTTGAACCGCAGCGGCATCGCGTGCATCGCCGACGGCCAGCGTTTGGCCGGTGGTCAAGGCGGCAGGGCCGATGCGGGCCAGGGTGTCGGTGCTGGTGCTGCCCAGCACGGGCTCCACCAGCCAGCCGCCGCGCACCGCCACATAGCTGCGCACGCCGCTGTCGGGCTCGCCCAGCTGGATCACATCGCCATCATTCAAGGCAATGGCCGCATTGCGTTCGGCCTGCCAGGCAGCGCCGCTGGCGCTGCGCACGGTCAGGGGGCCGGTGGCGCCAGTAACGGCTACCACGGTGGCCCCCAGGCTTTGCAGCTGCAGGCCTGCGGCGACGGACTCCAGCACCGATTGGCGCGCATCGTTGCCCACCAGGCGGTTGGCACGGCGCATCGCGCCCTGGTCCAGCGCACCGGCGGCCGATACGCCCTGGCCCGCCTGGCCGGCGCGGCCGGCGTCCTGCACCAGGGTCTGCAAGCCGGTGGCACGCACACGCATGCCGGCGCCGGTATGCTCGGCCGCTGCGGGGGCCTGGGCCTGCGCCGCAGATTGCTGCTGGAGCAGCGCCTGGCCAGCCGCGGTGCTGGCATCGACAAAACGCACCAGCATGCCCGGCTGCAGCAAGGCAGGCGGGTTGCGCAGCAGGTCCCACATGGGCACCTCGGTGCGGCCCAGCAGCTGCCAGCCGCCGGGGGTGTCATTCGGGTAGACGGCACTGAAGGTGCCGGCAATCGCCACCGAGCCCGCAGGCACCTTGGTGCGCGGCGTGCTGCGGCGCGGCACGTTCAGGCTTGGGTCGCCACCGGTCAGGTAGGCAAAGCCGGGCGCAAAGCCACAAAAGGCCACGCTGTAATCGCTACCGCTGTGGCGGCGAATCAGCTCGGGCACATCAATGCCCAGGATCTGCGCCACATCGGCCAGGTCCTCGCCGTCGTAATGCACGGCAATCTCGACGCGCTGGCCCGCGCTGCGGGCCTGGCGGCCCAGGCGCAGTGCGGCCATATGGCGCTGCAGGTCGGCAGCGCTGGTCTGCCAGCGGTCGAAGGAGATCAGAATGGTGCGCGCAGCGGGCACCAGCTCCTGCACGCCAGCGGGCAGCTCGGCCTGCAGTGCGGCCAGCAGGTCCAAGGTGTGCTCCAGGTCCTGCAGCTCCACCAGCATGCTCTGGTCGCTTACGGGCAGAAAGCGCATCGTGCGTTCGTCACTCATGCGCCAGCCTTGTCCATGAAGGAGCGGATCTGCACGCCGGCCGCCTGCAGGTGCTCACGCACCGCCTTGGCCATGGCCACTGCGCCGGGGCTGTCGCCATGCACGCAGATGGAATCGGCCTGCACCTCGACCACCGAGCCATCATTGGCCTGCACCGTGCCTTGCTGCACCAGCTGCAGCATGCGCTTGGCAACCATCTCAGGGTCGTGCAGCACAGCGCCTGGCTCGCGGCGCGACACCAAGGTGCCTTGCGGGGTGTAGCCACGGTCGGCAAAGGCCTCGGCAATCACCGTAAGGCCCGCTTCACGCGCCCATTGCATCAGTGGCGAGCCGGCCAGCACCACCAGCGCCAGCTGGCCGCCCACGGCCTGCATGGCCTCGATCACGGCAGCGGCCTGGCGGCGGTCCTGCGCAATGGTGTTGTACAGCGCGCCATGGGGTTTGACATAGCGCACCGTGGTGCCTGCCGCAGCGGCCAGGCCTTGCAGCGCGCCAATCTGGTAGATCACGTCGCTCACCAGGTCGGCATGGGCCACATCCATGTTGCGGCGGCCAAAACCGACCAGGTCGCGGTAGGCCACATGGGCACCGACCACGACATTGTTGGCCTTGGCTTTTTTCAAGGTATCGAGAATGCCAGCCGGATCGCCTGCATGAAAACCGCAGGCCACGTTGGCGCTGCTGACGATGGACAGCATGGACGCA